>Ga0164295_10002295_pt1 | contig 15777 bp, 9 predicted proteins | sample GEODES006metaG_FD_111798 | JGI IMG/M metagenome (GOLD analysis project Ga0164295, IMG submission 111798) | Oligotrophic lake water microbial communities from Sparkling Lake, Wisconsin, USA - GEODES006 metaG | ecosystem: Environmental > Aquatic > Freshwater > Lake | place: USA: Sparkling Lake... | reverse complement strand
GACTTACGGCCCGTCGCAGACCCGGTGTTCGATCCGGGTCTGCGACGGGCCGTAAGTCGTGGCTCTGCAAGGCGTCGGAGAAGGATTTGCGAAGCAGGTCCCCGAGGACATCGTTACGGACGCGCTCACCAAACTGGCGTTGCACCACCACGAGCGGTGCCTTGCCGGGTCGGAATCCGTCGATCCGCACAGAACGCATCAGTTCGCCAAGCTTTTCCTTGACCTGAGCGCTGATCTGCTCTTCGGGAACCTGAACCATCATGCGCCGCTCGAGCGCGCCAGAATTTTCTATGGATACCTGCATGGGTCTATCGATATGCTGATGTTGAGTTAGGGGTGCTGTTAGTGAAGCCGGGGCCTGCGAGTGCGGTTCATGGTGCGAAAGGAGAGACTCGAACTCTCACGGGTTTCCCCACTGGTACCTAAAACCAGCGCGTCTACCGATTCCGCCACTTTCGCGAAATGTCTGACCGTAGAACCGTGTGTTGCTGACCGAGCCGGCTTTCAAAGCGCGAGGCTTTGCTGACCGACCGCCTGCCGACGTCACGGAAGGGCGCCAGTATAGGCATGCGGTGGCGTGCTGGATACCCCGAGCTGCGCGGGTTTAAGTCGGTATACTCCGGCATCATGATTCAGTCACGGGATTGGACCGAAATGCGCCTCAGACTTGTCACTCCTCTGTTCCTCACGATTAGCCTGCTAAGCGCCCCCGCATGGGCGGTTACCGTTGTCCAGTGCAAGGACAAAAGTGGGGGCGTAACATTCCGGGACCGGTGCCCACCGGAGGCAGACCAAATCTCAGCGCAAAAGCTTGCCGGCGTCGCCCGCAGCAATGCCGACACCAAATTGGCCGAGGTCATGCAGCGCAATCCGGTGCAGTTGTTTTCGATGCCCAATTGCGACGCCTGCGACCTCGTCAGGCACCAGCTGCAGGCGCGAAAAATCCAGTTCGCAGAACATCTCGTTGATGCGGACGTAGCACAACAGAATGCCCTGCAAGCCTTGGCGGGATCACTCACGGTGCCAGCGGTGGCAATCGGCAAGCAGGTGGTGACCGGCTACAACCGCGCAGCCCTGGACAGTGCCCTCAAGCAGGCAGGCTACCCGCTCCCAACCGACCCCAGCGCGGGCACTGCCGCCAAACCCTAGGCGAACCCGATGTCAGTACCGCTGGACACTCCCGAGACCGCTCAACAGGCCTTCTATACTGCATTTGCCAAAGGTGACATGGCGGCCATGACCGCCGTCTGGGCGAGGGGTACCGACACCCTCTGCGTCCACCCTACCGGCGACGCGTTGCGGGGCGAGGTGGCGATCGACCACAGCTGGGCGGGTATTCTGGCCGGGGGCGGTGCGGGAAAGATCGAATTTGAAGCGCTCAATCGCTTTGAGAGCGCCAATCTCGCGGTGTTCACCGGCTATGAGCACATCACGCCGCGGGGCAGCCGGATTGCTTACCCGCCCGTGCTCGCGACCAATATCTACCGCTGCGTTAGCGGGAGCTGGCAAATGGTTTCGCACCATGCCAGCCCAATCATGCAGGGTCGTGCTGCCCCAACGCCTGAGCCAAATCGAACGCGCCACTAGGCCGGACTCGCCGGCCGGGCATTAGTCGCGCTGGCTCGCGTGGGGCGACAGTCGCTCGAACAGGCTTTCCGGCGAGATACGAATCGCCGCCCCGGTGGGGCAAGAGCGCACACAGGCCGGCCCCCCTTTAAGACTCTGGCAGAGGTCGCACTTGACCGCTTTTTTCTTGGCATCCGGGTCGTAATCAGGCGCCCGCTGTCCCGGCGCCTTGCCAATCCCGAACAACATCCAGAGCAGGCCTGCGCCGTATTTCGGCTTCTTTTCCGGCACCATGTCGATAACGCCGTAAGGGCAGTTGCGCTCGCAGTTGCCACACCCAATGCAGGTATCGGCGATAAACACTTCGCCGCCCGGCCCGCGCGACAAGGCGTTGGGCGGGCAGTCCTTCATGCAGTGCGGATGCTCGCAATGGCGGCAGGCAATGGGAATATGAATCTGCGCGAAGGTGGCACCGGCCTCGCGTTTCATGCGCGACACCCCGCCGTGAGTCTCAGCGCACGCCGTTTCGCAGTTGTTGCATTGAACACACAGCGACTCGTCGATAATCAAGACGTTGGTTGCTTCGCCCAGCCCCTGCTGAATCAGCGGCTCCACCTGATGACGCGGGGTGATGCCCTTGACCTCGGACAGAATGTTTTCTTCCTGTCGCGTCATCATGGTCTGGCGCATGAAGCCCGCGAACTGGGTGCCTGCCGCCAGCCGCGTATTTACCGCCTCACGCTTCAACACCAACACTTCGGACATCACGTTGGCGGTGGCAGTAGCGCCGCGCGGGGCTGAATCGAGCAAGGCGATTTCGCCAAAGTAGTCGCCTGCGGGCACATAGGCGACGAACGCATCAATGCCCTCCACCCGGCGCGACAGCGTCACCGAACCGCGCCGGAGCAGGTAGAGGCCGTCAGCCTTGTCGCCTTCAGAAAACAACACTTCGCGTGCCTTGTACTGGCGGAGTTCAATGCCACCAGCAACGAGTTCAGCGGCGCCCTGTGCGGACGTGTGCATGTAAGACATCAACGCGTTGCGCACAAAAGCTTCGTCGATCAAACGCCGCACATCGTCTGAAGAACTCATCAGCTTGAGCATCATCCGGCGCGGCGTCTCGATGACGACGCAGGAATCGCCGCCGAGTACCGTGGCCGTTCGCCGACGTCCGGCAATCAGACCCATTTCGCCAAAAAACTGGCCGTTTGCCAGCGGGATTTTGCGGCTTTTAACCCCATCCCCGGCCAGTTCGATGAAAGCTGAACCATTGATAAGCGTGAAGAAGGTGTTCGTGTATTCGTTTTTTTCAAAGATTGGCTCATTGGCCGGCACTGCGCGCAGTTGCGATTCCAGGAGGAATTCGCGGACCTGCAGACGCGTCATGACACTGAACAGCGGCACGTCGCGCATCAAGCGGTCAATCAGCGGAGATACTTCCGATTGCGGGCGCCACACCCGCAGACGCTCGCGTAACAGCGGTTCATCGACCGGCTCGACCACCAGGCCATTCAAGGTGTCGACCACCTCGTAACCCTGGTTCATGGCCTGCTTGATCAGCGGATAGCCGCCCAACGCGCCAACAATAAACAGGCCGGGGACGTTGGATTGATACTGCTCGGTCAGTTCGGGCAACGCGGCCGGCGAAGGGTTGGGAAACACCACGCCGAAGCTCTCCACCAACTTACGAGGCGGAATAGCGCCGATCCGACCGATCACGCGATGGCAGGGGATGCTCTTCTCACCGTCTTTGGCGTTGAAGACAAAACGCAGCGGCGGTTCTTCGCCGGTTTCCTCTACGCGGACCGCACTCGCGGAGTAACAGATGGTGATTTGACCCGCTTTTTCGGTGGCCAGAATGAGCGCCCGATTGCCATCTTTGCAGGTGGTGAATTCGTCACCGCGATTAATCATGTACACCGTGTTGTGGTCGGCCAGCGCGACGGCATTTTCGATGCCAGCATCACCAGGTCCCACCACGACGATGACTTCATCGTGGTATTCGTCCGGATCAGACAGCGTGTACTGCACGCGAGAAAGGTTTTCACCCGGCACGCCGAGCTTACGCACATTGCCCTGCAGCCCAATCGCGAGAATGACGCTGCGCGCGGTGTAGCCGGTGCCATCCTCGCACTTGACGCTGAATACACCGGTGGTGACATCGCGCTGGATGCCATCAACCTTCTTGTTGTAGGCGATGTTCACGCCCTGGGCGGCAAGTTCTTCATCCCAGGTGCCCAAAATGCCTTCCCTGCGGCCCTCGCCAAAAGTCATCCCGCTGCGCAGCGGAATGTTGCCCGGCTCCGCCATCACGAACTTCCCTTTTTGGTAGTTGTAGATGGTGTCGGACGCATGCGCGGCCGCTTCCAGCAGCACATGGGTGTTGCCGTGGTGTTGGGCACGGGAAGCAGCGGACAGCCCGGCAGGGCCGGACCCGACGATAACGATGTCGTAGTCCGCCTCGGCGGCGGCGTTGTACATGGCGGGATTACTGGCAGCAGGCATCAGGACCTCTCTTGCACGCCGACCGTGCTGCGGAGCGTGGACAACTGCTTCCTGAAAACATTCGCGTCGTACTGCTCGTCGTGACGCAATGCCTTCAGTAGCCGCGCCAGCGCATCGGTGAGCGCGGGCGTCGATTTAAGGGCACCGTGGCTGAGCAAATCGTTGCTCACCGTCACGATGGCCATATAGGCCTGCTCCGCACCGGCGTAATCGGCGTAGCTGGTTTCGGCCGACTCGTCGATCAGCGCCACCAGTACCTTGCGCTGTAGCGCCGGGGGAAATGCCTGCTGCTCCAGCCGTGGCAGATAGGCACCGATGGTGGCGGACAGTTTGCTCACGACCTGCAGCGGCGCCGCCCCGCCCTCGGTCTGCCCGGTCGAAACGGCGAGATGGGTGGCGCGAACGGCCTTGTCGAAAGCAGCGGAGGATTCAGGATAGGTGGCACGCACGATCGCTCTCAGCATCAGCAAGTTGCTGTCGTTGAGGCGTATCCGACCGGGACCGACGCCGAGGCGAGGCGTCCACTGCTTGTCGCTCATCGGATGATGGCAAGAGTGGCAATCAAACAAGACGAGTTCGGGCATCAGACCGTCGCGGCCGCGCTTGGGATCGGCAAGCGTATCGAGTTGCTGACGCGCGGCGAGCGCCTGCCCAATCGCCCACAGGCGCACGCTGTCGTAGCTGCCTTTGCGCTGCTCATAGTCTGCATCAATCCGATAGTGGGCGGGTTCCAGCGCCGAGAAGGTTTTGAGTTCAAAGGAGATACGCGGGTGACCGGCCCCCATGATGCGATGGGTCACGAAGCGCGACTCATCCCCGAAGTGGCAGGAGAGGCAAAGCTTGGCCTGCGCGATGGGCTGGTTCGTGGGATACAGCCCACGTTCGATGTTGGCGCTGTGCGGAGTGCCCTTCACCGCGTGCTCGCTAATCCAGTCGGCCGCGGGCCCGTGGCAGCCCTCACAGCCAATGCCTTCGCTTTGCGTAAAGCGATCGCCCCGCAGCGCCGGCGGCGGATTGTGCGCGTGGCAATCGAGACAAATCTTCACCTCGGTGGCCGGCTCTTTGTAGCCGAGATTGCGCACAATGCGCTGAGATTCCTTGTTCTTCAGCACTTCGTAGCTGCGCGTATGACGATCAAGGCGTGACCAGGTGGTGTATTCATTCTGCAGGACATTGCTGCCCTCCCACGGCGTGATTGACCCGTGGCAGGTGGAACTCGCGCAGTTCACGGTGCCAATCGTCTGGTGGGGAGAGAGCAAGGGTAAGACCGGATCTCCCGCACTCGCCGCCATGGGCAAGGCGGCCAACAGGCCTGACAGGCTCAGTAGGCAGTCGCGCGCGAGCCTTGCGCTACGCGACAGCAGCATTCGCATCATGACTCTTCCTCGGCAGCGCAGGCGGCTAAACGCGTTCATTTTTGGGGCTTCGCCTCGTAGTCAGCGGGCTTACCCTGATTGCTCACCGACCAGACCGACCCATCCGGATTGCGGTACATCTTGGCCATTTCCTCGGCGGTAAACGGGCGCGACCCAATGCGGCCGAACACCGCGATCTGCCCGCCAGTTTCGTCGACGGCACGGTCGCGATCCAAGCCCTTCGACAGCGCCAGCGCAGGGGTGCGCGTTTTGTGCCAGGCAATGAGTTGGGGTTTCGGCTCAGGTGAGAATCCGTAGAACCTTGGCTGGCTATCGGGCGCGGTCAATTGCACGACTTTGAGCCCGTTTGCCCCATCGGCGATGTACGCGAAGAGCGAGGCGTTGGTGGAACCCACCACCACGTCGTTCGCGTCCGAGATCGCGCCGTCGGCGTTGAAGCGCTGGTATTCCTTCGGCGCATCAGCCTTCTCGATGTCGACGATCACCAAGCCGTCTTTGCCCGCAGCGACGTAGGCATAGGTCCGCGCCAGATACACCCGGCGCGCATCAGCGAGCGCAATTCTGGCCGGTAGCAGTTTGGGCTGCGTGATTTCGGTAACGTCGACCACGTGTAAGCCATCCTCGGCGGTAACGTAGAGATAGCGGAACTGCAAGGCGCTGGCGCGCGCGCCCGGCAGGGGAACGCTGGCAATGAGCTTGGGCTTGAGCGGGTCGTCGAGTTCGACTACCTGCACCCCCGAGGGCGTGGTAATGAACGCGCGGTGACCGCCCACCACGATATGACTCGCCCCCGTGAGCACCCCGCCTTCATTCCAGGTGGCGGCTCGCTTGAGGAAGTTATTGCGCGCCTCACCGTCCGAGAAGGTGTCGACGTTTACCACGATCAAACCTTCCTCGGCGTCCGCAATGAACGCGTAGTGGTAGATCGGGTGCGCGGGCTGTTCCTGATTGACCTCGCGCATCAACGGTCCCTCGTTACGCGCCGGTGCTATCGGTTGGTTGGTTGGCAAGGCCATGCAGGTGGCGTTCGCACTCGGCACGTGGGCGTCGTGGCCAAGGGGCGAATACGGCGCGGTAATGATGCGTTCGGAGAAGCCCTTGTTGGGCAGCGCCGCGGTGTCATACACCCGGAAGCCGCCCTTCCCTTCGGCCACGAAGAAATACTCGCCGCGCAGTTGCACACAGCGGGCGGGGCCTGCGGTGGTGTGCGCGTGCGCCTCCACGAGTTCTTTGCCACGAGCCTCGTGTGCCTTGAAGCGGTCCGGGTATGCGAAGCGCTGCAGATAGCTGCCGATCACGGCCTGCGGCTCATCGAGTTCGGTGACGGCAATCCCTTCGATATGCCCCGCCTCGCCGATCATTGAGTAACCACCAATGAAGTTGACGAAGTTCGTCCCCTGCAGGAGCAGCTGCGCCATGATCGCGTTGTTGTCGTTGCGACTGGAAACGTGGCAGTCCTCGCAGGTTTTCGTTTCTTCCTTGCGTTCGGTATGCGGGTAATGCGGCGCGAACGCCTGACTGGAGTAACCGCTAGCTGCGATCGGCGGCTGCTGGATGTAGATCCGCTCGCGGTTAATGTTCTGCGAGGACAGCACCAGCGCTGAACTGGAACGGATGGGCGCAATGCGTCCGTCTTTCACCGGACCATGCCGGCCTAACTGGAAGACGTCGTCGCGCGCCACCTGCACGTTGTAGGTCGCATAGTTGCGAGTCTCGCCGCCCTCGTAGTGAAGGCGTTCGGTTTTCCAGTTGGCCTGAATGGGCAGATGGCAACCTGCGCAACTTGTGGTCCACGACAGATGGCAGGTGAAGCACATCATTTTCTCGTTGTCGTGTGCGAGTGCGGCGACGCCCGGACCCCATTTGCCTTGCCGCCCAGCCTCGCCCGCTGCCATCAACTTCGACCGCGCAGCCTTTTCGTTATAGTCCGGGTGATTGCGATTGACCGAATCCTTCACCAGAGAGACCTTCCATTCCTTGTCGGGATGGAGGGATGAACGTTGGTACAGGTCGCCGTCTCGCCATTCAAAGCGCTGGCGTCCGTCTTGCGTTTTCATCAGCGACAGGTCGCGACCACCGGGTGACGCGGCTGGCCCGGAGGTGTGCAGGGTGGGATAGGCCTTGGACGTGCCATGGCAGTCAGCACAGTCAATTTCGATGGCCGCCGCCACTTCCCCGTAAATGTGGCCATTGCCGTGCATGTCCTGCTCGAAGTGGCAGTCAACACAGTGCATGCCCTTGTCCATATGGATCGAGCCCATATGCACCGCTTTATCGAACTTTTTGGGATCGGTGTCTGGCACCACCTGTCCTTTAGCGTCCAGTAGCGCACCCTTCCGATCGCGCTTGAAGACACCACGAAACACCCAGCCGTGACCGTGATAGTCCGCAAACTGGGTGTCTTTCAGGGTGGGGTTGAGCTTGGAGATTTCGGCCAGATATTCCGGATCCGACCATTTACCGCGAATCACCGCTTCTTCCGGATTGCGCTGGTTAATCTCACGGATTTCGGCCGCGGTCGGGTGTTTCTCTTCCTTGGGCCAAAGCGCTTCGGCATCGGCCTCGTAGTCGGTCTGAATGTAACCGTAGAAGGAATTCACGTAGATATTCGGTTGGTGCATGTGACAGACCATGCACTGGGAAGACGGAATCGCACGCGTGAATTCATGTTTTAGCGGGTGACCAGACTCCTGGCGCGAAATCGTAGGGTCGCTGGTCTGCGATTTGCCGCGGTTTCCGAACTGCGCATACGGCCCGGAATGTTTTTCATCGCGGTCGTTCGCATACACCACATGGCACGCGCTGCAGCCGGAGGAGCGATAGTCGCCGGGGTTGTCGTTGGTGCCCAAAAACCACAGATGCGGGTCGTTCAATCGTGACTTCGTCAGGTTGATGATCGGCACCGAAATTCTGCTGCCAGTGCCCGGGCCGCGATTGGATTGCTTGAGGTCTGGACGACCGGGTTCGTCCAGTTTCTGCAACGCCCCGGTGCTGTTGGGCAGTCCAATCTCAGGGAATTGGCTGCTGATCACCCGGCCACCACGTTCGAACACCCGAAAGATGTCGCCCGGCGGAATGGTTTCCCAGGCGGGCAGCGGATAGAGCTTTTCCAGCACCCCTTTTTGGACGAACAGGGCATCGTCCACTTTCACCGGGTTGAGCAGCCCCGCGGCGAGTCCGTCCTGCGTGTAGGCCTCACCGAGGATATAGCGCTTGAACGGCAGGATATTGTTGTTGTACGCGGCGCCGCCCCACAGCATCGCGGAAGTGCTCATGAGGCTGCGTTCCTGCGCCTGAATAATCGGCAGATGACACTCGCCACAGGCTTCACGCGCGATGCGCAGATCGCCCGGGTTGATAAACCGGACGTACGCAGGATGTTCCTTGTTGAGCCGCGCGTAGGAGTCGGGCGGATTGGCGGAGGCTGGAGGCTGCCAGAAATGTTCGTCGCGCGGCAGCACATGCGCGGCGTCCATCGCCTTTTGGTAAGGCTTGTCGCCTTTGGCAGAGCCGGCGGCGCGCATGACCTTGGCGTCACCCCCATGGCAATCCGCGCACCCGATCACCACCCCGGGATTGGCGTGCATGGTGTGGCGGTCAGTGCGCTCATGGCAGCTGACGCAGCCGACGGACTTGGCATCCGCTTGCGCCTGGGTTTGCGACTTTGGCGCTGCCGGCGCCATGACATAGTCCCGCTGCACCAGTTCGGGTTTGTCGCTGGCGCTAGCGGAGAGAGACAACAAGCCGCCGCCCAGCACCAGACAGCTTGCGAGCAGGAGGGACCAGAATCGCGCGAGTAAATGCTCAGTCATCAGAAGGCCACAATCGCATTGACGAAGGTCGAGTAGAGATTTTCCTGCTCGTTGCCGTACATCTGGATCATGCCTTTACCAAGATGGAGCACGCTGGCAGAAGCGTTAAGCACCAGGTTCTGGTTGTAGTACGGGCGAAATTCAACGCCAACAGCGAAATCAGTGCCGAGTTCGCCATCAGGCTCACGCTGCAGGCGCAGCGCGCCCAGTGAACTCGTGTCCATGAACCGCAAATAAGACACATTGGTTGTCAGGCGCAATCCGGGCAGCACGTCGATGTCAGCCCCCATGCCATAGAGCTGCAGGCCGGGATTCACGAAGTTGGACTGCCCCTGGTCTTTAGACGATCGCAGCGAAGGCAGTATGCCGTTGCGACCCGAAATCGCCACCCCGCCGCCACCGATCAGGGGAATGCCCTGACGGATGAAATACGCGGTATCAGCGCCCGCAAACTGCGGATTTTCGAGAATGGCGTCGAAGCCGTTGGCCTCGCCGTCGTAAGGGTCACCGTCGCCAGTCGCAAACAACAAGTTGCCGCGCACGCGAATCCAGTCGAAGTCGCGCGAAAGCTCGCTCGCATGGAAGCCGGCCAGAATGCTTTGTTCCCGACCCGCAATGGGACTATGCGAATCGCTACCCACGGCGAGATAGGTGGAGGTCGTGAGATTCAGTCGGGCTTTCGGCCAGAACCAGAACAAGTTGCCGTCGCCGCTGTAACCGAAGTAGGTCACCTGATAATCGTGGGCCTGAGCATCGCCCACCAGCGCTGGCCGCACGAGGAAGCCGTTGTTGTCGTAGTGGTCAGACGACTCGTCGTTGCGGTTGTGCGTGACGCTGACCTGCGAGGTGAATCCCTTAACCGGGTAATCCTGTACATAGAGGTTGGCGACGAAGATATCGTCCTCACGCGGCTCGCGGAACATATCGTTGAGCCCGGAGTTGGTGTTTTTCTCCAGCCGACGGAACCAGGCGAGGTTGTATTGGTAGCGATTGTTATCGCGGTCACCGAAGAGACGAATGCCGAGGGGCTGATCGATATACAGAAACCCGCGGAAGTCAGACGTGAAGGGCTGAATTCCGACGCGCAAAGAATCGAAGTCGTAGCGATCGGACACATTGCGCAGATGCTTGTCGATAAAGAGTTCCTGCAAGCCCGCGAAGTGATCTTCGCGGGTACGGCCCTGCGAAGGGTCGATCAGCAAGGCACCGGACTCTTCAACATTCGCCCGGTTGTAATTAATGGCCGCGAGGGCGCGGAATTCGTAATCCGGCGGCTTGAATGTGGTGTTCCCTTTGATCAGGGAGAACCCGGCAAGAATGGTGGTCGAAAATAACTCTTGCTGGTTGCCGCCGTAGATGTTGTTCGCGTCCGGAAAGGAAGTCGTCTGGGACACCGGCGTCGGCACCGAGCGCGCCTCAAAAAGCGTGTCAGAGATGGCGATGACGTTGAGGAAAACGTCGGGCCCGAGGCGAGTGATGGGAATATCACCCTTAAAGACATTCTGGTTGTAGGGGTCGTACCAGGGAAACTTGAAGTCAAGCGCGTGCATCAAGCGCCAACGGTCGGGCAGCGGTAAGGATTCCCGGGGTAGATTCACGGCCGGCGCCGGCACCTGCCGGGGGTCGATGGGCGGGAGGGTCACCACCGGCCTTGGGTTCGTTGCGCCGGGCCGCATCGGCTCTACCGGGGCATCGGGCTTCACACCAGTTTGGTCTTCGGCGAACCGGGGCGTAGCGCCGGGCACGCGAATAAATTCAAGGCTGTACTGGCTGTAGCGATCGGGTTTTCGCTCGACCCATGCGGTGTCGGCCGGTCGCGTGCCGTAACGCACCCGATACCAATGCCCCTGCGACTCAATCACTTCCAGCAAGTTGCCGCGCCCGACAATCGCCACGGCCGGGGCTTTAGGATTTGGCGCTGTGCGCAGTTCGGTCCGCACCGCCATAACCTGCATGACGCGGGCTGCGGCCGACGTTTCCACAGCGCTTGCGGCGCCATAGGGGCCGAGGCTCGCCAGGAACATCAAGGCCCGGGTTGCGTGGCTCACGTGGCGGCGTAGGCGCATGCGTCAGAATCCGGCGCAGACATTTTGCGCATCGCTGTTAACAAACGGCGATTGCGGACATTGCACATAGCGCAGACCAAGACGGTCCGACCGGATCGCCTTGGGTGCATGCCCCACAGCGCCCTTGATGACGGCCCCGCTGCTCGCCCTTTGCAGCCCCAGGAAGCCCACCATATCGTCCTGATCGATGCCATCGCCGGACACTCCAATGGCGCCCACCAGCGTCGACCCGGCGTAAATAGGAGAGGCGCCGGCGAACGGCTGAATGCCGTTGTTGGCGCCGAGCGGCTTGACCGTGCAAGAGCCGAGTTGCGCCTGCGGTAACACCAGCGCGGTGAGCACGTTTTTCTGGGCCATGTCGAGTTGCAAGCCCAAATTGAATGGACTCCAGTTCGCGCCGTTCGCCAGCGGTCCGGCACCGTTGGCATCAATACCGTCCGGGAAATTCGGGCGGGCCAAATTGTTGAGGCCGCGCGCCGTGAAGGCCGTCCCGGTAAAGACGTCCCGGCCAAAAAAACGCTGCGTCGCGTTCATGCGGCGCGCACCGCCGGGAATGCTAATCCCCGCAATGCTGTCGGGGGCTATCGCCCGGATTTTGGCGCTCGCATCGCGCCGCGAGAACAAGGCTGCGGTGCGCGCCTTTTGCACGGAGACGTCCGTACTGAACACGGGTGCGTCCGGGGTTCTGGCCACGCCGAGGATGTTGCCGGCCACATCCACCACGGCCACCGTCACCTGCGCGGCGGAATTGAGTGGCCGGCGAATTTGCGCTCGGGCCTGATTCGCCACGCCTAAAGCCTGCTGGAGAATTTCATTCACGAACGTTGCGCTGAGCACTGATGGCACGACGCTGCTTTTAGGGCGATAGCGATTGCGCCCCGCGCCATCCTCAAGGATGAACGCATGGCGGGCGACCAATGCGGCCGTCGCGTTTGCGCGAGTTGCCGGGACATAGCCCGATCCCTCGCTGCCAAAGGCTCGACCCGCTTTGACGACGTTGGTGGTGTAGCCCGCAATGGTCTGTGGCGTGGCATGCACCGGCACTCTTCGGGTGACGGCGGGCACGCTAGCGTCTGAAGTGGAATAGGGCAGGCGAATGCCGCCGGCGGTGATTTGGCGCAGGGCATCCGGTGGCGCAAATCCGGTAGTCGCGGCCTGCGCAATCCGCTCTTCAAGGTCGGCTTTGGGACGGCGCGGGTCCAGATCAATCGTATAGGTCGCTGTGGCGCCCGCGATAACGCCAACGCCGCCCACTACCACGCCGGCCTTGTACAAAGGAAAGCCACCCGGGTCGCCGGCCAGACCCAATGGCGAACGACGCGGGCCAATGCCGGTGGTAGCGCCGGGATCGTTCGTCTGCACAAAGTCGCCGCAGGGCAACTGGCTGAACTGTACGCCGTAGAGCGGGCCACCCGGCGTGTTTTTCACGCCCGGCGCAAAGTGATTCTGGATGATGAAGCTCGCAGTGCGGGTACTGAACGCATTACCCGAGGAGGAGAGGTAGGCACCGGTCACGGCCTTGGAAATCGCTGCAACGGCCGCCAGATCTAGCCCCGTGGCCGTTGAGCTAATGCCCTCCAGACCACCGGTGACAGGCAGGCCTGAAGTAATGGTCAGTGCGCTGGCGGCGCCGCGCCGAAACACTGCCAGCACGTTGCCGACGCGATCGACGACGGCAATGGTGAAGCGAGTCTGACCTAGCGACTCTGCCGCTTGTTCGGCCTGCCCCGCGACGCGATTAACGTCGGCGAGGGACAGGCTGGCCCCTTGCGCTGAGGCAGTGACCAGCGTCAGGGCGAACGCTAGCGCGCAGAGCGGCCGCCAGCGGAGCGGCGGCCCAATCATCGCGCCGTGGCCCCATCTGGCGAGTGTGCGGACGATAACAACGCCGGGCGCGTAAGTTTCGCGGTGACAGGCAAGCGCGCGGGCTGGTGGAAGCCGTGGCAAAGCCCGCAATCAGAGGTAATTTTGTTGGCCGCCGGGGCGGTCCCTGCGTGGCAATCACGGCAGACCTCGATGCGCGGCATCAGCACCTCGGCGGCCTTTTTGGAGTGCTCGGCCTGATGGCAGTCCGTGCACGCTTCGTTCGCGTGAGCCGTATGGTTGAACACTGATTTAGGCATCCACTCATGGATGGACTGCACCGGCGCAATCTTCCACTGCGGCAGATCGGATCCGGGCGTTCCGGCCAGTCCGGCACCCGCTTCGCGGCTTACCTCATGACACACCACGCAGGAGGTTTTTTCGAACAACTCGGTCGCCGCTGATGCCGCGCGTTCACGCACACCGCCGGGCAGGTCAATGAAGCTGCGCGGCAGCGCCTGCGGTTCGCCAGGCCGGGTGATTTGGATGGTGCGGGTAAGGGGTTCGGCACTCGCCGGTAATCCGCCCTGTTGCGCCACATAGGCATAAAACTCGCGCAAGGCGGTGAGCACTTCCGGCACCGGGCCGTGCGGCACTTCGCGGTTAGACATCTGGGGCTCGAGCTTCAGCGCGTGACAGCTTTGGCAATGGTCTTTCATGTTGGTTGGCACGAAGCGCAAACCGTCCGGCTGCAGCACATGGCAGTTAGCGCATTCCATCCGCACCGTGCCTTTGGGGCTGTCGATACCTTTCGCGCTGAGATGGACGTCGTGCGGGAATTTGAGCCCCGTCGGCTCCTCCAGCGTCTTGCCCGGCGCCAGACGAACCCGCGTTAGCGCCGACGCAGGCGGCGGCCCGGCAAGCTGCACGCGGAACTGGGGATGCTGGGTCGCAAAATCGGCAACGTTTTCGGTGTGCGTGGCGGGCATCGCGCGCTTGATGTCGCGATGACACTCGGCGCAATCGCGACCAACAAAATGCAAGTTTTGGGTGGCAAGACCAAACTCACCTTGATGGTCCTGATGACAGCTCGTGCAGCTACGATCACTCAGGCCATGGACCTCGCCGGCCTTGGCGTCAACGTGGTCACCGATCGTCGCGTGGCAGGTTCGGCAGTCTTTATCCATCACCTGTTTGAACGGCACGCTGTGACAGACTTTGCAATCGTTTGCCCACGGCTGATGCGCTTGAGCCAGCGGGCCGGGATTCCAGACCCGGTCCAAACCGAGCAAAGTTGGCGGCGGGGAGACATAGGCCCCGCCAACCAGCGGGGCATGAATGTCGTCGTGAGATTTGCGTTCAGCGGGGGCTTTAACCGCAGGGTCCGGGCGACGCGCGAGGAATGCTTGCTCCACGCTCGCCATCAGCGGTAACACGTGTTCGGCGAGGCCTGGCACCTTGTGCACCCAGACCTTCAGTTCATCGGCATGCTCGGAGCTTGCAACCGGTAGCAGCAGAGCGACTACCGCCGCGATGACAAACAGGCCCCAGGACAGCAGTCGACGCCCGCCTAAAGGGCGCTGCAGATTTTTTATCTGGGCGGTTATCGGGTCGTCTTCTTTATGCTGCATTGGCGACTACCAGTAGAAAAAGACCGAGACGATGTGCGCCGTCAGGGTCGCCAGCAACGCGAAAGACAGTGGCACATGAAACAGCAGCCACAAATCGGTCCAGGTTTTCAGCTTCACGAACGACCTGATCTCATCCAGTTGAGACAGGCGCCGGAACTGCAGGTTGAGCAGATCGCGTAGTGGCTTGCTCGCGCCTTCCGCCTTAGCCCGTTGCTGGAGAACGCCGACCGCTCTGCGCGTCGGACAACCGATGACCTGGGCACGGAACCGACCGAAAAGGCTCCCGACAATCGCCGCCTCAGACGATCGCTGCACGAGGGCCTGCAAGTCGGGGCTGAGGTTGCTGGCGATTTTGCGCGACTGGGCGTCAATCTCGCGGAGCGAACCACCCAGTTGCTGAACGGTCTTCCCGTCCAGCATCCCGCTCATCAACACCGGATTTCTGAAGTAGACATACACGCCCCACATCCCGCTGAAAATTACCCCCAGCATCAACGCGTAAGCCAGCGTGTGGATGTTCCAGCCAAACTGGAATCCGGTATGGAGCGTGGCCACCACGATGAGCGACAGCCCGAGATAAACATGCGCCGACAACCAGCCTTTGACGGTGCCAAGCCTGGAGCGGTAAGCGCGTTTGCGAAGGCCGAAAAACATCAGCCAGAGGATGAGGACCGCGCCGATCGTGCCCAAGGTGTAACCCAGCCAGGTGCCACCGTTAGGTATCGTGCGGGGCGTGTGCCAGAGGTAGGCCCCAACGCTGCCCAGCACCAGCAAGGTCGCGACTTTGAGGTAGCGAAAGCTGGCGAACTTCAGAAGGTTTTCGTGCAACATCCGAAAGACGCTCTCAACTATTCACAGCTGGTCGGAGGATTGGGGTCTATCCTACTGGCGAATCAGGACTAATTGCCAGCCCGGACGCAGAAAAAATTGCGGCAAAGGAAATCGCTAGCCGTCATGAGGTAAGCAGCGGAGCCAGCGTTTGGGCGCCTGAGACAGGACTGGCGACAGGCGCCTGCGG
>Ga0164295_10002294_pt1 | contig 15781 bp, 17 predicted proteins | sample GEODES006metaG_FD_111798 | JGI IMG/M metagenome (GOLD analysis project Ga0164295, IMG submission 111798) | Oligotrophic lake water microbial communities from Sparkling Lake, Wisconsin, USA - GEODES006 metaG | ecosystem: Environmental > Aquatic > Freshwater > Lake | place: USA: Sparkling Lake... | reverse complement strand
CCCATGTTCCATGCCAACAGCTGGGGCATCCCTTATGGCGCCGTGATGATGGGCGTTAAGTTGGTGTTCCCGGGTCCGCATTTACACCCCGATGATTTATTGGACTTGATGCAGTTGGAGCCACCGACTTTGTCCTTGGGTGTTCCCACCATCTGGATGGGATTGATTCAGACTTATGAGGCCGCATTGACCAGCCACCCTGGTCGATGGAAATTGCCAGCCGGCATGCGCAGCCTCGTGGGCGGCGCGGCCGTCCCAGAGGCTTTGATTCGCGCCTTCGACAAACATGGGATCTGGATTTTGCAAGGCTGGGGCATGACCGAAACCTCACCGGTCTGCACCATCTCTTACCCCAAAGCCGAGTTGCGCGATGCCCCCATAGAAGAGCGTTACCGCCGCGCAGCCATGGCCGGTGTACCGGTCCCCTTGGTCGATTTACGTATTCGCAATGACGAAGGCCAGGATGCAGACTGGGATGGCCAACAAGTGGGTGAATTGCAAGTTCGGGGGCCGTTCATCACGGGCAGCTACCACCAAGTGCCGGTTCAAGATGACAAGTTTTCCAGCGATGGGTGGCTTCGAACAGGGGATGTCGCCAGTGTCGACAGCATGGGATTTGTGCGCATCACCGACCGCACCAAAGACCTGATTAAATCCGGGGGCGAATGGATCAGCTCGGTTGACTTGGAAAATGCCTTGATGGCACACCCTGGTATCGCAGAAGCCGCCGTGATCGCCATCCCTGACGAAAAATGGAGTGAACGTCCCTTGGCCTGTGTTGTGGCCAGACCTGGTCACTCGCCGCTGCCCGAAGAACTGGCATCACATTTGATAAACATGGGCTTTGCAAAATGGCAAGTCCCTGAACGCTATGAGTGGATTGCAAGCGTACCGCGCACATCTACTGGTAAATTTTATAAGCTTAAATTACGTGAAATGTTCCCAAGGTGACGACCATCGGGAAACTCCTCATAGCCAAGCTATTTTCATCTGACACCATGCAACCTAGTTTCAAATATCAATGCACATTCAGTAAAGGAAATGGATGAACGTTCAGAATTCTCAATCTGATGCGCGCTCACATTCGCAAGCAAACCCTTTGCTTTCGGTACAGCAAGTAACAGTCAAGTTCAGAGGCATCGTGGCACTGGATGGCGTTTCTTTCAATGTCCATAAAGGGCAGATCGCGGGCCTGATCGGCCCCAATGGGGCGGGCAAAACCACGCTGTTCAACTGCCTCTCCCGTTTGTATGACTACAGCGAAGGGCATATTCAGTTCGACGGCCAGGCGCTGGAAGGCATGACGCGCCACAAAACCGCTGAGGTCGGCATTGGCCGCACCTTCCAGAATCTGGCCCTCTACAAAACCATGTCGGTACTCGACAACATCAAGGTGGGTGCACACTGCAGGGCTGAGAAAGGCTTTCTGGCCCATGCCCTGCGGCTGCCAGGCGTATTGCAAGAAGAAGCCAAAATTCACCATGACGCCATGCGCTTGGTTGATTTCTTGGGTTTGCAATCCGTGGCCCAACACAAGGTTTCTGACTTGCCATTCGGCACCCAAAAGCGGGTGGAATTAGGACGCGCTTTGGCCAGTCAACCCAAGCTCTTGCTGCTGGACGAACCTGCAGCTGGACTGAACCATGAAGAGGTTCATGCCTTAGGGGATTTGATTCAACACATCCGCGATGAATTCAAGATCACAGTACTTTTGGTCGAGCACCATATGAGCCTGGTGATGCGCGTCTCTGACAAGGTGGTGGCTTTGAACTTCGGCAAAAAAATTGCTGACGATACCCCCGCCAATGTGCGCCAACACCCCGATGTGATCCAAGCTTACCTGGGGTCTTCAAAATGAGCCGCACGCTTTTACAAGTAACCGATCTGCACGCAGGCTATGGTGCCACCGAAGTGCTGCACGGCCTGACGATGCACATCGAAGAAGGCAGCATTACCACCTTGCTGGGCGCCAATGGCGCTGGCAAAACCACCACCCTTCGCGCTTTGAGCAAGATGATCAAAGTGCGCGGCCAAATCCAATTCGATGGGCAAGCCATTGAAGGTAAATCCACCGAGGACATCGTGCGCTTGGGCGTGGCCCATGTGCCCGATGGGCGCGGGACGTTCGGCAGCCTGTCGACCGAAGAAAATTTGCAATTGGGCAGCTACACCCGAAAAAACAAACAAGAATCGGCGCTTGACCAGGAAAAGATGTACACCTACTTTCCCAGGTTGAAAGAGCGACGCCAACAACAAGCAGGCACTTTGTCCGGCGGCGAACAGCAAATGCTGGCCATCGCCAGGGCCTTGATGCTGCGCCCCCGCTTGCTGCTCATGGACGAGCCGTCTTTCGGTTTAGCGCCACTGATTGTGCGTGAAATTTTCGACATCATGCGCACCATCAACCAAGTGGACAAAGTCACTATTTTGCTGGTGGAACAAAACGCGGCGATGGCCCTTGACTTGGCCAAACATGCCTACTTGCTTGAAACCGGAAAACTGGTTTTGTCGGGTCTTTCTGAAGACCTCAAAAAAGACGAAGCCGTCCGTCGCTCCTACCTCGGTCATTGAGAAAAGCCCATCATGGAAACCTTCATTCACCAAGTTGTTGCCGGCATCGCCACCGGAGGCGTGTATGCGAGCATGGCACTCGCGCTCGTGATGATTTACCAATCAACACACCACATCAATTTCGCACAAGGCGAACTCGCGATGTTTGCCACCTACATGTCATGGACGCTCATCAATGCGGGCGTTTCCTACTGGTTGGCTTTTACCTGCACCATTTTGCTGGCCTTTGCCTTAGGGGTCTTGATTCAACGGATCATCATCCGACCCGTCGAAAATGCGCCGGTCCTGAACATTGTGGTGGTCTTCATTGGCCTGCTGGTGATACTCAACAGCATCGCGGGTTGGGTCTTCACTTACACCATCAAAGCCTTTCCGTCACCGTTTCCTAAAGAGCCGCCTTTTGGTTTGCACTTCATTTCCTCCCATGAACTGGGCTCGATTGGTGTCACTTTCGTGTTGCTGCTGCTCCTGTTTGGCTTCTTCAAATTCACGCCCTTGGGTCTGGCCATGCGTGCTGCCGCACAAAACCCTGACTCAAGCCGCCTGGTCGGCATTCGCGTGGGCTGGATGCTGGCGCTGGGCTGGGGTTTGGCTGCCGCCATCGGATCGGTGGCCGGCATGATGATTGCCCCTGTCGTTTTTCTAGATCCCAACATGATGTCGGGTATCTTGCTCTACGCTTTTGCGGCGGCTTTGGTTGGCGGCATTGACAGCCCAGGCGGCGCTGTGCTGGGCGGCTTCATCGTCGGCATTCTCGAAAATATTTTGGGTGCTTATGTGATCGGAACAGAACTCAAACTGTCAGTCGCATTGGTGCTGATCATTGTGGTGTTGACCATCAAACCCGCCGGCTTGTTCGGCAAAGTGATTGTTTCTAGGGTGTGAACCAGATGTCTTCCAATCTTTCTTCTCACGAAAAAGCCACTCCTTGGATTTGGCTGGTACTGGGTCTCCTGGGTGCCTGCGCCCTGCCCTTTTTCATCTCCAACTACCATGTCTTTCAGCTGTCCATGGTCCTGACCTATGCCATCGCTTTGGTGGGGTTGAACATCCTGATTGGCTACAGCGGTCAGATTTCATTGGGGCATGGCGCGTTCCTGGCCATTGGCGCTTACACCACCGCCATCTTGATGGACAAAGCGGACATGCCTTACTGGATGACCATTCCGATTGCGGCTGCGGTGTGTTTGGTGGTGGGCTTTTTGTTTGGCCTGCCCGCCTTGCGACTTGAGGGCCATTATCTTGCGTTGGCCACATTCGCCTTGGCAGTGGCTTTGCCGCAACTGCTCAAATTCAAGCACCTTGAGTTCCTCACCGGCGGGGTCCAAGGCATTGTGATCATGAAGCCCGAAGCGCCTTGGGAGACCTTGTTCGGCTTGAAGCTCAACGCCGACCGATGGCTGTACTTCTTCACATTGGCTGTCACGGTGGTGATGTTCGTGATCGGCTGGAACCTGATCCGAGGCCGCGTGGGTCGTGCGCTGATTGCCATCCGAGATCAACCCATCGCCGCCGCCTCTATGGGCATCGACACCCCCCTTTACAAGAGCCTGGCTTTTGGCGTGAGCGCCATGTTCACCGGCGTGGCCGGCGCCTTGAGCGCCATTTTGGTGGCCTTTGTGGCACCCGACAGCTTCACGGTATTCCTTTCCATCACCCTGATGGTCGGCATGGTGATTGGCGGCGTGACGTCCTTGCCCGGCGCCCTGTACGGAGCACTTTTCATTCAATTCATTCCGAACATCGCAGACCAAATTTCCAAAGCAGCCCCCTGGGCCATTTATGGCACCATGTTGATTTTGTTCATGTACGCCATGCCCACGGGGATTGCTGGTTTATTCCACCTGATTGGCCGAAAACTTCGCCCCACCCACCCTTGATTTTCCCTTTCACTGCTTTTATTTAACCGAGGACCATCATGAAAAAGAGACAATTTACCCTGACGGCTTTGTGCCTTTCCATTGCTGCTTTTGCCATGCCGGCTTCAGCACAAAAAAAATACGATCCCGGTGCCAGCGACACTGAAATCAAAATCGGGCAAACCATGCCCTACAGCGGTCCAGCTTCTGCCTATGGCGTGATCGGCAAGGTCCAGGCCGCTTACTTCAAGCAGCTGAATGAACAAGGTGGCGTCAATGGCCGCAAGATCAACTTCATCACCTTGGACGATGGTTACAGCCCCCCCAAAACCGTGGAGATGGTGCGCCGCTTGGTCGAACAAGACGAAGTCTTGTTGCTGATGGGCACTCTGGGCACGCCCCCCAACTCGGCCATTCACAAGTACGTGAATTCCAAAAAAATGCCCCACATGTTCCTGGCCACTGGCGCCTCCAAATGGAACGACCCGAAAAACTTTCCATGGACGATTGGCTTTAACCCCAATTACCACTCCGAAGGCAAGCTCTACGGACAGCACATTCTGGCCACCAAGCCCAATGCCAAAATTGCGGTGCTGGTGCAAAATGACGATTACGGCAAGGATTACCTTGGCGGTTTTAAAGAAGGTCTGGGCGCCAAAGCGGCGAGCATGATTGTGGCCCAAGCTTCTTATGAAGTGAGCGACCCGACCATCGACTCACAAATTGTGACCCTGAAGGGTTCGGGTGCCGACACCTTCTTCAATATCACCACGCCCAAATTTGCTGCGCAAGCGATTCGCAAGATCGATGATGTGGGATGGAAGCCAACCCACTATCTGAACCAGGTCTCTGCCTCTGTGGGCAGCGTCTTGAAACCTGCGGGACTTGATAAATCAGTGGGTTTGATCTCCATGCTCTACATCAAAGACGGGTCTGACGCCAAATGGGACAACGATCCCACCATGAAAGACTTCAAAGCTTTACTCAAGAAATACACCCCCGAAGTCAGCCCCGATGATGGTAACGCCACGTTTGCCTACGCAACAGCCGAAATCATGGTGCATGTCCTGAAACAAGCAGGGGACAACCTGACCCGTGAAAACCTCATGAAGCAAGCCGCTAACATCAAGGACTTCCAGGTCCCGATGGTCTTGCCCGGTGTGCTGGCCAATACCACACCCACTGACTTCGCCTTGTTCCAGACCATGCAGATGGTCAAGTTCGATGGCAAGAATTGGGTGGACTTTGGGAAACCGGTCGCTGTGAAGTAATTCACAAGCTTAAAAAATGCCGCTCAGCGGCATTTTTTTTATGGCCGCTCTTACTTTGAATTTATCAATAAAGCCACGTCCGAGGCCATTGCGGCAGAACCACTGCCATAGCGGTTGTACAAACGCAAACGCCCTTGTCCATCGAAAGTGTAGCTGCCCGCAGAATGGTCCATTGTGTAACTGGTGGCTGTTTTACCTTCCACCTTTTTGTAATAGATTTTGAAGTCCTTGGCCACCGCCACCAGTTGTTCTGGCGAAGGGTGTAAAGCCACAAAGCTGGGGTCGAAATTGGCCATGTAGGCTTTGAGCAGTTCGGGCTTGTCGCGCTCGGGGTCCAGGGTGATGAAGACTGCTTGCAATCGGTCGCCCTCTTTGCCAAGCAGTCGTTTGACTTCGACCAGTTCTTGCAAGAATGTTGGACACACATCAGGGCACTGGGTGAAGCCAAAAAAAACGACCACCACTTTGCCGGCAAAGTCCTTCAGCGAACGCAGCTGACCATGCTGATCCGGCAAACTGAAACCTTTGGCATAGTCCGCACCGGTAAGGTCTACTCCCTTGAAACTGGGTTTGTCTGGACTGCAGGCCGTCAGCAAACCGCCCGCCAAAAACAAGAGGCTGCAGACCAGAATCGCAACACGGCGCTGGGCAATGCGTGGCAATAAAAACATCATACTTAGCCTAAAAAAGATAATGATCCACCAACAGGGCTGCAAACAAAGCGCTCAAATGAATCAAGGAAAAGCGGAAGGTCTTGCGTGCCAACGCATCCGAGTATTCACGCCACAGCGCCCAAGCGTAAGCGATGAAACCGAAACTCAGTACCAGTGCAGCAGACAGATACAACCAGGAACTCATGCCATAGACAAAAGGCATGAGGCAAGCGGCCAGCAAGACAAAGGTATACAAAAGTACTTGCAAACGGGTGAACTCATTGCCGTGCGTAACGGGCAACATGGGGAGGCCCGATTTGCGGTAGTCTTCCACGCGGTACAAGGCCAAGGCCCAGAAATGGGGCGGTGTCCACAGAAAAATAATCAAGAACAAAATCAAGGCTTCGGGGCCGACATCGCCCGTCATCGCAGCCCAACCAAGCACCGGAGGCATTGCACCTGAAGCACCACCAATGACGATATTTTGGGGTGTCAAGGGCTTCAGAATCACGGTGTAAATGACGGCGTACCCCACAAACGTCGCAAACGTCAGCCACATCGTCAATGGATTCACGGTCCAATACAAGATGGCGGATCCCAGCGCACACAATACGGCTGAAAAAACCAAGGCTTGCCGGTCCGATAACTCCCCCTTGGCCGTGGGACGCCAAGCGGTGCGTTTCATCTTGGCATCGATGGTTTTTTCAACCACGCAATTGAACGCCGCAGCCGCTCCCGCAACCAACCAAATACCTGCACAAGCGATCAAAGCCAAACGTATTTCCAGTCCACTGGGAGCACCGGGCACCGCCAAGACCATGCCAATGAGGGCGCAGAAAACAATCAACTGCACCACACGGGGTTTGGTCAAAGCATAGAACTGACGCCACGTGGAAGTCGAAGATGAATCAAGTGGCGTCATACAGGGGGCCTTGAATCCGTGGGCCCCAGGGCTGGAATTGGACTCGCGTCAGCAGAATTAGAATTAACAACCTTAACATGGCTACGGGTCAGCATCCAGGTGAGCGTCACCACCAAGCCCGCCGCACCGCCTGTGTGCATCAAAGCCGCCAGCAGGGGCCAGTCGAAAACCACATTCGACAAACCCGTCAAGAGTTGAAGCACGGTCAAACCCAACAACCATTGCCTTTGACGCAACAGGACGTTCACAGTCTTCAAACGCCAAAACAAAACCGCTACGGCAAGTGCCAACACAGCGGCCATTGCACGGTGAACCACGTGAATCGACACCAAAGCAGAGAATGGCAAAATTTGACCCGTCGCGCTGTAACCCAGTTCACGCCAAATTGCAAAGCCTGAACCCTCCCAAGCCGGCCACCACTGTGCATTACACAAAGGGAAACCGCCGCAGGCAAGAACGGCGTAGTTGGTACTGACCCAGCCTCCCAGCGAGATTTGCAGCCACACCAAAGCGGTCACTCCCCACAAAGCAAGGCGCAATGAAGGTGAAATGGACTCGCGCACAAGGCCCGCAACTTTGAAAACTTGCACACTCAGCAAGGCGAGCAAAAACATACCCCCCAACAAATGCAAAGTGACAATGGCAGGTGACAGTTTGAGAGTCACAGTGAGCGCACCAAAGGCGCCTTGCAAACATACCCACACCAAAGTGAATGTGGGCCACCAAACTGGCTCTGAGACGGACACCTTGGCGCGTGCCCAACTGAAGACGGTCAAGGTCAAAATCAGCACCCCGACACCCGTTGCCCAATAGCGATGAATCATTTCAATCCACGCTTTACTGTGCGTCACGGGTCCGGAAGGCATGGCCAGTTGGGCTGCATCAATGTGCACTTGGGCACCCAACGGGGTCACACTGCCATAGCAACCCGGCCAATCCGGACAACCCAAACCCGAATCAGACAAACGGGTGAACGCGCCGAACAACACCAAATCGAAAGTCAAAAACAAAGTCAACACCGTCAAAGCCCGCAGTCGTGCCGCACTGTCACCCTGCCGGTGTCGCAACCAGACCCAACACAAAGGACCCAAAGCAATCAACAGCCCCAGACCCATCACGCGCAAAGCGGGTGCCCAGTTGTAAAGATCAATGGTATTCATGGGGTCATCGCCCGGGGGTATCCCAAAAAGCCGACGCCCGCAAAACGCGCTCTAGGTCGCGTTTAGCTTTGGCAGCGCCCGCAACATCCATATTGGCGGGAAAACGCATCATCAAATTGCCCAAGGGGTCTACAAGGAATAAATGATTTTCAACCAGCTCGCCTTTGCCCGGCGAAAGCCACCCGGTCAGATCTTGTGCCTTGACCCGCAAAACGGTGGCTTGAGTCAACGCAGGCATCAATGAGGGGGAAACGGGTGAGTCGTCCTGAATCAACCAAACCCGGTCCAGCCGGTCTTTGTCTTTGCCCAAAGTTTCACGCAGTTGGCGCTGTAAATACAAACGCTGCTGGCACGCGGCATCACACCCTCCACTGGCCACACTGATCAACAACCACTGGCCTTTGAGCGCAGTCAAAGAGGACGACTCGCCGGCCAGGGATGAGGTGCTTACCGCTGGCAACGGCCTTTGTGGCTGTATCAGTTCACCAAAATTGCGACGACCTTCCGGACGAAGCACGTAATACGTCCAATACGATGCAATGACAGGAGAGGCACAAATCAGCAGAACAAACAGCATTTTCCAGCGGCCAATGCGTGTGCGTGCGCCATCCGAAAGGGCAACATCTGCAGGCGTCGGCATGCTGTGCACCGTCAAACCCAATGGGGCATCCACCGCAGGCTCAGTTTGATTTTTTGAAGAAGGCATTGGGTCGGACAATTTGGAACCAGACATAAAGCATTGTGATCAGCGCACCGAGCCCGAACCACTGGAAAGCATAACCGTAGTGTTTTTCAACACCAGCGAGAGCTTGTGGCCATTCTCGCAACAGGCCCTCAGAAGCATCACCTGTTTGCACCACTGTGATCTCCAACAAAGGCAATCCTGTCTCTTGCCGTAAAGCACCCATGTCGAGATTCTGCCGTATCGGGCCGCCCTCTGAGTCTCCCAGCTCATAGAGCTTGGATGGCGCAAGGGCAATTCGCCCCGAGATGGCGACTTCGCCAGCAGGCGAGACCACTGAAGGCAAACGGGTGCGCTCAGTGAAATGGCGAGGCACCCAACCACGTTGCACCCACAACACGGCTTTTGTCTGTGTCAGTTCCATCGGTGTCATGACGAAAAACCCCACACGTCCCTTCATTTGACGGTTATCGAGAAACAGTGTTTTGTCTGCCAGCCACCGGCCCTGCAGATGCACCGCACGGTGAATCAGACCGGATCGATTCTCTGAGGTATCTCCCAATTGCCCCAGACTCTGCCCTTCTATGGCAGGGAGCGCGCCCTGTTGTGTCAACTGGGTTTGCAAAACCTCCTTCGCCGCTGCACGGCGAAGCTGCCAAAATCCAAGCGAGCAGGTGAGTGTCACGCCGAGCAGCGCGGCCAGCAAAATCAATATCACCCTTTGACGACTTTGCACAGGCATGTCCATGTGCTGTGTACTTTCCGAACTCATCGGATAATCCTGCTCATGACATACCTTATTGCTTTTGCATTTGTGGCCATTTTGGGCAGCCTAGCCTCTGCTTTGTACTTCATGCTGAAAGGCAATGGTAAATCCTCTGGAAAACACCCCTCTGGCGGTATGGCCCGCGCATTGGCTTTTCGGGTGGGCTTTTCCATTCTTTTGTTTCTGTGTGTTTTGTTGGCATGGAAATTAGGTTACATCCAACCTACGGGCATTCCGGCAGGCGCTTGAAATTCATTTTCAAACGTCAATACACCCCACAAAAAAAGCGCCAAAGGGCGCTTTTTTTGAGGCCAAATGGTTTCACAACCAATACACAAGAATGTACAAGCCCAACCAAACCACGTCCACAAAGTGCCAGTACCACGCAGCCCCTTCAAAGCCAAAATGTTTTTCTGCAGTGAAGTGTCCTTTTTGCAAACGCAAGGTGACGAACAACAGCATCAACATACCTATAAAAACGTGGAAGCCGTGAAAACCCGTCAACATGTAAAAGGTGGAGCCATACACGCCTGAACTCAGCTTGAGGTTCATATCGGACCACGCATGGGCATATTCATAGCCTTGTACGAACAAGAAAATAACACCCAAAAGCACAGTCATCCACATGAACTTGATCGTTTTAGATCTGTCACCCAGCTGCAAAGCATGGTGGGCAATGGTCAAAGTCACGCCTGAAGTCAACAACAAAGCGGTGTTCACCGTGGGCAACCAAAAAGGCGTCATGGCCTGGAAGGGCTCCACAATGCCCGCAGGGGAAGCTGTGGCGCCTGCAGCCATGGTCGGCCAAACGGCTTTGAAATCTGGCCAGATCAAGGCGTTTTCTAAGCTGCCCAAAGCGGGCAAGGAATGCATGCGGGCCCACCACAAGGCACTGAAAAATGCGCCAAAAAACATCACCTCAGAAAAGATGAACCAAGTCATGCTCCAGCGGTAAGACAAATCCACTTTGTGTCCGTATAGACCCGATTCGCTTTCCTGAATGGCTTCACTGAACCATTGAAATAAAACCGTCAACCACCAGACCATGCCAAACATCAGTGAGTACATGCCCCACTCTTGCCCGTTGATCCATTGACCAGCGCCCAAGATCACAAAGAACAATCCGATGGAAGCCATCACCGGATGTCGGGAGGGCTGGGGAACGAAATAGTAGGGCGTGGTGCCGTGTGCTGTGGAACTCATGTGTACTCCTGCTCTCAAATCTGCAAAATTTTCTGATCTTATGAAAGTGTCACGGGTTGTGAAACCACCCAATTGACCAAGACGATCAAACCCACGACCATGACCACCACCAAGCCCAGGGCAACGGCAATGATGTGGAAAGGGTTCAATTTAGCCATATCTTCTTGTGATGCGCTGGCTTTGCGCATACCCGCAAACGACCACAACACCGCCTGAACCGTGCGCAAAAAGGACGCCTTGGCTGGAGGTGCCGAGTCTGCAACTTGCTTCATGTACCGGCTTTCAAAACCGGAACCGCATCCTGTGTTGCCAAAGGCGCGGGCGGTGTCTTACCGCCGACTTCAAAAAAAGTGTAAGACAAGGTGATGGTGGTCACGTCTTTGGAGAGTTTGGGATCGATCACAAATGCAACCGGCCAACGCTTTTTCTCGCCAGGTTCTAAAGTGTATTGATTGAAACAAAAACATTCCAGCTTGTTGAAATGAGCAGCCGCTTGCGCAGGGGCATAGCTTGGAATAGCCTGTGCAGCCATGCGCCGGTTTTGCACATTCTGGAAGTCATACATGACCGTCGTCAACTCGCCAGGATGGACCTGGATCGATCGCGTTTCGGGCGAGAACTTCCACGGACCGCGGGAATTCGCATCGAATTCCACGGTGATGGTACGGGTTAAATCAACCTGCGAGTTGAGCGGCTTCACCACATCACGCCCTGCAAGACCGTTGCCAGGGACCTGCCGCTCCACCAGTGACAAGATGTTGATGCCCGTCATTTCACAAATGTGTTTGTAAAGTGGGATCAAGGCATAGCCAAATGCAAACATGCCCACTGTGATCACAGCAAGCTTGGCCATCATTTTGGTATTTTCTTTGCGCAGGTTCATGAAAGTCCTGGGTTCACCGGCTCAACAAAATCATTTTTGCCAGGAAACCAATGAAGAACACGGCTGCCACAGACGCAAGGATCAGGCCCATGCGCAAGTTGCTTTTCTTTTGTTCAGGTGGGGTCATGACAGGCTTTTCAATCAACCGATGACGCGCGTTGCGGTGACATCCAACTTCGGTGGATTCTCGAAGGTATGGAAAGGCGCTGGCGAAGCCACCTCCCACTCCAAGCCTTCTGCACCGGCGCCATCAGGATCGTTCCAGGGACGCTGAGACGCTTTGACACCTTGACCGCGCATACAAGGCACAACCACGAACAAGAAGAAGTAGACCTGTGCGAAGCCGAAGAAGAAACCACCCACTGAAGCCAGGGCATTGAAATCGGCGAACTGCATCGGATAGTCAGCATAGCGTCGCGGCATGCCTGCCAGACCCAAGAAATGCATCGGGAAGAAGGTGACGTTGAAAGAAATCAATGACCACCAGAAATGGATCTTTCCACGTCCTTCGTAGTACATCACACCGGTCCACTTGGGAACCCAATAGTAAAAACCAGCGAACAGGGCGAACAAGGAACCCGCCACCAAAACGTAGTGGAAGTGCGCCACCACGTAATAGGTGTCTTGCAATTGGATGTCGATCGGGGCTATCGCCAAAATCAAACCTGTGAAACCACCCATGGTGAACACGAAAATAAAGCCAACCGCAAAGAGCATGGGGGTTTCAAACGTCATGGAACCGCGCCACATGGTGGCGATCCAGTTGAAAATTTTCACAGCAGTGGGCACGGCAATCAGCATCGTGGCATACATGAAAAACAACTGACCCGTGACCGGCATGCCGGTGGTGAACATGTGGTGCGCCCACACGATGAACGACAAAATAGCAATCGAAGAAGTGGCGTACACCATGGAGGAATAACCGAACAGCCTCTTGCGCGAAAATGCAGGCACGATCTGGCTGATGATGCCGAAAGCCGGCAAGATCATGATGTACACCTCGGGGTGACCGAAGAACCAGAAAATATGCTGGTACATGACCGGGTCACCGCCGCCAGCGGGGTTGAAGAAGCTGGTGCCAAAATGGCGGTCAGTCAATGTCATGGTGATCGCGCCAGCCAGAACAGGCATCACCGCAATCAGCAAGTAAGCCGTGATGAGCCAGGTCCAGGCGAACATGGGCATTTTCATCAAGGTCATGCCAGGCGCGCGCATGTTCAAGATGGTGACGATGATGTTGATCGAACCCATGATGGAAGAAGCACCCAGGATGTGCAAGGCAAAAATACCTGCGTCCATAGATGGGCCCATTTGCAGGCTCAAAGGTGCGTACAGGGTCCAACCGGCAGCAGGTGCGCCGCCGGGCATGAAGAACGAACCTGCCAGCATCAAGCCTGCAGGGATCAGCAGCCAAAAACTGAAGTTGTTCATGCGGGCAAATGCCATATCAGCTGCGCCGATTTGCAAGGGAATCATCCAGTTCGCAAAACCCACAAACGCCGGCATGATCGCCCCAAACACCATGATCAAACCGTGCATGGTGGTAAATTGATTGAACAACTCCGGGTTCACCAACTGCAGCCCGGGTTGAAACAACTCAGCCCGAATCAGCAGCGCCAAGATGCCGCCAATCATCAACATGCTGAAACTGAACAACAGGTACAAAGTACCAATGTCTTTGTGATTGGTCGCATACACCCAACGGCGCCAGCCGCTCGGGGCATGGTCATGGTGGTCATGGGTGTGATCGTGATGATCGAGAACGGCACTCATCTTGATTTCCTTTAATGCTTAACTTATTTACGCGCAGCCAGCACTTCGGCCGGTTGAACCAGTTGCCCGGTCTTGTTGGACCAGTTGTTCTTGGTGAAGGTGATCACAGCGGCGATTTCGGTATCTGACAGTTGCTTCCAGGCAGGCATCGCACCGTTATTTTGACCATTCAGCAAGACAGCCACTTGTTTGAGTTTGTCTGCATCCAAAACCAAGGCAGAACCGTCCAAGGCTTTGATCGCACCGGCACCTTTGCCACTCGCCTGGTGGCAAGCAGCGCAATTGGCGGCATACACTTTTTCACCACGTTTGGTCAGATCGTCCACGGCCCAGACCTTAGCGGGATCATCCGCTTTGGCGGATTGCTTTTTCTTTTCGCCATCCACCCACAAAGAGTAATCCTGAACAGACAGCACCTTCACTTGAATAGGCATGTAGGCGTGCTCTTTACCGCACAGCTCTTGGCATTGGCCGTAGTAAGTACCCACTTTTTCTGCACGGAACCAGGTGTCACGCACAAAGCCGGGAATCGCATCTTGCTTGATGCCCAAGGAGTTCACCGAAAAGGCATGGATCACATCATTGGCGGTCGTGATCACTCGCACTTTCTTGCCGACAGGCACCACCAAAGGATTGTCCACACGCAGCAGGTAGTCGTCGCCCTCGGGCTTGCCGGCGTTGGACATGGCACGTTGGCTTGAATCCAATGTTGAGATGTAGGCCAGTCCTTCGCCTTCACCTTTGATGTAGTCGTAGCCCCATTTCCACTGATAGCCCGTGACCTTGACTGTCAAGTCGGCATTGGTGGTGTCTTTTGACGCGACCAGCACTTTGGTGGCGGGCAAACACATCAGAATCACGATCAAAAATGGAGCTGCAGTCCACAAAATTTCAACGGTCACTGACTCGTGGAAATTGGCCGCCTTGTGACCCGCGGACTTGCGATGCTTCCAAATGGAATAAAACATCACCGCAAACACCGCAACGAAAATCACAGTGCAGATGATCATCATCATCCAATGCAACCAGTGCTGCTCTTCGGCTATTTTGGTCACAGCCGGATGTAAATTCATCTGATTGACAGCGGGGCCGCCAGGCAGATCGTTGACCGCATGCGCAGTCGTAGCCAGCCAAGCGCCCGTCCAAATACCAGCGTGGCATAAAAGCGATGCCAATTTGTTGGAAATACTCTTCATAGTCTTCACTAACTTCCAAATCTCTGTAGAACCTACTACCTTGTGCGCACCCGCTCTCGCGGTCACGCCACATGAACATCACGCTTGGCGTAACGCCCGACGAATTTCTTGAGCCAACATCAAGCGATGCTCGGGCCGTACAAAACGCCCCACTTCCACCGATCGACCTCGACCCGAAACCTCGATCAAACTCCGGTCATCGGCGATCGGCTCTATGCGAACCCATTGCCGATCAAACTCTGCCCGCTCACGCCGGCCTGCAGTTTCGCACTCCACGACCAGGCGAGAACCTTCGATCGAAATCCACTCACCATCAGCGGCATGGCGGGCATACATAAAAAATGCCAACCCGACCGCCATAACCTCTAACCAAGCAAAACCGAGAACAAACACGGCACCCTGCAACCAAAAAAAAGTCCCAATCAGCAATGAAACACAGCAAAGGGAGAGATAAATCCATCCCAGCTGGGCCGGCGTCAAAGAACAATTTTTTTGCAGCCTCCAGTCAATAGATTGACCGGAAACCTGGGCAAAAGTGAATACAGGATTTGACATGCGTCAACTTTAGAACAACAAGTTGCTTGATTGAAAGCCGTTATGGCCTGTGAGGTAGCGAATTTTAGCCGACTTATAAAGTGGTTTTGATATTTCTCAAGCCTTACGCTCAATCCTTGAATTTTGAAGCAGCATGGCACGCATAGCGTCCAATCCGATTTCGCTGACAGCTTGCAACTTGAGACGCGGCTGGGGCTTCAGCGCATGTCCGTAAATAATTTCAAACGTCAAAACCAAGCGCCCCTGATGGTCGGGTTTCGCCAATGTCGACAGAAGGTTCTTCAATT
>Ga0164295_10002293_pt1 | contig 15781 bp, 17 predicted proteins | sample GEODES006metaG_FD_111798 | JGI IMG/M metagenome (GOLD analysis project Ga0164295, IMG submission 111798) | Oligotrophic lake water microbial communities from Sparkling Lake, Wisconsin, USA - GEODES006 metaG | ecosystem: Environmental > Aquatic > Freshwater > Lake | place: USA: Sparkling Lake... | reverse complement strand
GTTCCACTATCTAGTGTGGAAATGAGTAAGATCATTTTTGATACCCCATATGCTGAACGGTATCAGCGAGCAATACAAAATCTTGGTTTTGATCTATCAAGCCTTTCAGGAGAGGCTGGTCATGCATGATTCCTCTCTCATTAATAAACCTTTAAGCGTGATGGCATTCGATTACGGTACCAAACGAATCGGTGTGGCAGTTGGTAACTCCTTGACCAAATCAGCACAAAACTTACCAATCGTCCTAAATACCAACGAAGAGCAGCGATTTGCTGCTATTGGAAAGATTATTGCCAAGTGGGCTCCTGATGCGATTGCGGTAGGCTTGCCCTTGCATCCCGATGGGGCTGAGCATGTAATGACCCAAAAAGCTCGGCGCTTTGGTCAACAAATAGGAGGGCGGTACTCTAAGCCAGTTTATTTTGTCGACGAGCGCTATTCCTCGGTGGTTTTAGAGGGAGATGTTCAATATCAGGAATCGCTAGATTCCCATGCGGCAGCCATTATTTTGGAGCAGTTTTTTAGGGAGCGGGGCTAAAATGCAACTGCGCTTGGTTTTAGGTGAAAATAGACCTTATGAATGCTGAAGCCCTTTACCAAGATCTCCTCAAGCACCTTAAGGGCGGCTTATTTCAGAAGGCCTCACATCAAACGATGCCAGTTTTTTTAGCTGGCTTAGCGATTGGCGGCGCTTGGCTAGCCGAGCGTCTAGCCCATGATTTAAGTCTAAAATATTACGGCGTGATTAATATCTCCTTTCATCGAGATGACTATGCGGAGAAAGGTATCAAGGCGATTGAGACGGCAAGCACTATGCCAACCCACCTCCCATTTGATGTAAATAATGCCCATATCGTTCTTCTGGACGACGTTTTGTTTACAGGTAGAACAGTCAGAGCAGCCTTAAATGAGCTATTTGATTTTGGTAGACCTGCAAAAGTGTCATTAATGGTATTGGCAGATCGGGGCGAGCGTGAGTTACCAATCTCAGCGGATTTTGCCAGTCATCTAGTAACCCTACCAGAATCACAAATCCTTGTACTAGAACGCAATCAGATAAATCAGTTTAGTTTTGTGATTGAGGAGCGAAATTAATTGGCGATCGATCAAAAAATTATTTCTACTACAAATCAGTTCAACAGAGAAGGTAAGTTAACTCATTTGCTGACTTTAGAGGGCATGCCCAAGGATCAGATTCTTTATATTCTTAATACTGCCAAGCAGTTTGTGAGTGTCACTGCACCAAATCGTGAAGTGAAAAAAGTCCCCCTCTTACGAGGAAAAAGTGTCTTTAACCTCTTCTTTGAGAACTCTACCCGCACTAGAACTACGTTTGAGATCGCTGCTAATCGCTTATCGGCAGATGTTGTTAACCTAGATATTCCGACATCATCAACCTCTAAGGGGGAGAGTTTGATGGATACAATTGATAATTTAGTAGCCATGCAGGCTGATATTTTTGTCGTACGTCACAATATCTCGCGAGCACCCATTGAGATTGCGAACCATGTACCAGACTATGTGCATGTGATTAATGCAGGCGATGGCAGTCATCAACATCCAACTCAGGGGCTGCTTGATGTTTATACGATGAGGCATTTTAAGAAGGATTTTTCTAAGTTAAGTGTTGCCATAATTGGAGATATTTTGCATAGTCGGGTTGCCAAATCCAATATTTATGCATTAACTACTTTAGGGTGTAATGATATTCGTGCTATCGGACCAGAAAGTCTGCTACCAAGTGATCTCGCAAGGGATCTAAGTTCTTTAGGAGTAAAAATCTTTCATAAGATAGAAGATGGCATTAAGGACGTCGATGTCGTTATGACTCTCAGGATTCAAAAAGAGAGGATGGAACAAGGACAGGTTCCAGAAGGCGCAGCCTTCTTTAAACAGTTTGGGCTTAATCAGGAGCGGTTAGCAAAGGCAAAGTCGGATGCAATCGTGATGCACCCTGGGCCCATGAATCGCGGGGTTGAAATTGATTCTTCCATCGCTGACGGAAACCAATCTGTGATCTTAAGCCAGGTTACTTTTGGCATCGCTATTCGGATGGCGGTCATGTCTATTGTTGTAAGTAATTAAGAATTCTTAATGACCGATAGACTTGACAATTTTAAAGGTAAGAATGTAAAAGGGTTTAAAAAATGGCTAATACTGTCCCATGGATTTAATATGGATGGCAGAGCAGCAAGCCTAACAGTTACAGATAAGATCCCATGCTTATTAAGAGAGGGAATTCGATTGCACGTATTAAGTGCAATTACAGGAAGTAAAGATACGCGCTTTCCGCATCAACAATTAATTGCATGGGGGCCAGCAGCGTTTAGATTTGACTTCCGACATTGGTTTGCAAACCGATTTGGTAGAAATATTGCCTATAAAATTATTACTACATTAGTCTCAGTAATCCTTGCACCATTCATTTTGATAGAAAAATTATTATTTGGATATTCCAGCCAGTGGTCTTGGGCCTTTCCAGCATATTTTAAAGGGTTAAAGTTGATCAACGAAGGCAAAGTGAATTTAGTCTACTCTTCAGGCGGCGCTTGGTCAGCACATTTAGCAGGTTTGTTGCTGAAGAAAAAAACTAAACTACCTTGGATTGTGGAGATACATGACCCGCTTGTTATACGTAACAATGAAGAAGACATAGGAAAGGATTCACCAAAGAAAACTGAAGACAGAAAACGCTATTGGTTAGAGAAAAAAATTTGCCAATATGCAGATATTGTTTGGTGGTTTACGGATAACGCACTTTATTACGCAGGACAACGTAACCCAAATTTAGGTAAGACTGGTTACGCAAAGGGATTAATGATTATCCCTGGAGCAAACCCACCAAATATAGAGCCAGTAACTGAAAATACAAGTAAATATTTTGGTGAATATTTAAATATATGCCACTTTGGTTCCTTAGCAAATAATCGTTCAATGAGTCAAGTGTTAGAGGTGCTACCAGATTTTTTTAAACAATATCCAGAGGCAATAGAAAAACTTCGTTTGCATGTTTATGGGGGTCAATTAGACCCAAAGAGTAAGCAATGGATACAAAACTCAAAATATAAGGCTAACTTAATCGAGCATGGAAGGGTAGAGAATGATTTAATAAGTGGACTGACAGGAAGACAACAAATTGAAAAGAGAATGAGAGAAGCAGATGTGCTGCTTCTGCTTCATGGAGACACAGAGTGGTGTAGAGAGTATATACCATCCAAACTCTATGATTATCTGTGGACCAAAAGACCAATTTGGGGGTTAATTTATAAAAATGAAATGCTATGGAATTTATTGGCAGAAAGAAATCACTTTATTTCAAATTCAAATGATCAAAAAACAATATTAAAAAAATTAGTTGATATATGGATAAATTGGAACAACAAAGTTAAAACAGAGATAATTTATGATCCAATAAAAACAGATAGCGCAGTTAGAAAAATACTAAAAGAAGTTGAAAAGTTATAAAAATTTAAAATTATGAAAAGTACTTTTTCAATATACCTTAAGTCATATAGAAATGACGTTATCAGAGCATTCGAACTTCTTAAATCTATAGAGCAATACAATATTGAGAAAATACCTTTTTATATCTCTGTGCCAAGTGAAGATAGAAAAATATTTAAAAATACATTGGGTACGGACGGATACGATTTAATTGAAGACGAAGATATTTTTTATACAAATAAGTCTTATAAAAATATAAAGCTACATGAAATATCCGGTAATCTTTCTCAGCAAATTGTTAAGTCAGAATTCTGGAGATTAAATATAAGTACAACATACTTATGTTTAGACTCCGATTCCGTTTTCTTAAGAAATTTTTCAAAAAGCAATTTTTTTAATGAAAATGAAAAAATTTATACAGTGGCCCACAACGCAAACGAATTATTGCAGCAGGCAAAACAATATGGTAAGGAAAAGGTAATAAAAAATTTCTTAAACGAAAGCAATAACTTAAAAAGCTATTTCACAAGAGAGGGAGCAGATTACGATTTTGGGCCATCACCATATTTGTGGCATAGAGATGTTTGGGAGTGGCTCTCAAATTATCTATATAACAAAGAATTAAATTTTGTAGATGCAATAAAATTATACGGTACTGAAGATAGGTGGTATGGCGAATCATTGATAAAGAGTAAAGTAATTGATTTTATACCAATAAAACAATTATTTAAGGTATATCATTATAAATGGCAATACAAGAATGATCTAAAAAAAAATATAAGCATAGAAGAAATAAAAAAAGAATATATCGGTATAATTCATCAATCTAACTGGGACAAGAGACTTGATTCAAGATATGTAAAAAAGAAAAATATATTATCAAGAATTGTTAAAGCAATAAAATTTTTTTGAATAAGTATGAAAAATCTACTTAAAAAAATAAAACAGATATTTTCAAAGTCAGCAAAACAAAAGTTTTATGCTGCGAGATCACATAAAGAAGATGTATTGGTAAAAATTGATGGAGTCGATGTAAAAGTTGGTAAATTTACATTTGGAGTAGGGAATATAAATCTAGCTCATCACGCAGGTTCTCCAAGATTGGAAATCGGGCGATTTTGCTCGATAGCTGGAAATGTAAAAATTTTCACAGGCGCTTATCATAGGACTGATTGGATATCAACTTATCCATTTGGGCACATTCATGAAGAGATTTTTGGAGTAGAAAAATCAGAAGGTTACCCTCACAGCAAAGGAGGAGTCACAATTGGAAATGATGTTTGGATAGGCAATTCGGCCACAATAATGTCGGGTGTTAAAGTAAATAATGGCGCTGTTATTGCAGCAAATTCACATGTGATTAAAAATGTAGAGCCTTATGAAGTTGTTGGCGGTAATCCAGCGAGACATATTAAATTTAGATTTAAAGATGAAATAATTAAAGAGTTATTAGAATTAAAATGGTGGGATTTGAGCAATAGTGATATTAAAAAAATAAGTCATTTATTAACGAACCAAGCAATATTACAAAATTTAGAAAAAATTAAAAGAATTTTAGATAAAAAATGAAAATAATATCTGGAATCCTTTCATATAACAGATTTGATAGCACAACTAAACTATGTTTAGATTCGTTATTGCCGCAAATTAAGGAGTTAAAAGATTTTAAATTAATAGTCCTTGATAATAAATCAACAGATAAAAGTGAAAAAAAACTCGAGGAATACTATAAAAATAATTTAGATTTTACGTTAACTTTAAGTCAAGAAAATTTAGGTTTTACAGCAGGTTTTAATAAATTATTTAAAGATAATGACGCAGAGTGGATTCTTTTAATAGATAGCGATACAATTTTTCCTAAAAATTCGATAAATAATTTAATTAAAGCTTTAAATTTGGCTAAAGAAGATCAGCAAATAATAGGACCATTAACAAATAATGCCGGAAACTCTCAACATATTTACTTTGAAACGAGTAATTTTAATCAAGTTTCAGAGGAATTAGATGAACTCATCTTTTCTGGTTTTGATAGTCTTATTGAAATTTTTAGAGCAGATTTTTTTTGCGTTGCAATAAGATCTAAATTATGGAAAAAATTACAAGGTTTTGATGAAAAGTTTGGGCTTGGCTATTATGAAGATTTTGACTTCTGCATGAGAGCAATGGAATATGGATACAAATCATATTTATATGAAAAATGGTTTGTTTTTCATCAAGGAAGCGCATCCTTTAAGCATGATAAAAACCAAAAAAAATTACTAAAAATAAATAAAAATATATTTAAAACAAGGCATTCAAAAATAAAACTTTATCACAGACGAGATGATGTATTAAATCTAACAATAAATATTAAAAATAAAGTAAGAGCAAATAATTTTATTAATAAAAAAAGATTAATATATTTAAACAATGATTTACCAAAAGGTTTTTTTAAAAGAATTTTATGGATAATGAAATTAAAAAAACACCACCTGAATATAGAGAATTAATTTTATTTTTAAATGATATTGAAAAAAATGTTTTAAATATTATATCTTCAATATTATCAGAGAAATTGACAATTCATGAAGTTGAAATTTTATTAGCACCTTGGTGTAGAACAGTGGTTCACAGTATTTTTGATGCTTTAGATAATTTAAAAATTGATAAAGATCGTGAATTATTTTTTGATAATGCGCCTGGTGAAACAATAAAATTTATGGAATTTTCAAGATCAGATTCTTACTTAGACTATCTTAAATATGGAAATAAATCTTATAAAATAAATAAAACAACAAGAATATTAAAACTACCCTTTTTTTCAAATGGAAAATTTCTTTTTTTTCAACCAGGATTACCTAAGAAAATAATTAATAAATTAATAATTTATTATTTTTTTAGTTACAAAAAATTATCAAGCAAGAGAAAAGAAGTTTACTTCTCTATTAATAATGAGTTGAGACTTAAAATTTTTAGGGAACTTGAGAATAGACTAGATATTAATAACAAAACTTGGTTTGCAGCTCGATTAGTTGAAATGTTACCACGAAGTTTAGCAGAAGGTCTAAATTATCAAATAGAAAAATATTCAAGAAATTACAAATTTAGATATATATATTCAAGTGATTCATGGTCAAGTGTGGATGAGTTTAAAATTTTTGCATTTGCTCAAAGAAAGTTACGAAATATAACTTTTATAGGTACACCGCATTCCTTAAATTATTCAACCTTAAAAAACTTTTGGAATAGGGACTATGAAATTTCATTTATGGATAAATATCTATTATGGGGATCAATAAATATATCTAATAATAATAAATGCACTCCTTTTTATTCAAATAAATATATAAGCAAAAAGTATACTTTGATAAGTAAAGTAAACATGGATTTGCCAATATTAATTACGGGAGCGGCCCGTCCATCTCATACTATAGAATTCCCTTACACATCAACATTGTTTAAAACGTATCTTCAAAATCAAATTTTAATATCAAAAATAATTAATCAAATTTTAAATAAAAAAGTTACCATTCGCACAAGAGAAAAAAATAGAGGAAATCAGATTGAAAATATTATCAAAGAATATAAAAATCTAGAATTTTTATCAATTGATTATCAAAAAAATGAATTTAATAAAGTTTTAAGAAATTATTCATTACATATTACTGACAATACAAGTACCACAATACTGGATTCGTTTATTTTAAATTTTCCTACTATTATTATATTGGATAACACTTATTTTAAATTATCAGATGTGGCTCAATTTTCATTTACTGGATTAGAGAAAGTAGGTATTTTTCATAAGAATATAAATAGTTTTAGTAATCATTTGGTGTTGATTAATAATGAAATTAATAATTGGTGGAATTCAGAGAATGTGCAGTTTGAAATTTCTAAATTCCTTGATTATCATGCAGGAATATTAATAAATACAAAAAATTGGAAAAGCTGTTTTGAAAAAACTATTTTAAGTTGCAATAATTGAATATAAAAATATTGAAATACAAATATTTTAAATTTATTCTAATTCAAATATATTAAATATGAAAATAATTTGTATACAATCACCAACATACGATTATCTAACATCAACTTTAATTGAAGGTTTACAATTATTAGGGCATACGATATTTTCTACCGAAAATAGTAATTATCAAAAAAAATCCAACGATACTTTAATAAAAAAAAATGCTGAAAATGCGGACTTACTAATATTTTTTTCTAATAAATTAGTAAGATATAATTTGTTGAGTGGGGTAGATAATCCAAATAAAATATTTATTGATGGCGATGATAGCCAAAAATTTTTAATTCCAAATTTTATAAAATTTAAAGCTATTTTTAAGCGTGAATTAAATCGGTATTACATTAATAAATTTAATGAAAATATTTTTCCATTGCCTTTTGCAGCTGAAAAACGTTATTTCTTTCATCAGAAGGTTCATCGGGATATCTCTATTTCGTATGTAGCAAACATGCATAGTGCGTATAGATATGCAGTTTACGAGTGCCTAACAAGTAAAAACATTAAAAGTTCCTATCTGGGCACAACAACCGAGCCAAGAGGTAATTCAAATATTAAAGGCGGACCAAAAGAGACGCCAATGTTTAGAAATATCCTCTATAGAAGCAATATTTCTGTTAACGTAATTGGTGGAGGATATGACTGTGCCAGGTATTGGGAGATTCTTTCTTCTGGCGCTCTACTGCTAACTCAAAATTTGGATATCTTGATTCCCAATCCTTTTATGGGTGATATCAACTGTGTTACATTTAATTCTCTAAAGGAATTGGATGAAAAAGTTGATTTTTTGTTGGACAATAAAGATTTGGTTTCTAGTTTAGCTCACAATGGATATAAACATTTAATCAACTTTCACACAACAAAAGCTAGAGCAGAGTATTTTTTAGATTGTTTAAATAATATAAAAGAAGATAGTTTTTGTAATAGTTTTTACAATCCTGAAAAAAAAAGTTTTCTTTCTATAAATTTTTTAGATAAATCTTATTCCTTAAAAAAATAAATCAAGAAATTATTTGTGATATATGATAAATTTGTTTGTTGGATTTGATACCCGAGAAATAGTTGCGCACCATGTTTGCATAAACAGCATCATAAGGCAATCTACGCAACCTCTTTCGATTACACCACTGGCTCTAAATAATTTAGGACAATATTCCGAGTCCCACTTAGATGGTTCTAATCAATTTGTTTACAGCAGATTTCTTGTTCCGCATTTTATGGATTATAAAGGCTGGGCTTTATATATAGACGGAGATATGATTCTTAGGGATGACATTGTTAAACTATGGAACTTACGAGACGATACAAAAGCTGTTATGTGCGTCCATCACGATTACAAAACAAAAAAAACCATAAAATATTTAGGGTCAGAAAATCAAGATTATCCAAGAAAAAATTGGTCCTCTGTTGTACTCTGGAATTGTTCTCATATTAAAAATAAAATATTAACTCCCTTATATATAAAGAATGCTACGGGTGCAATTCTTCATCGTTTTTCTTGGCTAGATGACGAACTAATTGGAAAAATCCCTATAGAATGGAATTGGTTGCCAGATGAATTTGGTATTAATTCTAATGCAAAATTATTACATTTCACTTTAGGGGCCCCATGTTTTAAGGATTATTTCGATTCACCTATGGCAGAAGAATGGCATCGCGAACGTTTAATAATGAATTCATGTAAAGAGTGATAAAAATGAATAAAAATAATCCAATACAGCTGTTTAAAGTTTTTATGTCTAAAGAGGCGATATATAAAACAACAAAAACACTTTCATCGGGTTTTATTGGACAAGGAAGTGTAGTAGAAGAATTTGAAAATTCTCTTAAGGAATACTTTAATAGTAATTATGTAGTTACTACGAACTCAGCAACGTCGGCCGAGCATATTGTTTTTCATATGCTTAAAAATCAAAAAAAAGGTTGTGAATTCGTTGATAAAACTGATCACATAGATTATGATTGGCCCGGTATAAATCCCGAAGATCATGTTCTCACAACCGCATTAACTTGTACTGCAAGTAACTGGCCAATATTGCTAAATGGTATTAATTTAAGATGGGTTGATGTAGATCCAAATACCTGTAATATTGATTTATATGATCTTGAATCTAAAATAAATCAATTCACAAAAGCAATTTTAGTTGTGCATTGGGGTGGTTATCCTGTTGATTTAAACAAGTTATTAATGATTCAAAAAAAGAGCTTAGAAAAATATGGATTTGCCCCAGCCATAATTGAAGACTGTGCTCACGCTTTTGGATCTAAATATAACAATAAATTAGTCGGCTCGCATGGAAATATTTGTACGTTTAGTTTTCAAGCAATAAAGCATCTAACTTCAGGGGATGGCGGATGTGTAGTATTTAATAATGAAAATGACGTACGTAGAGCAAAGTTACTACGATGGTTTGGCATTAATAGAGACGAAAATCGCAAAGATTTTCGTTGTGAGGAGGATATTCAAGAAATAGGCTACAAGATGCACATGAATGATATTAATGCTTCAATTGGATTAGAAAATCTACCATACGCAAAAGATTTTGTAGTAAATTCACATAAAAAAAATGCGCATTTTTATAATGAATCACTTAAATCTATTCCAGGAGTATCGCTGCTTGAAAATTCATTAAATTGTGAATCTAGTTATTGGCTTTACACTATTAAGGTTGAAAATCAAGAAGGATTCATGAAAAAAATGAAGGAATCAAACATAATGGTAAGCAGAGTCCACGAAAGAAATGATATTCACTCTTGTGTAAAAAAATACAAAAGCCCTCTTCCAAATTTAGATAAATTAGTAAAAGAAATGATTTGTATTCCAGTGGGTTGGTGGGTTAGTAGTCAAGAAAGAGAATATATATTAGAAGAAATAAAAAAGGGTTGGTAAAGTAAATATTTTTATTAAATAAAAAATTTTTTTAAATCAGATTTATTTTTCCAAAAGTGATACCTAATTTTATCCTTAAGGATACGATACACTTTTGTATTGTAATACTTGCCTGAACCACCAGAAACCCCACTTATAATTGGCGGCCTTGAAAAAAATACTTTTTCCAAACCTAATTTACCAATTTTTAATTTAAATAAATCTTCAATGCTAAGAAAAGGTTCATATTCATCGTAAAGTGTTAAAAAGTTATTAATATAAAATAACTTATTAAATACATAAAATCTTGTATCTATAAATTTAACATCGGACAAAGTAAATGGTCTTGATGATATAAATGGATTAAGCATACACAAGTGATTATTGAAATTTTTAGTTATATCTAGAAAGTTTGGCACCCAAAGCTTTGCCGTACATTTTGCGAAAAATTGAAAATTTTTGAGAGTACTTGAATGCAATAATGCATATTTAATTATTTCACTCTCACCGTAGCCTTTACCTAATTGAATAATTTTATTATTATTATTTTGAAAATTTAAGCATTCAATTAATGAAGTATCTAAATTAATTTCTGAAAGAATTTCACTAAAAGAAAAATTTGATCCATCACATATAATCAAGGGATTTTGTGGTGCTAATTTTCTCCAATATAATATCGAATCAATGGTGTATTTTTTCCTAAGTTCAAATGATTTCAGATTAACTGAGCCAGGATCATTAGGAATTGCAGCTGATGTTATTAAAATAGGTAACATAAAAGAAGTAATAATTAAGATTTTTTTGGGTTTAACATAACGGAATTAAAAAATGATATTAGTAACTGGCGGAGCGGGATTTATTGGAAGCAATTTTATTTATCATTTAATACAAAGAAAGCAAGAAAAAATTGTTATTTTAGATAATTTTACGTATGCCGCTAATTTCGAGACAATAAAACCACTAATAGAAAATAAAATATGTGAATTAGTAGTTGGTAACATTGATGATTATAATCTGTTGTGCGATATTTTAAATAAGTTTAAGCCAACAGCTATTGTAAATTTTGCAGCAGAAACTCACGTAGACAGATCAATACTTTCCCCTGAAAAATTTATAAGCACGAATATTTTCGGAACATTTAGATTATTAGAGGCTTCTAGAGGCTACTATGAAAAGTTAACCAGTTACGAAAAGGCTAAATTTCGATTTATTCACATTTCTACAGATGAGGTTTTTGGAAGCCTTGAAAAGGATGAAAATTCTTTTACAGAAAGCAGTTCCTATCAACCAAATAGTCCATATTCAGCTAGTAAGGCCTCATCAGACCATATTGTGCGTTCGTGGTATCACACCTATAAATTCCCAGCCATTATTACAAATTGCTCGAATAATTATGGCCCGTATCAATTTCCTGAAAAATTAATACCTTTAATTATAATTAATGCGTTGAATCAAGAGGCTTTACCAATCTATGGTGATGGAAAACAAATTCGTGATTGGTTATATGTTGATGATCATTGTGTAGCACTAAGTTTAATAATAGATAGGGGCCATCCTGGTGAAACATACAACATAGGTGGAAATTGTCAAATTACAAACCTAGAAGTTGTTACAAAAATATGTAATATCTTGGATGAAATAAAACCATTAGAAAGTAATAAATCTTACAATCAATTAATTAAATTTGTTGATGATAGGCCTGGGCATGATCGAAGATATGCTGTTAATTCTTCTAAAATTAGTTCTCATTTTGGTTGGGCGCCCTTAGAAAGCTTTGATTCTGGGATCAAGAAGACAATAAATTGGTACCTAGAAAATTCAAAATGGATAAGTAATGTTGTTTCGGGAGAATATAAGGATTGGATTCAAAAAAATTACAAGATCTAGAATGCGATTAGTTATTTTTGGTAAAAATGGACAGCTAGCAATAGCTTTGAAGAGGGTGCTTTTTAAAAATTTTGATCTAATTTTTCTAGATAGAAATGAATGCAATTTTTTATCACTCGAAAATATAAATTTTAATTTAAATTTGTATAAACCTGATATTGTAATAAATGCTGTTGCGTATACTGATGTTGATTCTGCAGAGAATGATCCTGTTGCAACTTTAAAAATTAATAAAAGTGCTGTTAGCGAGATTGCTAAATATTGCGCTGAAAATAACATTATTTTTTTACATTATTCAAGCGATTATGTATTTGATGGAAATAAAACAGGTTTTTATTATGAATATGACCAATGTAATCCTTTAAATGTTTATGGATATTCTAAATTTGCTGGAGAACAAGCGATAATTGAACGGTTTGAAAGTACTTCACAATCCAAGGGTAAGTATATAATTGTTAGATCTAGTTGGTTATATGGTGATGGTGATAATTTCATCAAAAAAATACTTAACTTAGCTTACGAAAAGAAAGAATTAAAAGTTGTATGTGATCAGATTGGAACCCCAACTTGTTCTGAATGGTTGGCAATGACAACAAAAAAAATTCTTAGTAATGAATATCTAATATCAGGAATTTATCACGCTACTCCTAGTGGATTTATAGATCGACATTCATTTGCGAAGTTAATTATTAGTTATGCATTAGACTTCGGAGCAAATTTAACCCTCAATATTGATTCAATTATTCCTGTTGAATCATCATTTCATCAAGATAAAGCCATAAGACCAAAAAATTCAGCGTTATCATGTAAAAAGTTAGAAAGTATCTTATCTTCAGATTGTGATATCTTAAAGATACCATTTGATACTTTGGTCAAGAGTTATCTTTCGAAATTTATATTTAATAAATAAATTAATGAAAAAATTAAATGGTTATTATGCGTAAGGGAATCATTTTGGCCGGCGGCTCTGGAACTCGTTTATATCCGGTTACGCAAGCTCTATCCAAACAATTAATGCCAGTCTATGACAAGCCAATGATCTATTACCCCTTGGCTACTTTAATGTTATCTGGCATTCGGGAGATATTGATTATTTCAACGCCACACGATATCCCTCGATTTAGGGAGCTTTTGGGAGATGGCTCACAGTGGGGAGTGCAATTTCAGTATGTTGTTCAGCCCTCACCGGATGGTTTGGCGCAAGCCTTTGTTCTAGGTAAAAAATTTATTGCTAATGACCATAGCGCTTTGGTTCTAGGAGACAATATTTTCTATGGCCATGAACTAGTAGATCAGCTAAGTAGGGCAGGTGAACAAACACAGGGGGCAACTGTATTTGCCTATCATGTCAATGACCCGGAGCGATATGGAGTAGTTGAGTTTGATCAATCTCAAAAAGCTATTTCGATTGAAGAAAAGCCGAAAAAACCAAAAAGTAATTATGCAGTTACGGGACTTTATTTTTATGATCAACAGGTTTGTGATTTTGCGGCCTCGATTAAGCCGAGCGCTCGTGGTGAATTAGAAATTACCGATGTGAATCGTTTTTATCTAGAGCAAAACCAGCTTGATGTTGAAATCATGGGCCGCGGCTATGCCTGGTTAGATACTGGAACGCACGACTCTCTTTTGGATGCAGCCGGCTTTATCGCAACCTTGCAAAAACGCCAAGGCTTAATGGTGGCATGCCCTGAAGAGATTGCCTATCGCAATCAGTGGATTAGTGCTAACGATGTAGAAAAGATAGCTTCTCAACTCGCAAAAAATGGTTATGGACAGTATCTTAAAAAGATTCTTACTGAATCGCATTAATCCATGAGCATCAATCTTAAAATCAAAGTTCATCAAACTACTCTGAAAGATGTTTTGGTGATTGAGCCAAAAGTCTTTGGTGATGAGCGAGGTTGGTTTTATGAATCCTTTAATCAAGAAGAGTTTAATACTGCTTCAGGGCTAGATTATCATTTTGTTCAAGATAATCATTCTTTGTCGAAGCAGGGTATTTTGCGAGGGCTTCATTATCAAACTCAGCATGTACAAGGTAAATTAGTACGGGTTACAAAAGGATGTGTATTCGATGTTGTTGTAGATCTAAGATCTTCATCGCCAAGTTATGGAAAATGGTTTGGTCAAGAATTAAGTGCCGATAATCATTTACAACTTTGGGTTCCGCCAGGATTTGCACATGGGTTTCTAGTTCTTTCTGAAAGTGCAGAGTTTTTGTATAAAACGACCGACTTTTATGATCCCAGTAGCGAGAGCTGCCTTTTATGGAATGATCCGGTATTAGCAGTTCATTGGCCGCTAAGTAAGATACCCAGCCCCCCTCAACTCAATGAAAAAGATCTGGCCGGCTTATCTTGGGGCGAGGCTCCTAAGTTCTAAGATGAACAAAAGACTTCGTGAGTCAACCAAACACTTCCTGTAAATTTCTTCTAGTAAAACTCTCCTCATTAGGAGATGTACTTCACAATTTGCCAATTGTGTGGGATATCCGTCAGCAGTATCCACAAGCCCAGATTGATTGGGTTGTTGAGGAAGCCTATGTTGATCTTTTAAAGCCTTTGCAGTCTGCAAATAATTTCAAGGGAATTGATCGTATTATTCCAATTGGATTGCGGCGCTGGAAGAAGAATGTTTTTAGCTTTCAAAATTGGCAAGAGCTATTTCAATTAATCCGCACTCTTAAAGCCGAAAAGTATGTTGAGATTATTGATTCTCAGGGCCTCATTAAGTCTGCACTTGTGGCTAGATTAGCAGGAAAAACTCCCAGTGGAAAAGTAACTGGTTTAGCTAATGCTACAGAGTACTCAGGATATGAGCCTTTGGCACGGTTTTTCTATGATGAATCCGTTCAGGTGCCCAAGCAGTGCCACGCAGTAGATCGGTCTCGCTATCTATTAAGTTCAGCAATGCGTACTCCTCCCATTAATAGATCCAGTCCAATTACTTTTTATCCATCCCATTTCATTGGGCAGTTAACAAAACCCCTAGATCAAGGCGCCCAATCAAATTTAAGTGGCCTTAAAAAGCCATACGTATTATGTTTTCATGCAACGGCCCGCGAAGCAAAGAAGTGGAGTAAGGAGAGCTGGATTGCTGTTGGGAAATATTTGATCAAAAAGGGTTTAACGCCTATTTATCCATGGGGTAATTGGTCTGAAAAAAAGGTCAGTCAAGAAATTTCTACTGATGTAGAGGGGTCTATTGTTCCTCCAGCATATTCCATACATGATTATTTTCAGATCATTAGCCAAGCGTCATTAAGTATTGGTGTAGATACAGGCTTAACACATTTATCAGCAGTTTTAAACAGACCCACTGTTGAGATCTATTGTGATTCTCCAGCTTGGAAGACGGAAGGATATTGGTCCCAAAAGATCATTAATTTAGGTGATATAGGAAAGCCACCCTCTGCCCAATCGGTTTTGCAGGCAATTGATCAGCTAATTTAATACTTAGCGATCAGCGTAATAAAGCATTAACTGCTTTTAGATCCTCATCAGAAAGACTGGCTGCTTGAGCTTTTAACTTAAGCGCATTCATGATCGTGTCATAGCGTGCCTTATATAGCG
>Ga0164295_10002292_pt1 | contig 15783 bp, 10 predicted proteins | sample GEODES006metaG_FD_111798 | JGI IMG/M metagenome (GOLD analysis project Ga0164295, IMG submission 111798) | Oligotrophic lake water microbial communities from Sparkling Lake, Wisconsin, USA - GEODES006 metaG | ecosystem: Environmental > Aquatic > Freshwater > Lake | place: USA: Sparkling Lake... | reverse complement strand
TGATTTGAAAGCCATAAAAACATTTCGCCTCCGCATATTGAACCTCTTTCAAGAAATTATTAGCCAGGTTTTCATTCACAATCCCATCAGAAGCTGCAAAAAACGCCAAAACGTGCGAAATAAAGTGACGCTCTCCGTCATTCATTTTTTTCCAATCAGCCAAATCTTGTTGCAAATCGATCTCCTCCGCGGTCCAAAAAGAAGCTTCCGCTTTTTTATAAAACTGCCAAATATCATCGTGTTTAATGGGGAAAAGAACGAAGCGATTGGGATCTTCGACTAACAAAGGCTCTAGGAAAGTAGATGTAGACATGTGTATGAAATGATGTATATGATATGAACTCGAATTTACAGATTTAGTACGTATTTTTTGAGGTTTTGATTGATTATTTTAAAAGAAAAAACCGCCTACTTGGACAACAAACGCTGAGCCATAGGGCGACGCTTTTCCAGAGGTAGCGGAATAGTTTAAATCATACATGAGTGACAAATTGATCCCTATTCTCGAACCAATTCCGATCCCGACCAAAAAGGGATTGGAATAGCCTACACCTGTGGTTCCAGCGGACATGTCATTGAAATTTTCTAACTGAGCGGTGAGATAGCCTTGCCCGAGCAATTGGGCTAACATAGGAATTTGTTGACGTAAAAAAATACGTTCCCCTAGCAAATTGCTCGTTGCCCGATACCCCGAATAACTCAATGAATAATATTGATAGGTCATCCCCACCCCTAAAATCGTATTGTTGGTCAATAAATAGCCGGCCATGGGAGAAATACCGATACTCGTCGGATTTCCAAAACTCAAACCTGACAAACCGCCCCCAAAATGCAAACGTTCGCGGAAACTCAATTCACTCACATCCGGCTCCACATCTAAATCCCCGCGGGCACCCTCCTCTTTGATGATCACTTGTTCATCCTGCGCCAATAAACTCGGTGCACAGGCTAGGGAAATAAAACAGAACAAAATGGTAATTTTTTTCATGCCTTCGATCAAATTTTGAAATTTAACAAAACTAACAAAGTGTATCAATTTTCCATCCAATAAATCGATTTTAAAAATCTTGAAATTGATAATTTATATTAACCTAAAAGAATTAATTTTGTTTTATGAATGATTTCCAATCGACTACGATTGACCCCAAAACTCACATCATCATAAAAGGTGCTCGGGTTCATAATTTAAAAAATGTGGACGTAGCGATTCCACGCAATCAATTGGTCGTCATCACAGGACTTTCGGGCTCAGGAAAATCATCATTGGCCTTTGATACCTTGTTTGCAGAAGGTCAACGTATGTACGTCGAAAGCCTCAATTCCTATGCCCGCCAATTCTTAGGTCGCATGGAAAAACCGGCCGTCGATTACATCCAAGGCGTTTCACCCGCCATCGCCATCGAACAAAAAGTAAATACAAAAAACCCACGGTCCACTGTGGGAACAAGCACCGAAATATACGATTACCTCAAATTACTCTTTGCCCGCATCGGCAAAACCTTTTCGCCCATTTCAGGAAAAGAAGTCAAAAAAGATTCCGTTTCTAGCATAGTAGACTGGGTTGCTACATTTCCAGGCCGCAAAGTCCTCATTCTCGCACCCCTAGTCCCACATGTGGATCGCAGCTTACGAAATGAATGTCAATTACTCATTCAAAAAGGCTATACCCGACTCAGTGTTCAAGATGAAATCATCGACCTGGAAGAATTGGTCGAGGACGCCGAGCGATTAAAAAGTCTAAGCAAAAAAGCGAAAGACATCGCCATTTTAGTGGACCGACTCATCTCAAAACCAGAGGACGAAGAAACGACATTTCGCCTAGGCGATTCGGCGCAAACGGCCTATTTTGAGGGGGAAGGCGTTTGTTGGATCGACATCGACGGACAAAAACGGGCCGTTTTTTCCAATAAATTCGAACTCGACGAGATGGTTTTCGAAGAACCGAGTCTCAACCTCTTTTCGTTCAATAATCCCTACGGCGCTTGTCGGAATTGTGAAGGCTATGGCAAAGTATTAGGCCTGGACCCTGATTTGGTCATTCCGGATCATGAATTATCCGTATACGAAGGGGCGATTGCACCGTGGCGTTCGGAACGCATGAGCGAATGGTTGCACCCGCTTTTACGGAATGGGATACATTTCGACTTCCCCATTCATCGGCCCTATAAAGATTTGACAGCGGCGGAGAAAAAATTGCTTTGGAAAGGAAACAAATACTTTGGCGGACTAACCCAGTTTTTTGATCACCTCGAAAAAGAAACCTATAAGATACAATACCGCGTTTTATTATCCCGTTACCGAGGAAAAACCACCTGTCCGGAATGCCAAGGTTCCCGCCTTCGTGGCGATGCGGCCTATGTGAAAATTGGTGGGGTGTCCATCATCGATTTGGTGCTTTGGCCTATTTCAAAAGTGAAAGCTTTTTTCGAGCAACTCGAATTAAACGAACATGACCATTCCGTAGCCCGACGAATCCTCATCGAAATCAATAACCGTTTAGACTACATGAACCGTGTGGGTTTAGGTTATTTGACCTTGAATCGACTAAGTTCAACGCTTTCCGGCGGCGAGTTCCAGCGCATCAAATTAGCCACTTCCTTAGGCAGTGCCTTGGTGGGATCTATGTACATTTTGGATGAACCGAGTATCGGTTTGCATCCACGAGACACGGAGCGTTTGATTTCGGTGCTCGAGATGTTGAAAAAAATGGGCAATACGGTGATTGTGGTCGAGCATGAAGAAGACATTATGCGGGCGGCGGATCAAATCATCGACATCGGTCCAGACGCCGGAAGACATGGAGGTCAATTGATTTTTCAAGGAAACCTCGCGGACGCTTTGGCGGATAAAACGACCGACAGCCATACGCTCCGTTTTTTAAATGGGCAAGATTCGATTGAAATTCCGGCCTTTCGAAGAAAGCCTTTGGCCCATATTGAAATCCTAGGTGCCCAGGAAAATAATTTAAAACAGGTGGATGTGAAGATTCCTTTGGGGATTCTGACCGTGGTGACGGGCGTCAGTGGTTCAGGGAAATCGACGCTGATTCGGAAAATTTTATATCCGGCGATGATGCGGAATTTGCAATTAGGCACGGAAGAAACTGGTAAATACCGGGAAATTAAAGGCAGTATGTCGAAAATTTCGGGGGTGGAAATGGTGGATCAGCAACCGATCGGTAAATCCTCTCGCTCGAATCCGATTACCTACATCAAGGCCTATGATGCGATTCGCTTATTATATTCTGAATTGCCTATGGCCAAAAGCCGTGGCTACAAACCCGCCCATTTCTCCTTTAATGTGGAAGGGGGGCGATGTGAAAGTTGCCAAGGCGAAGGCGAAATCACGATCGAAATGCAATTCATGGCCGACATTAAATTGACCTGTGAATCATGCGGCGGCCTTCGTTTCAAACAAGAAATTCTCGACGTTAAATTCCAAGATAAATCCATCGCCGAAATTCTAGACATGACCGTGGAAGAAAGTATTCCCTTCTTTCAAGAAAAAGTTCCTCGGATTGCGGAGAAAATTGAGCCCCTGTTCCAAGTGGGACTCGGTTACATTAAACTAGGACAATCGAGCAATTCGCTTTCCGGTGGCGAGGCGCAACGCGTTAAATTAGCCAGTTTCTTAGGCAAAGGGAATTCAAATAAAGGCAAAACGCTATTTATTTTTGATGAACCGACCACCGGTTTGCATTTTCATGACATCAAAAAATTATTGAAGGCCTTAAATGATTTGGTGGAACAGGGGGATACGGTGCTGATCATCGAGCACAATATGGAAGTGGTTAAATGTGCGGATCACATCATCGACCTAGGGCCGGAAGGCGGAGAAAATGGGGGAAATATTTGTTTTGAGGGGACGCCGGAGGAGATGGTTGGCCTAAAAGATAATCCTACAGCCTTTTATTTAGCCCAAAAATTAGAACTTAAAAAATCCTATATTCGTTCATGATCTTAGCTGATTTGCTTCCGGGAATTGCTGGCCGATTGGATGGAGTCCTTCAGGGTTATGAATGGATCATCCCAGAATTGGGGATTTGCGTGTTATTGGTTTTGGGCATTTTCACGGAACTTTTTTTGCATGGAAAATCGGAGAAATTAGCTAGTTCTTGGCGTTATTTCATTACACAAATCGGGTTGGCGCTCATCTTGGTATTAGCTTATCAGCGCTATGCGATGCATTCGGTCGGATTTGCGTCCTTTCAGTTATTTTGGATCAATGAAGGAAGTAATGTGATCAATTTATTGGTCATCTTGCTAGCTTTTGTGTTATTGGTCGTTAATCAAGCTCGGTCGAAATCCTTTCAATTGGAGGAGCAAATCGGCTTTTTGAGCGTCTTGGCTGGGGCTGTTTTGACGGGGATAAGTAATCATTGGTTGACGGTGTATTTGAGTTTGGAATTGATGTCCTTGGGGACCTATGTGTTGGTCGGCATTCGAAAAGACCAAGAAGGGGCGCGGGCATCCTTGCCCTATATCCTGTTTGGAATGGGTACATCGGCCATGTTTTTATATGGCGTTTCTTTGATCTATGGTCTTTCGGGGACCTTGTATTTGCATCATCCGGAATTTTCGAGGGCCTTGTCGATGGCGGATCCGAGTTTGGTGGGATTGGCCTTGGGATTGCTAGGGGCCGGTATCTTATTTAAAATGGCATGGGCTCCTTTGCATCCATGGAGTCCGGATGTGCTGGAAAGTTTGCCGGCGGGCTGGATGAGTTGGATTTCGACAGCCCCCAAAATTGCGGCGGCTTGGTTGGGGATCCGTTTGATGCATATCATCCCTACGGAGATGGTCCAAGTAGTCGCAATTTTGGCGATATTAACGTTATTGGTCGGTCATTTGGGCGCCTTGGGGCAGAAAAACACGAAACGCCTCCTCGCTTATTCGAGCATCGCGCATGGCGGTTTTATGGCGATGGCTTGGTTATTTCCGGCAGAGGAGGCGACTAAAGCTTTGGTATTTTATGGGCTGACGTATGGATTGAGTACGATGTTGGTATTTTATTTGGCGGAAGAGGGTGAAGGTGGGTACCAGGCAGATGATTTGAATAGATGGGATGGCTATGCGGCGCGCCAACCGGGGAAGGCAGGTTTACTATTATTCGGCTTCATTGCCCTGATCGGATTACCGCCGGCGGGTACTTTTTTGGCGAAAATCACGTATTTTTCTTTGCTTTGGCAAAGCTTCCAAACGCATAATTCCCTGGCGATCTTAACTTTGCTAGCGGTGGCGATATTTTGTACGGCGATTTCGATTTATTACTATTTGAAAATTCCTTTTCGAATGTATTTAAAAAAGGCTGAAGTGAGCGAAGGGGGGGCATTAGAAAAAGGTTTTGGATCTTGGATTTTTATATGCTTAGCCATTGGTATAATCCTGTGTCTTCTTGCTCCAAACCTTCTATTTAGCCTTTAAGAAACTCGTATTAAAAAAATGTAAAATTTAGGTTTGGGATAGCTAATAATTCCCTAATTTTGAGTGATTTTGATACCAACAATTCTTCTAAAAAAACTGAATGTCTGATTCCATTAAGCACGAGTGCGGAATTGCCCTAATCCGCCTGCGAAAGCCTTTCCAATATTATTTGGATAAATACGACAACCCCATGTACGGCCTCAAAAAGTTGTACTTAATGATGGAAAAACAAGTGAATCGGGGGCAGGACGGAGCGGGAGTAGCCAATATCAAAATCAACGTAAAACCAGGGCACAGATACATTAGCCGCTACCGATCGGTAGAACCTCAAGCAGTCGCAGATATTTTTAGTAAAATCGATAAGAAATTTAAGAAAGCACATAAGTTGGCCAAAGACGCCAAGCGTGAAACGGGCATCGATGCTCCGAATGATGCGCAGTGGTGGCAGGATAATGTGGCGTTTACGGGTGAGGTGCTTTTAGGGCATTTGCGGTATGGGACCCATGGGCAGAATGAGATCGAGAATTGCCATCCGATGTTGCGGCAGAACAACTGGCGCAGTCGGAATTTAGTGATGGCGGGGAATTTCAATATGACGAATGTGGATGACCTTTTCGATAAATTGGTTTCTTTGGGTCAGCATCCAAAGGAAAAAGTGGATACGGTGACGGTGATGGAGAAGATCGGTCACTTTTTGGATGAGGAGAATCAGCGGCAGTTTTTGAAGTATCGGGATCAATATGAGAATCCGGAATTATCGGATGTGCTCGCCCAGCGAATTAACCTTAAACGCGTATTAGAGCGTTCTTGCAAAGATTTTGATGGCGGATATGCGATGGTGGGGATGACTGGCTACGGAGCGAGTTTTGTTGCTCGGGATCCCGCGGGAATCCGTCCGGCATTTTATTACATGGATGATGAAGTGGTCGTAGTGGCTTCGGAGAAGCAAGCGATTAAAACCTCGTTTAATTGTGAATATAGTGAGATTAGGGAAGTTACTCCGGGGCATGCGCTGATTATTGAGATGGATGGTTCGGCGAAAGAGGAGCCATTTATTGATCGTTTGGAACAAAAATCCTGTTCTTTCGAGCGGATCTATTTCTCGCGGGGCTCGGATCCTGATATTTACCATGAGCGGAAGAAATTAGGCCAATTATTAATACCTCAAATTTTAGAAGAGGTACATCATGACTTAAAAAATACGGTCTTTTCCTATATCCCAAATACCGCGGAGACGGCCTTTTTGGGGATGATTGATGCTTTGGAGGATCATTTGGCCAAAGAGCGGAAGAAGGCGATTATGGAGGGAATTTTGTTTGAGGAGGAGTTGGAGGAATTATTGACCTTCCGGCCGCGGGTGGAGAAATTGATTTCCAAAGATGTGAAAGTGCGAACGTTCATCACGAATGATAACCAGCGGGATGATATGGTGTCGCATGTATATGATACGACCTACGAGGTGATTAATAAGGGCGTGGATTCGGAGGTATTGATCGATGATTCGATTGTGCGGGGGACGACCTTGGAGAAGAGTATTTTAAGTTTATTGGATAAATTATCGCCAAAGAAGATTGTCATTGTGTCTTCGGCGCCACAGATTCGCTATCCGGATTGTTATGGGATTGATATGTCGAAGATGAAGGAATTTGTGGCTTTCCGTGCGGCTTTGGCTTTATTGAAGGAGCGGGATATGGAGCATATATTGGAGGAGGTTCATTTGAAATGCCTATTGGCCCTAGAAAATGGAACGGCTAAGTCGGAGAATTTTGTGAAGGCCGTGTATGCGCCCTTTACGGATGAGGAGATTTCGGCGAAGATTGCTGAGATTGTTAAACCAAAGCATTTGAATGCCGAGGTTTCGGTCATTTATCAAACGGTGGCTAATTTAAATGTGGCCTGTCCAAATCATTTGGGAGATTGGTATTTCACAGGGAATTTCCCCACACAGGGAGGAAATCAAGTGGTAAATAAGGCCTTTGTGAATTTTATGAAGGGGATCGAAGTGCGGGCTTATTGATTATTTCCACTGATCGAGGCCGCCGTCATTTAGTTTTTCCTCTGGAAATTCGAGTTTCCCGTTGGGCAATAAAATAATATCAATGTATTCCCAATCCTTCGCAAAGCGGGGGATTCGGCAAACTAATCTACCTTTTTCGTCTTTTTCCGCGACAGTGGTATAGGTACGTTGGTTTTTCGAGGAATACAATTCCACGATTTTGTGCCCTTTCCAAAAAGCGATGAAGCGCGTTAAAAAGGAAATTTTCATTTAATTTTCTCAGGAACTAGGGGTACGGATACTTCTTTTTGATTTTTTGTCAAATCCACACGTTGGCCTTGGAAGCCAATTTTGGTGAAATAAAGGAAGTTGGACTTTCTGGTATAGTCCACCGTAATTTCAAGGGGTGATTTACCGACATAGCGGCCATTTAATTGAACCTCAGCCCCAGCGGGTTCAGTGCTTACCTTCACAGTTTCACCGGGCGTAAAGGCCGAGGCAAATACAAAAGGTATCATTAGGAGGGTAATAAGTAAAAAATTTCGCATGGTTAGAAATGTAGGATAGAACTTAATGTGCTACAAAACAAAAGCATGCGGAATGGAAATCCTTGAGAAATTTATCTAATGGTCGGTAATTTACTAAGCGGTAAAAAAGGCTAATATGCCACAATAACGGCACCTCGCTGGGTTTGGATTCCCTTATCTGGATAGTCCACGGCCTTGAAATTGACGACCCAAACATAGGATTCTTGGGGGACGGTTTTACCGTTCACTAAACCATTCCATTTCAATTCCTCGGAAGAGCGGGATTTGGTTTGGGTATAGAGCATCTCACCCCAGCGGTTAAAAATCTGAAGGCTAATCATCTCGGTTCGGGGATCCGATTTCGGCTTGGGAATGAAATCATCATTTTTCCCATCGCCATTGGGGGTGAAAATGGTGGGTGCGAGAACGGATGCATCGCAACGATCATCTACCTGAAAAGTGTTCGGCATAATACACCCTTCTTTGTCTGTTATTTTGACATCATATTTCCCATTCTGGGTAACTCGTATTTGATTTTTCGTAGATGTCGCTCCGCCTGGACCAGACCAATCAAAAACAAGGTCTTTGGGGCTCGTATTGAGCGTGATGGTAAATGGCACCGGCTCATCCATGCAAATCGAGAAATCGTTCGGCGGCATGACCATTTTATTGGTTAAAAAATTGACTTTGGTGCTTGCTTTTACGGTACAACCGCTCGCCGTATCTGTCAAAATTACACTCAATTCTCCTCCCGGATTCGGGATGGTGGCCGTCGGTGTTTTTTGTCCATTGCTCCATTCGAAAATTAAATTTCGGGAAGCTGGAATACTATCTAATTTGATCGTGGCATTCGTTTTACAAATCCGATTAAATTCGGGGGCGAGGACGAATGGCTTAAGCACATCGATGACAAATTCTTGGGCGTCCAATAAATAATTGTTGACACACGTGTTTGTGATTGCAGCCGTAATCACATAGGTATCTGACTTTTTAAACTCATAGCGTAGTTCAGGTCCGGTGAATCTGTGTAATAGTTTTGTCGTATCCTTTGGCACCATGATGCCAGCGGAATTTGGAAAGAGACTGAGGCTAGTTTGATAGATTTTCCAATCGATGCGGCTATTTTCAATCGGGTCGCAGAGTTTTTTATCAATCGTATATTTAAACACTACGCCTTCGCAGGTTTGCTTGATAGTCGGCGGCCCTTCCGGATTTGGTGGGATGGGAATGGAAGGCGGAAGTCCTAATTGGCTCGTCACACTCGCAGGAAAAGTAACTGCATTCAGGTCGAATTTAGCCTGTAAGGGAAGCGGGGTTGCGGGGTTCCATAAGCCATTCGTATTCGTAATTTTGGCCAATGTATTGCTTCCTTGAATCGCCACAAAAATAATGGACTGAGTAATCGGATCGATTTGTAAGGCCCCGATTTTATCCATCGTTTCATAAACCAGGGTTTTGGATGAATCGATGTGAGATTTACGGTTAATGGAAATATCATATTGCAAAATCTGGGATTTCACCGTCGACCCATCCCCTTGCATACTTATATATATTACTTTTTTGTCGGCTGAATATTCCACACCATAGACCGTTGGCGGACTGGCACCCAAATCAATGCTTGTGGTGAACGTTGGTTTTCCGGTACCCGCATTAAAATCATATAAATCGATCTTGTTCGTTGGTGGACCTGGAATCGTGATGGCCATTTTGGTCCAATCGGTGGAGATTTTCGTGTTTCCATTCGTCCCACTGGTCGCGGTCAAGGTAGTTCCCCCGCTAGAAACGCTTGGCGCCGAAATACCCGAATTGGTTATTTTGTAGGTCCTTGTGACATTCGAATTCGCATCTTGGGTAATGAGCCAATAATACCCCTGACCGCCTTGCGAGGCTAAAATTCTTGAGGTTGTCGCCACAGGACTGAGGAGTTCATTGAGCACCGAAATACCACCTTGGCCTTTGTTCAGTTTCATGTCTACAATGCTGTAGTAAACCAAATTTTCACCGGCCGCATTTTTATGCAGGGTAAATACGTAATATTCGGCTTGACAACCCTTGCACGAGGTTTTGGGAATAATGGTGACTCCTTGAGAATTTCCGATGTCGTTATTTAAGCGTTTGGTTGTATCCGAAAAAGATATGGGGCGATTGAATTTATCATATACCCGAACGCCGTCCGTGTAAAAAATCAAACCATTTGATTGCGAAGGGTCTTCCATTTTGGCAACCCCATTCGGAACTGAAATTTTACCGGTGGTCGGCGTGGGATTGGAAGGATTCGTGAAAGTAATGCCGGCGCCATTTCCGAAATACCAAGCCTTATTCGCTTTTATTAGATTCGCATCGGGATCGCGGTCCCCGCAAATTTTGACCTGCATTTTGGCTTCCGTAGTACATCCTGAGACGGGGTCTTTGACTTGGACCGAATAACAACCCGAACTATCAACTTTGATATTATCTGTGGTTTGCCCACCTGGATACCAGGTTACTTGGACGGGATAATTCGGTTTTCCAACTTTCCCAAAAGCTTCTAAAACCAAGCCTTGGCCTTTACAAATCGTTTTGGTCGTATCGTTTTGGTCCTTTCCTAAATAAACATAGGGTAATTGTCCAATGATTACTTCGACGGAATCAATTTTTTTAGGTGTCGTTCCATTCACCAAAGTCAGTTTTACAATTTTTTTACCGGGACTACAATATTGGTGAATACCGGTAGCTTTGTTTGAGGTATTTCCGGGTGAATTCGGCTCGCCAAAATCCCAAAAATACGTGGTTCCTGTAAGTGGAACTTCGGATAATTCGAAGACCGTGGCCATGTCGGCGCTTGGATTGCTCGTACAATTTGCGCATTGAGTGATGCAATTATTACGCACGACAATTTTTTGCGCATGTAGAGACATGCTGGTCAAAAAAAGGAAGGCAATTAAAAAGACGAATCCACGCATAGTCCACAAATTAGCGCAAATTATTGGTTTTTGGTAATATATCCTGTAATTTGCGGGGCTAAGCGCAAATTTATGAGAAAAATCGCTGGAATTTTTTCATGTTTGTTACTCATTTTCCTTGGCCTCTCGGAGGTGCATGGACAGGACCCGCAGTTGTCCCAATTTTACGCGGCGCCCCAGCTCATCTCGCCTGCCTTCGCCGGTGTGCAAGGTACTTCCAAAATCAATTTTAATCACCGTTCCCAATGGCCTAATTTAGACGCGAATTATCAATATTCCTCTGTTTCGGGTGATATCAGCCTGGGCGCTTTAAGTAGTGGCATCGGATTTTATACGAGTAGCGATAAGCAATTTGCGAATTTAGAAACGACGAGTTTGGGTCTGCAATATGCCTATCACATTAATTTAAACCAAGAAAGTAGCCTTTCCCTAGGGATGGAAGGGGCCTATGTGAATCGCGGATTGAATACATCCAATTTGATTTTTGGGGATCAGGTTACGAATTTATTGGGTTCGGGTGCCTATGGGTCTAGTAATGATCCGATTTTAAATAAAATTGTTCCCAACAAACAATACCTCGATCTTTCCGCCGGTGCTTTGTTTAGCACAAGAAATACGTGGGTGGGCGTTTCCATGCATCACTTGAATGCCCCAAATAAATCCTTTGTGAATAGCTTGAAAGATAGCCCGACCATCCCGCCTCTCCCGTATACCTCTGAGGATTTTTTAGCCCCTAAATACAGCTTGCAGATTGGTACCAAAATCGATTTCGAAAGTGCCTATTTAGAGGAAAATGAATACAGCGCACGAAATAACGAGAAAAGTTTGAGTCCGGTTTTACATTATAAACATCAAGGGAATTTTGACCAAATGGATGTAGGTGCCTATTTGACCTTAGCGCCGATGGTCTTTGGGGCCTGGTATCGCGGCATTCCGATTCAAAAATCAGGTGTATCCTCAGCGCGCGAGTCGATGGTGTTCTTGGTGGGTTATCGGCAAGATAGTTTCTCGATCGGTTATTCTTATGATATGACGACGTCCAATTTAGGGATTTCTACCGGCGGGGCGCATGAAATATCGATTGCCTATTTATTTGATTGGGATATGTCCTTCAAAAAACCATTTATTAAGTGGAAACGGATAACTGCATGTCCGAAATTTTAATTTTATAACCTCTTAATAAATTATGCATCACTTAACAAGTTAAGACTGTTATATTTTACCTAAATTTGTTCTAAAATTTTCAATTTATTATGAAAAAACGTTTTCTGCTGCTGTTCGTTTTCCTTGGCCTACTAATAAGTTCCCTCGCCCAAGCGCAGGTGGCTACTAAAAAGAAAGTGGATGAATTAACGGACGAAGAAGTGACCTTATTTTTTCAAAAAGCCCAGTCCAGTGGGATGACCGAGGCACAAATCGAAACGGCTGCCAAAGCACAGGGATATACGGCGGCGGACATTGCGAAGATGCGGGAGCGGTTAGGAAAGGTTAGTACAAACCCTAATACCAAGGCATTAGAAAATACAATGAGCATGGAACGCATGATCAACGGACAGGATGAGTTAAGCCAAAAAGTTGACCAAGCAGAAAATATCAAAGATTTAAAAACACCCAAAGAACCACAAGTCAAAAATGATTATTTCATTGAGAAATCAAGCAAAAAGACGGTTTATGGCGAAAATTTATTCAACAACAAAAAGCTTTCTTTCGAACCCAATCTCAAAATCGCCACTCCTAAAAACTACCAATTAGGACCGGATGACGAATTAAACATCGATATTTTTGGGGATGTATTGGACAACTTCAAAGTACGCGTTAGTCCAGAAGGAACCATTAAAATATTAAATTTAGGGCCTATTTATGTAAATGGCATGTCGATCGAATTGGCTTCAGATCGAATTGTGAGTCGTTTGCGTCAATTGTACCAAGGATTGAACAAACCAGGTTCAGGTTCTTCCGCACAGGTAACCCTTGGGAATGTGCGTAGCATGAAAGTTACATTGACCGGTGAGGTGAAAAACCCTGGGACCTATACGGTTTCTTCATTGGCAACTGTTTTTAACGCTCTTTATCTAGCCGGCGGACCCAATGAAAATGGTTCATATCGAAACATCCGTGTGATTCGCGGAAACAAATTGATTCGCACCTTGGATTTGTATGATTTCTTATTGCGCGCGGATCAAAAAGACAATATCCATTTACAGGATCAAGATGTGATTCGCATTGGGGATTATGAAACACGCGTCGAATTTGTGGGTGAGGTGAAACGACCGATGGTTTTCGAGGCGGTGAAAGGGGAAACGATTAAGGATTTATTGAGATATGCAGGCGGTTTCACCGACAAAGCCTATACCTATACATTTAGCGCGCGTAGAAACACGTCTCGCGAGTTGAAATTAGTCAATGTGACCCAAGATGAAGTGGCGACCTTTTTGCCGCAAAACGGGGATTTATATACGATTGGTACGATTATCAACCGCTATGAAAACCGTGTCGAAGTCGAAGGGGCTGTCTTCCGTCCAGGCATTTATGCGATGGAAGCAGGTTTGACTACGGTCAAAGAATTGATTAAAAAAGCGGAGGGGACAAAAGAGAATGCATTTTTGAATCGCGCTACGATAACTCGTCGGAAAGAAAATTATGATCCTGAAATGATCTCCTTAGACCTAGGAAAAATTCTACGTGGCGAGGCACCCGATGTCGCACTACATCGCGAAGATATTTTAAAGGTTTATGGTTTAGATGACATCAAGGAGAAATTCATGGTCAATATTGTGGGAGAAGTCAATGAGCCGGGCGAATTTGATTACCGGGAAGGCATGCGCGTGGGGGATTTGATTTTAATGGCAAAAGGCTTGAAGGTATCGGCGAGTTATGCAAAATTGGAATTAGCTCGCCGTATTATATCCCATGGAGCAGGTGAACCAGGTGATGCGAAGGTGTTGATTAAGACCTTTGAGATTGACGGCAATTTGCAATTGGGCAATGAAGGAAGCCAATTAGTCCTTCAGCCTTTTGATATCTTGTCGATTCGTCGGGCCCCGAATTACGAAGAACAACGAAGTGTTACCATCAGTGGCCAAGTAAACTACCCAGGATCCTATGCCATTCAGGATCAAAAGCAAAAAATCTCGGATTTAATTTCGATGGCTGGTGGATTGAAAGAAGAAAGTTATTTAGAGGGTGCGAAATTATTCCGTGATTCGACCACGGTGGGGGTCGATTTGAATTTGATTTTGGATGATCCGAATCGGGAGGAAAATATCTTATTGGTGGCAGGAGATCGCTTGGAAATTCCACGCCAATTGCAAACCGTAAAATTAACCGGAGCAGTTCAAAACCCTTTGGCGCTCTCCTTTAAATCAGGAGCATCTTTGCGGGATTATATTTCAGGAGCAGGTGGATATTTGGATGAGGCTGATAAGAGCCGGGCTTATGTGAAATATGCGAACGGTGTTTCCGTACAGATCAAACAATTTTTGTTTTTCCATAAATATCCTCCTATCAAACCAGGTTCAGAAATAGTCGTGCCTGAAATACCTAAGGATCGAAAGAAAGGATTATCAACGGGCGAGGCGATTGGTTTGACCACCAGTTTGGCATCTTTATCGCTGACACTTATTACATTAATTAACAATTTAACTAAATAATCCATGTCGACGACGGAAACGAATATCCCGAAAAATCCGCAAGACAACGGAGAGATTTCAATAAATTTTGGTGAAATATACAGAGTATTAAAGTCCTATAAATTGTTTATTGCCTTATTGGCTCTTGTATTTGCGGGAATAGGGGCATTATATTCATTAACCAAACCAAACCAATACGTTTCAACCGTTAAACTATTGCCCGAATTAGATTCAAAAACAACGGGAGGTGCACTGAGTGGACTTAAATCCTTAGCAGGCTTGGCAGGAATAGATTTGGGAGGGGCAGGGAACAGTTCAGAAGCCATTCGCCCTGATTTATATCCTAATATTGTCCAAAGTGCGCCATTTTTACAAGAAGTAATCAAAGCAAACATTTATAATCCAAAATTGAAAAAATGGCAAAGCTTGGTCGCTTACTTAAATGAAAAACAAGATGCAGCGCCTTTGACTATTCCATCCTTTTTTTCAAATGATGATTCGACAAAAGTAGCGAAGCCGAAAATAGGAGAATCCATTCCGTCGAATGTTTTACCATCTGATATATTAAAATTAAACAAAAAAGAAAGTAGCGCTATCGGCCAATTAAAGGGTGCCATACTACTTGAAATCGATAAAAAAACGGCAATTATCACCCTAACCGTAAAAATGACGAACGCCTTTGCTGCAGCTAATATCATAAGCTTGGTGCAGAATCAATTGACGAAATACGTTATAAATTACCGTACTGAAAAGGCAAGAAAAGAATTGGCTTTCTTACAAATGCGACAAGCTGAAGCAAGAAAAAGGTACGATCAGGCTTTATTTACCTTATCGAATTACCGTGATCAAAACCGAAATTTATTCTTAAATGTCGCGAAGGATCATGACAAAAAATTACAATATGAGGTGGACATGGCTTACAATCTATATGCATCCCTAAGTACCCAATTGACCGATGCACAAATCAAAGTTCAACGCGAAACACCCATCTTTAAAGTATTAGAACCGGCTGAAATTGCTAAAACGAAAGTTGGCCCCAGCCGCAGCCTCATCACCCTCGGCTTCATGTTCGTCGGTATTTTTATTTCCCTCGGATACATATTCTTCAAAGAAGTAGATTTGAAGTCACTGCTAGGCTAAGCAGGTAATGGTAAACCTAAAAGCGTTGAGATAATTTATCACGAATAGGAATCGATTTATAAAAACACAAAAAAATAGCCCAATCTCACGATTGGGCTATTTTTTATTTCAAGGTTCTTTTCACTT
>Ga0164295_10002291_pt1 | contig 15783 bp, 6 predicted proteins | sample GEODES006metaG_FD_111798 | JGI IMG/M metagenome (GOLD analysis project Ga0164295, IMG submission 111798) | Oligotrophic lake water microbial communities from Sparkling Lake, Wisconsin, USA - GEODES006 metaG | ecosystem: Environmental > Aquatic > Freshwater > Lake | place: USA: Sparkling Lake... | reverse complement strand
GTGGCGATGGAGCTCCTCACGCCCCAAACGCAGAGCCTGCCTCCTCCACCACTGCCCGTCCTCAAAACGTGGCACCACCGACCAAAGGCGAGCGCATCGTTTTGATCGGCAATGGTCTGGCCGAGCGTGATGTGTATTACAGCCGTATCGAGACTGAGCTGCATCTGCGTTACCCCGATCAAGATCTATTCTTCCGTAACATGGGGCATGTGGGAGACACTCCCGGCTTTCGCCCACATCCTGCTCGTGTCTCCCAATGGGCATTCCCAGGTGCTGAGAAGTTCCATCCCGATAAGCAGGTACATCATGGCAAAGGCTTCTTCTCCACACCAGATCAATGGCTCACCCATCTCCAGGCAGACACCATCGTGGCCTTCTTTGGCTACAACGAATCTTTCGATGGCCCCAGCAAAGTCAGCAACTTCGAAGCCGAGCTCGATGCGTGGGTTCAGCACACCTTGAGCAAAGCCTACAATGGCAAAACAGCTCCTCGTGTGGTTCTTGTTTCACCAGTGGCCTTTGAAAACCAATCCGCCAAGCGCGACCTTCCAACTGGCGACAAAGAGAATGCCAACCTCATCCTCTACTCCGCAGCAGTTGAGACCGTGGCCAAAAAGCGCGGCCTGACATTCATCGACCTATTCTCGCCAACCAAAGCGCTCTACGCCAAAGCTCAACAACCGCTCACCACAGGCGGATTTGTGCCGAATGAAGAAGGTTACAAGCAAGTTGCCGAAATCCTTAGCACTGGCATTTACGGCCATCAATCACGCGTCTCGAAAGCCGACCCAGAGCTTGTTAACGCAGCTGTGAAGCAAAAAGATTACTTCTGGAACAGTGATTACAACCTCGTCAATGGTGTGCACTCGCACGGCCAGCGTTACAATCCGTATGGACCTCAGAACTATCCCGATGAAGTCCAAAAGACCCGCGAAATGGCGGCTCTGCGTGACACCCTTGTCCATGATATCGCCACATCCAAAAAGACCGATCTCACGGTGGATGACAGCAAGACTCATAAGCTGACCGAGGTACCAACCAACTATGTGCCCAGCGTCAAAAATGGCAGTACCAAGTATCTCTATGGCGATGAAGCCGTCCAATCCCTGACGGTGCCCGAAGGCTACAAGGTCGAGATGTTTGCTAGCGAAAAAGAGTTCCCGAATCTGGCCAACCCCATGCAGATGTCCTTTGATAACAAAGGTCGTCTCTGGGTGGCCACCATGCCAACCTATCCTCACTATCGTCCCGGTGATAAACTGCCCAATGACATGCTCCTCATCTATGAGGACACCAATGGCGATGGTAAAGCTGACAAAGAAACCGTCTTTGCTGACAAACTGCATTTGCCCATCGGATTCGAGTTTGCTCCTGAAGGAGTCTACCTTTCCCAAGAGCCAAACCTGGTGCTGCTCAGTGATACCAATGGCGATGACAAAGCTGACAAGACCGAGATCATCCTTGGCGGCTTCGACACGCATGACACTCACCACGCCATCAGTGCCTACGCGGCTGATCCCAGCGGGGCCTTTATGATGTGCGAAGGCGTCTTCCTCCACTCCAATGTCGAAACTTCCTACGGCCCCGTGCGCTGCGTCGATGGTGGATTCTTCCGCTACAGCCCACAGCGTGGCATGTTAGAGCGCACCATCCAGATGAGCATCCCCAATCCCTGGGGCTTCATCTTTGACCAATGGGGACAGGACTTCTTCCTGCACACCTCCGGCACTAGCATGAACTGGGGCCTGCCCGTCTCGGTAAAGCCGACCTTCGGCAGCAAGACACCGTCCACACCGGACCTTATTCCTTCGGATCAAAAAGTGCGTCCGACATCTGGTTTAGAGATCGTTTCATCACGTCATTTCCCCGATGAAGTTCAGGGCGACATCATGCTCTGCAATGCCATCGGATTTCTCGGTATCAAGCAGCACAAGATCGTGGATGACAGCACCGGTTGGAAGACCAGCTTCCGCCAGGATCTACTTGTCAGTAAAGACGGTAACTTCCGCCCCGTCGATCTAGAGTTCGCGCCAGATGGCAGCCTCTACGTCATCGACTGGCACAATGTGCTCATCGGCCACATGCAGCACAATGCGCGTGATCCATTGCGCGACCACGTTCACGGTCGCATCTACCGCATCACCTATCCTAGCCGCCCACTGGTGAAGGCTGCCCCCGTTGCTGGAGCACCCATTGCCACACTACTTAATAATTTAAAGGAACCCGAATCACGCACACGCTACCGCACTCGCCGCGAACTGCGCGCTCATCCTGTCAGCGAAGTCCTGCCAGCTGTCAAAACATGGGCCGGCGAACAAAAAGACACGCATGCTAAACTCGAAGCCCTCTGGACCACCTGGGGCATGAACCAGGCCGATGAAGGCCTGTTGCGCGAATTGCTCACCTGCGATGACTTCCACGCACGTGCCGCCGCCGTCCGCGTGCTGCGCTACAATCATCACCGCATCGCCGATCACGCAGCCCTACTTGAAAAAGCGGCTGCTGACGAACATGGCCGCGTGCGTTTAGAGGCAGCTGTAGCCGCCTCCTGGTTACCTGATATTGCCGCCGCGAAAAAGATCGTCGCCATCGCAGCTAGCAAGCCCATGGATGTTTGGAATCAAGCCGCCATCAAAACAGCAACAGATCGCCTCAATGGTGTGGCTGAAGTAGAAAAAGCCGATCATATCGTATTGCCAGCGCCCGCCCATCTCAATGCTGCCGCCAAAACGCAATACCTCGCCGGACAAAAAGTCTATTTCCGTGAAGGCCACTGCGTCACCTGCCATCAGCCCAATGGCAAAGGACTTGATCCTGCCTTTCCTTCGATTGAAAAAAGCCCCTGGGTCACTGGCGACAGCGACCGCCTCATCAAGCTCGCCATGTATGGCCTCATGGGACCGCTGGAGATCAACGGTAAAAAATACGATGGCCAAGTTCCCATGACCCCTTTTGGAGGCATGCTCAAAGACGACGAAATGGCCGCCGTTCTCACCTTCGTCCGCAACAGCTTCGGCAACCAAGCCGACCCTATCCAGCCTACCCAGGTTAAAACCATCCGCGACGCCAACCAAGGACGCATGATGTTCTTCATGACCGACGAATTACTGAAACAACATCCGATGAAGTAGGCCTCACTTGTCTGTCTCTATCCCCCGCCCCATGAGCCCAAAAGCCCATGGGGCGTTTTGTTTCTGAGATGAAGTGAGAAAGAAGATTTAAGGCTTCCCTCTTGGATGCAAATCGTTGTAGCCTAGGACTTTCCCGATTGCTGGTGATCCATCCACACTGACGCAAATCGTATGATTCGAGCTTTTGCACCTTTTCTCTTTCTTCCACTTGCTACCGTTTCTGCTTTTTCACAAGGCACGGGTCTCACGGGGCAATATTATGACACAGCCACGTTCGGCACACTGAAGACAACGCGCACAGACGCGACGGTAAACTTCAGTTTCGGCACGGCGATTCCATCTAGCACGACGATCACGAATGCGGATACGTTTTCCATCGCGTGGTCGGGGCAGGTGGAACCGGAGTTTTCGGAGCTTTATACTTTTTATGTGACAGCAGATGATGGGGTGCAGCTATGGATCAATGATCAGATGATTGCGAGCCGCACGTTTGCGGCGGCCGGGCCGGAGATACGGGGACAGGTGAATCTGACGGCGGGAAAGCGCGTGAATGTGCGGCTGGAATACATCGAGCAAACGGGTTCAGCATCGGTGAAGCTAGAATGGTCATGTGCATCTCGGGCGCGGGAGGTGATCCCGACGGCGCGGCTGTTTCCGGCTCGCGTGGACAAGGCGGGCGGATCTCTGCTGCGGGAGCATTGGAGTGGTATCGCTGGCGGGGCGATCTCGTCGCTGACGTCGAACGTTAACTACCCGAACAAGCCGGGCAGTCGCGAGTTCATCACGTCGTTTGAATGTTTGGCGCAGAATTGGGCGGATTCATACGGCACGCGGGTGACGGGCTTCATCGTGCCGCCGGTGACGGGGAGTTACACCTTTGCTGTGAGTGGTGATGACGTGGTGGAGCTGTATGTGAGCACGGATGCGACGAGCGCGAACAAGGCGCTCATCGCAAACGTGGCCTCCGCGACGACATTCCGCGCTTGGGGCACTGCTTCGGCAGCTCGCACGCTGGTCCAAGGCCAGCGTTACTATGTAGAACTGCTGCACAAAGAAAACACGGGCACGGATCATTGGTCCGTGGGCTGGAAAAAGCCGGGCGATGCGGCTTTCAGCGTCGTTCCGGGCTCGGCACTCGCGCAGCCGGGTACGACGACGGCGCAGCCGACGGAGACGAGTTTACTCAATACGATGGCGCAGGATCACCCGCGATTGTTTGCCACGGCGGAGCGGTTTGCGAAGCTGAAAGCGGCTTACCTGAGCCCCACCGCATCGCAGCAGAAGACCTGGGCGCAAAACGCGATCAACTCGGCCAACACGATCCTCACTGAGGCGCCGATTGCCTATGTACCGGATGTGCGCAGCGTCATCCTCAACGACGCACGCAAGGTGGTGGACCGCATGTATAAGCTGGGCGTGGCCTACTGGATGACGAACGATCCGCAGTATGCGGAGCGTGCCTGGACAGAGCTGAACACCGTGGCGGACAACACGCTATTTCCGAACTGGAACCCCAGTCACTTCCTCGACACTGCCGAGATGACGCACGCCTGCGCCATTGGTTATGATTGGTTTTACCACTACTGGGACGCCACCCGACGCACGACGATTCGCACGGCGATCATCAACAAAGGTCTCACTCCGGGCCTATCGCAATATACGAGCAATGTCGGCTGGTCGAAGAGCGATGGGAATAACTGGAACCAGGTCTGCAATGGCGGCATGAGCATGGGAGCGCTGGTGGTGGGCACGGAGTCGGAGAGCCTGACGGAAAACATCATGAACCGCGCTTTGAACTCCACGCGGCCCTGCTGGAAGCATTTTACGACTGACAACGGCGCGTGGTATGAAGGCCCCGGCTACTGGGGCTACACGACTGAGTATGGCATGAGAATGTTAGCGGCCTATGAATGGGTGCTGGGCAGTGATTTCGGCATCAGCAGCACGCAAAATCTCTCCGAGGCAGGCTACGGACCGATCAACTCTCTGGGCACCTCAAATGTCATTTTCAATTATGCCGATGCAGGTGCAGGCGGAGGCACTCGAGGGCCGCAGTTTCAGTGGATGGCACGTCGTTATGGCATCGCTGCCTATGATGGCTGGGAAAACTTGGGCAGCGGCAGTCCCTTGAGTGCGCTGTGGTGGAATGATCACGCGGGCATCACCTTCGCCAACAACGGCTCGGCGGCGGACATGGCCTTCCACGGCGAGTCAGGCACTGCTTTCCAGCCACAGGAAATGGTCACGATGCGTGGCAAGTGGGCTGACAGCCGTGCGACCTTCGTCGGTAGCAAAGGTGGTCAAATGGGCGCGGATCACGGCAATCTCGATGCGGGGACTTTTGTGCTCGATGCGCTCGGCAAACGTTGGTTTCACGATCTCGGCGGCGATAACTACGCGTTGACAAACTACTTCACCGACACGCCGAATGCCTCCGGTGTGGATCGCTGGGACTACTACCGCATGAGGCCGGAAGGGCAGAACACGCTTGCCATCAATCCCGATAGCACCGCAGGCATGGTTCTCGGAGCCGTGGCGCCGCTGATCGCCTATCAAAGCGAGTCCGGCGGCAGCGGTTCATTCTCGATTCATGATCTTACATCGGTCTACACCGGCATGACGAAGGTCTGGCGCGGCACGCGGCTCATGGGCGCTCGTGATGAAGTGCTGGTGCAGGATGAAATCCAGGCAGTGACCGGCAAGACCGTGTGGTGGTTCGCGCATTACACGTATCCGACCACCAGCGTCGTCATTGATCCCGATGGCACCAGCGCGATGCTCACCCAGGGCGCGGAACGTCTGTGGTGCAAGATCGTCAGCAGCGGTGGCCAGTTTCAAATCATGGATGCCGTGCCGTTGCCGGGTTCGGCCAATCCGATCACGACACCCGCGCAAAACGCCAACGCCGGCCACAAAAAGCTCGCCATCAATCTCACCAACGTCACGGACACCACGCTCGCCGTGTGGTTCGTGCCTCTTCAGACAGGCGATCCCATTCCGACGACACTGCCCACCGTCACCGCACTGAATACGTGGAACATCGCTGCCTCGAATGACGCGCCAGTGGCGATCAACGGTGTCGCCACGAGCAATGGCGAGAACGCGGTGGACATTGATTTGCGCAACTACATCACCGACGACGCCACACCCGCAGCTCAGATGCGCTTTAGCCTGAGCGGTCCGCAAAACGGAACCGTCGCGCTGCTCGCGGATGGCTTTACCGCCCGCTTCACGCCCAATCCAGGCTACACCGGCGTGCCAAGTTTCACCTTCACCGCCACGGATACTGGGGCTGATCCTCGCATGATTCTGTCCTATGATTTTGACCTGCCTGATCCCACGGTTTCGACCGAGCAGCCCGATGTCTCCGGCAATGGTCGAAACGGCACACTGGAGGCCATCGGCACAGGCACTTATACGCTGCAAAACGATGTACCTTCTGCGCTGGGACGCGATGGTCGCAGTCTCGATCTCGCTGAGAACGGTGGTGCCAATGCCGCACGTCTCAGCCGCGTCGTCACCACCACCGAAATGGATTGGGACACGAGTGACTGGACTTTCACCGGTTGGTTCAAACGCCGCGACAGTGGCAGCGAGGACATGATCTGGCACTTGAACACGGGCGATGGCTTCGGCACCGGCGAGGAGCTGTATTTGATGGCACGAGGCACCTCCACGCTCACCTTGCATCACTATCCAGGGCCGGATGTGAACATCGAGAGCACCGCAGCCGCACCCGGTGTGTGGCATCACTTTGCCGTCGTGCGCAGCGGCACCACAATGAGTCTCTATTTAAATGGAACACTCGTCGGCAGCGACACCTCCTTCACGCTCGCCACCGCTCAAGTTCCGCCGCTCATCTTTGGCGGTCACACCGACATCACCGCGGCATTTGCGCCTCGCTGGTTTGATGGGAAGCTCGACGAACTCGCCGTGTTCAACACCGCTCTCGCCCCGACTGAAATCTCCACCTTGTTCAATGGCATGACGACACGCCATTTCGGTGGCCTGAGCAGCACAGCGACGATCTCGCTCTCCGCCGCCGCAGTGAACTACGTCTGGACCAGCACCACGAGCGGCAACTGGTCCACTGGCACGAACTGGCAGAGCAGCGCCGCGCCTACGAGCACCCGCGGAGCCTCCGTGCAGTTCTTCACCGGGCAAACGCTCACCGGAGTCACCGCGACGGCCACAAACGACATCGCGGGCGTCTTCCAGATGAACAATCTCACGCTCGCAGGAACGAGCAGCACGGCGACCACGGCCACGATCAGCGGTGGCACCTTCCAGCTTCTGAACAACGGCTCCACGATGCCCACAATGAACCTCACAGGTACCTCCGGCACATCACCGAACATTTTGACCTACAACATCAACACACCTGTCGTGCTCGGCGCGGACACGACTTTCAATGGGACCAACAGCGGCACCTTTATCTTTAATGGCGACATCACCGGCTCCGGCGGCGTGATCCGCAACAGCACGAGCAGCAAACTCGTCCTCGCAGGCACCAACAACTACACCGGCGATACCACGATCAACGCCGGCACGGTGCAAATCGGCAACGATGGCACCACCGGCAGTCTCGGCACAGGCGATGTGATCAACAATGGTACGCTACGCTTTGACCGCACCGGAACGCTCACCGTATCCAATGCCATCACCGGCACCGGCGGCGTGCAGATTGATTGCCCTATCAATGCGGGCATTGTCGTCTTCAGCGGCACGAACACCTTTGATGGCGGTGTAAACGTCAGCAGCGGCACGCTGCGCATCATGAACAGTACCGCGCTCGGCGATGGCACAAAAACCGTCACGCTAAGCAACGGCACCGCAGGCGCACCCCATCTTAATCTCGACGGCAGCGGCGATCCCATCGAACTGCCCGCCACCATCAGCTACGTCACTAGCAGCGCCACCGGAGCCATCATCAATGAAGCAGGCGACAACACGATTCTCGGCAGCATCAATCTCACCGGCGGCGGAGGTGATACGAAGATCCTCTCGAATGCCGGCACGCTCACACTTGGAGGTCCCATCTCGGCCATCGCTACGGGTCGAAATCTGCTACTTGATGGCGCAGGCGTGGGAATCGTCACTAGCGTCATTAGCAATGGCAGCGGTGCCAATGTGCTCTTTGGCTTCAGTAAACAAGGCGCAGGCACCTGGACGCTCGCGGGAAACAACTCGCATGGCGGCACCACCACCGTAACAACAGGCACGCTCATCCTCGGCCATGCGAACGCTCTTGGCAGCGGTGGTTTGCAGTTCGGAAACACGGCCGGAGCCACCAGCATCACCTCCGGTGCTACTTTGGACCTCAACGGCCAGCAAGCCATCCATGAGGCCATCACCGTTCGCGGCACTGGCGTGAGCAGCGTCGGCGCTTTGATCAACAACAGCTCGAATACTGCCAGCATCTCCAACGGCGTTCACAGCATCTCCGCCACCTCAGGCGGCGTTCACAGCACCGTGCCGGATGTCATTGTCAGCGGCAACGCCACTGCCGTCGCTACTTTGGGTTTAAGCGCGGCCAGTTTCACCCTCGCAGGCGGCACGACCGCCTATTCAACCGCGCCCACTGTCACCCTTACCGGCGGTGGCGGCAGCGGAGCCACAGCAACAGCCACTTTGACCAGCGGCATCGTTTCTAGCATCACCATTACGAATGCAGGCGTCGGCTACACTTCGGCACCGACCATTGCCTTCATCGGCGGCATCGTGACGGCCGCAGGCACCAATCCCAGTGGCACTGGCAACGCAACAAACTTCGTCGTCGCAGGCATCCAAGTCACCAATCCCGGCAGCGGCTACATCAGCGCCCCCAGCGTGACCTTCAGCAGCGGCACCGGCACCGCGGCGACGGCAAATCTCTCTGCTGTCATCCTGGGCGCAAACTCCACGGTCGGTGGCTCGGGTGACATCATCATCCAACCTGGCATCTCTGGTGCATTCACGCTCAGTAAAGCTGGAACTGGCACACTCACACTCCATGGCGCGAATACACACGGCACCACCAGCATCAATGGCGGGCGTCTCGCACTGACCGGCAGCCTCACCGGAGCCGTGAGCACCAGCAACGGATTCACCTTTGCTCCGCAAGGCACGCCAACAGTCAACGGAGCGCTCACACATTTCTCCTCGTCCGTGCTGCAAGTGCGCTTGAAGGGTTCCACTTCCGGAACAGGCTATGATCAACTTAACGCAGCCAGCAGCATCACGCTCGCTGGCACGCTCGACCTCGTCTGCGGCCCCAATTTGGCCCCTGGCAGTGTTTTCACTATCGTGAACAAAACCAGCGCCGGAGCCATCAGTGGCACCTTCGCCGGAAAAGCCAACAACAGCACCTTCATCGACGACGGCTACACCTTTCAGATCACCTACACCGGCGGCACCGGCAACGACGTCGTTCTCACGCTGATCACCTCGCCAATCGAGCAATGGCGCTTCACGAGCTACGGCAGCGTCCTCAATACCGGCACCGCCCTCGACACCGCCGATAACGACGGCGATGGTGTAGCCAACCTCCTCGAATACTCGACGAAAATGAATCCCGCCGCCAACGACGCTGTACCGCAAGCAGCTACAAAAAACGGCTCCAACATCGAATACATTTACACCAAGAATAAAGCCGCCACCGATGTGACCTACACCGTCGAATGGACCGATGATTTCACCACTTGGAGCACTACTGGCGTTAACAGTGCCATTCTGAGCGACAACGGCACCACACAGCAAATCAAGGTCACCGTGCCTGCGGGTAGCGGTGTCACGCGGAGGTTTGTGCATCTAAAAGTCACGAGGCCATGACTAGCTCTCGATTCACTCTTCTAGCTCTTTGCTGCAAGGCGGAGTCTATCAGGATGGCGCTGGGCGGGACTTGACATTTGTCATTCTGGATCATGAAAAATCTAAGCCTTGCAGGCGCTGCTGGAGCAAGGCATCATTAACTGATTAGGGTGCCGGCTAATTGCCCAGCGTGAGTGGTTGCGTCCGATAACGCTTTGTGGCAACGGAGTTCCTTCCATGGGCGATTCCGAACCAACCAAACTCTCTTTCCCAAAACTGGCCATTCACTGGCTGGTTTATGCTGCCTTCCGCTGTGTCGAGTTTTTCCTCTGGCTGCTACCGATTGAAGTGATCTGGTATCTCGGCCGTGCCATGGGTATTCTGGGCTACTACGTTTCTGGGAAGTACCGCCGACTAGCCTTGAGTAATTTGCGAATTGCCTTTGGCCGTGAAAAGGATCTGGCTTGGCAAAGAGCAACCGCCCGGAAACACTTTGCTTCTCTTTTTGGGAATATTCTCTGTGGGTTCAAGCTACCCATGATGCATCCAAAAGACGTCGAAGCTCGCGTCACGGTGGAGGGCATGGAGCATACCCATGAGGCGATGAGCAAGAATCGGCCAATCCTCTACCTCGTTTGCCATCTGAGTTGCTGGGAGATTCTCACACAGGTGCCCTCCCTCTTTGTTTTTGATCGCAGGCCAGCCACCGTTTATCAACCCTTGAGGAATCCTTTTCTGAATGCCCTCATCATCCGTCGCCGTCGAAAGCTAGGATACACGCTGTTTGATCGGCAGGATGGTTTCGCAGGCCCCATGCAGCACATGAAAGATGGCGGCTGTCTGGGAGTTCTCGTGGATCAGCATTCGGGTGATCATGGCATCTGGTGCCCGTTTTTTGATCGTTTAGCATCCACTACGCCAATTGCAGCGCTCATGGCCTTTCGCTCTCATGGTCTTCTGGTTCCAATGGGCATCTACGATGACGGACCTGGCAGGTGGCGCATGGTTTGCAGTGCCCCGGTAGATACTGAAGAGATCAAAGAAAGCGTGGATGGGTTAACGACGTGGATGAATCGATCTGTCGAAATGATGGTACGTCGTCAGCCTGAAAACTGGTTCTGGGTTCACAATCGCTGGAAGACACCAAAACCACGCTTTCTCTTGGATACCTACAAACGCGGCATCAGCTATCCTGCTGACTACGATCACTCCAAGCTACAGCCCTTTGAATTGCTCGTCAGATCTCCCAATTGGTTGGGCGATGCCTGCATGGCCTTGCCTGCTGTGCGTGCCATGAAAGCGGGCCGTCCAGATTTAAAGCTCACCATTTTTGGACCTGAAAAACTCCGCGACCTCTGGGAAGCGCAGCCCGAAGTTTCCCTTTACATTGGCAAAGAAAACAAAGAAGGCCCCCTCTCTGTCTCTCGAAAAATCAAAGCCACAGGAGTCCATTTTGACGCCGGAGTGCTACTAACCCATTCCACTCGTAGCACCCTAGAACTTTGGCTGGCAGGCATTCCTCGGCTTGTTGGCTTTAAAGGCTCGCTGCGCTCGAAGATGCTGCATCAAATCATCAAGGAGCCCAAGGCCCAAAAGGAGCCAATGCATCATACATTGCGCTATCTGCACATTGCCCAGAGCATCGGAGCCAATCTCAAAAAATCTCAAGGGACCACTCTGCGTCACCCAGACGCCGACTCAACAACGGGCCCTGGTTTACAACGAATCGGTATCTGTGCTGGTGCTGAGTATGGGCAGGCAAAACGTTGGCCTCTCGAGCGCTTTGCTGAAGTAGTCAGACAAGTAGCCACGATTCATCCTGAGATTGAGTGGCTCTTTTTTGGTGCCCCTGGAGAGGCCGAAATGGGCACTCAGTTGTCCGCCATGGTCAGTGGTATTAAACACACGAATTTGGTCGGTAAAACCAAGCTCGCCGAGTTGATCATTCAACTCCGGACCTGCCGTCTACTGGTCACCAATGACACGGGCACCATGCATCTTGCCTGTGCTGAGAATGTGCCAACGGTGAGCATCTTTGGCTCTACCGATCCCATTGCTACAGGGCCGCTCGGCGATCATCACACGGTGATTCAGCATCCTGTTCCATGCAGCCCGTGCTTTGAGCGCGAGTGTCCTTTGGGGCATTATGATTGCATGACAAAAGTGACTCCAGAAGTCGTCACTCAAGCCGTTTTAAAACGCCTCATGGCATGATCTTATGATCACCTTCCTGAACCGCTACCGCCTGTAAACCTGAACCTATGACTCGATTTTTTTTGAGCACTTGAGCCTCTCCTGCGATTGAGAAGCCATGACGACCTGGATTCTCGATATCGTTGTCTTCAAACAAGTTTCCTTTGGTGCCAGTGCCGATTTGCACTGCATTGCCAGACATTGAGGTGAAGCTGTTATTCTGCACTCGATGGCCCTCATTCAACCCAGGATTTAGACACCAGCGCCAAAGGCTCACCCCGATACCGCAATCGCGAGCTTCGTTACCAGCGATGACACAATCGTTGGCATCATTAAGCTCAAAGGCGATACGACAGCGTGTGATCTGATTCCCGATGGCTCTTGAATCTCTGGTAAAATGATCAAAGTCGATGGCTTCATCACAACCGTCTCGAAAACTGCACCTTTCGATTTCCGCCCTCTCAACGCTGTAAAGAGCAACGCCACGACCAAAACAGTTTTGGATGATGCAATCACGCACTACAATCCCTTTGGGCTTAGGGCCTGTCGGACCTTTGACATAATCATAGGCTCCAGTTGCAAAAACCGCACAGAGCTGCGCATGGCCCTGCACCTGAGGATCCGCATCCACGCGGCCACCGTCGAGAGTTAGATTAGCAATCTCAAGGGTCTCGCAAGCCTCTCGGATCTCGATAAGATTAGGTGCATCTTCATGGCGAATCATCGTCGTTGCTGGAACTGGAAACGGCAGAGCGTCTTTGAGTCGAAGCATGCCTGGCTTCACCTCCTCAATGATGGTTAACATGTACGGGCAGGGCTTTTTCGTGAAGCTATCCATGGCGCCATCACATTCAATCCTCGCCCGCATTCCAGGAACCCACCCACGTTGGCTGTGGACCCTCAATTCACTTTCCCCAGCAGCCGTATCTTGAGCACACACCGCATAGGTCAGAGGTGGCAGCTTCAAAACGCAGCGTTCTTTGCTAATGCCTCGCAAGGCCAACTTCTTGGCATTTTTTAAAAGCAGACCTTTTGACAAAACATGCACACCTTCTGGAATTGTCACCACGCCACCACCGGCGTTGATCGCTTCGTCGATCCATTGCTGGATCGGGGGCGCATCAGCATGGATCAGATGACAGCAAAGGAAGGTTAAAAAGAGAACAACTCGCATGTTTGTAAGATCGGTAAAGCAGAACGCATCTTAGATCTCACGTAAGGCTTTTCCAAGAAGGAAGGATCATTTGACGAAATTCAAAATGATATGAGCATGATTGAGAACGATGCTCGACGCACAACGATACAAACCTGGCAACTTGAGAAGTGAAGTTCATTTCACCCGCCTTTATATTTGCAGCCATGTCCTTTTTGGAGCGCTGCCGATTTTGTTATTTTTGCTTCACTCGCTCTTTGCCTGCACAATTGCCGTTCTTGTTTGGTATACGCTCACCCTTGGGCTCGTTTATGGCATGGCCCAGGGCCGCGATACCTGCCGCATGGGATTGAGCGTGGTTTTTGCTATTTTGCCTATTTTTGGAGTCATTTTTCTCGGTCAAATCTTACCCGAATGGAAGCCTGAAACGCCCCCGTTATTACCGCTGATCGTTTTACCCTTCTGGCTAGGCCTCTGGAATCTGATGTATGCGACTGCGACCGTTTTCACTTGGAACAGCACCTATTTGAAGAAAGCCTGCTCCGTTGGATTCAAGGTTTACTGATCGATTTCCACACGCTTATGAATCCAGGCGAGAAATTCGCGATTGCCCTCAGTTCCCTGGATAGAGGATTCGGTCAAGCCTTTCCACTCAAGGTCAGGCTGTGATTCAACGAAGCTCTGGATGCGGGCACAGGCTTTTTTATGCAGCTCCATCTCACGCACGATGCCGCCTTTCCCCACCTCATCCCGCGAGAGCTCAAACTGTGGCTTCACTAACACCACCGCCTGACCGCCGGACTTCAGCACGCTGAGTGCCCCTGGCAAAACAAGAGTTAGCGAGATAAATGAGACATCTGCCACGATGATGTCCACCTGCTCTGGCAAGTCGCTAGGCTGAAGGTGGCGCACATTAAAATTCTCTCGGCACAGGACGCGCGGATCACTTCGCAGCTTCCAGACCATCTGATTAGTACCCACATCAAAAGCATGGACCTTGACGGCTCCACGTTGCAGTAAACAATCGGTGAAACCGCCTGTGGAAGCGCCCACATCCATGCCGATCAGGCCCACGACATCAATGCCAAAATGCTCCAACGCCCCTTCGAGCTTTAATCCACCGCGACTCACAAAACGGGGCGGCGTTTTAACCGTCAGAACAGCATCTTGCCGTACCAGCCAGCCGGGTTTTGACATCACTTCGTCTCCCAGCATGACTTCACCTGCCATGATCAGTCTTTTGGCCTGTTCACGGGAAGCACAAAGTTCCCGCTGCACCAGCGCTAAGTCCAAACGAATGCGGGCCATTAGCGTCCGACCGGCTGAATGATTTCGTCTCCTGGCTCGATCGTGACTCCAGTGGGGATCGACGTGAGATCGAGATCCGCAACAGCTTCATTTTCCTCAATGGTTTCAGTCACTCGAACCTTGGCCAGCACTGCATTGGCGCGGCGGATGTCAAAAAGCGCACCTGTGGTGATTCCTTGCTTTGAACCCGCATCAATAATCACAAAGCCCTGTTCTTTCACAATCATCTTCACCTTCGCGATCGGCTTGGCATCCTGAACCTGCTTCTGCAAAGGCGTCATCGTATTGGTATTGATCCCTGCTGCTTCAGCCACCAGGACGGTCTTTGGCACGGTCAGACCACCACCAGGCAGCGCACTAGTTCCTGCCATCGGATCGGTCGCAATGCGTGAGATCGTCCCTGGCGCTGGTGGACTGATGGACACCGCAGGCGCCGAGGGTAGCGGCATCATGCGGCTAGCTTCTGGAGAGGCCATGGCCTCTGCTGCCTGCTTTTTCTTTGTGAATGCAAGCTTTTCTTCAGCCCCACGCTTGGCTGCCTGCCCCTCCCAGGCCAGATAACTGGTGAGGCAGAGGAGGAGAAACGTAAGGGCAAAAGCAAAATGGGTCAGTCGCATAACTTCCAGATCATGCCACAGATCGCGAAAATCAAACAATGAAATCAATCAGCGTATCCTTGCACCCGAGTTCATGCGTTTCACTATGACCGCCCTCACGCATGACAGACATCGCATTTTTTAGGCTGCCCGATGGACGGGCATGGATCGGCCACGGACCTTTTGAGTCCCTGGCTCGCATGCCTAGTACTGGGGGTGCTTTTTACATCAATGACTTTGATCTTTCCGATCCAAAGCCCTGGAAAATTCCCAGTAAGCTTGCGCAGGTCGATGCCACACTTCTTTCCCAAAGCGCTAGCTACGATCCCGCGCAGCCCCCCTTTATTCAGTGGGCAAAGCCAGCCACTGAGTGGTTTAAAATGGCCTTCCGCCGCATCCGCCGGGAAGTCTTAGCTAAACGACTCATCAAGATGGTTCCCGTCCTGACAGAACGCGGTACCATCGTTTCGGGTAATCCAATCTCTCTGCTAGACCGCATCATGAATGCACCACCTAATACCTGGGGCTATGCTAGGATTGAAGGAAATCAGGGCTTTCTTGGTGCCACACCTGAGCTACTTTTCTGCTCTAAAGATCACCAAGTCGAGACCAT
>Ga0164295_10002290_pt1 | contig 15784 bp, 17 predicted proteins | sample GEODES006metaG_FD_111798 | JGI IMG/M metagenome (GOLD analysis project Ga0164295, IMG submission 111798) | Oligotrophic lake water microbial communities from Sparkling Lake, Wisconsin, USA - GEODES006 metaG | ecosystem: Environmental > Aquatic > Freshwater > Lake | place: USA: Sparkling Lake... | reverse complement strand
TGCACTGGCTTCACCAACTGGAACTGAACGATGCTGATACGATGCCGCAATTGGTGGGAGTGGAACGAGGCATGGATCTGAGTAGAAAAGCATAGAGGCTTTAGTTTACTTGAGACATCATATGTTCCTATTCCATATTCCATACCAGCTTCTTCATCTGCTGTCGATCCTCCGACCGAGCAACCCCGACCACCACGTGACCGAAGTATCTTAGGCAGGAGCACACCGTCGCCATCGCTTGATGAGCCTTGACTTCCAGGCTGACCCTCGAGTTGCCTTGTCCCAACGAGTCCGTCTGGAATGCTCCCACCGAGGGATTAGGGGGCAGCCCGCCGTAGAATGGCACCAGAGCCAGGAACTCATCCTGAGAGGAGCTGTCGACCTTAGCATCTGAGCGAGACTGTCTCTTGGCTCTTTTTGAGAGAGGCGGGGCTGGTTGAATCACTGATGCAGCAGGATTGCGATTGCTGGGGTCCACTGACTGGGGGCCGTATCTACCGGCCGCTGACGATGTCAGTGCACTGCATTCACCGAGGAAAGCTGCTGATGACAAAGCTGCAGTCTTATTCTGAGCTAGAGCAAATCCATATTCTGCATGATTGACGTGTTCGTAGTTGCTCAGGTGGTGTACGAAGAAAGCGTGTTTATCTGCCTCGTCGAACACGTACTGGAAGCGAGCTGTTTTCTGACTAAATAGAGGAAGAACAATAAGTTAATTGTCAACCAAACATGATCGCGATCACCATGCAGTAAGTTAGTTAGTCCCTCACATCTCATAGCTTGCAGCTTCTGCTCGGCAAATATCTATGAAGTATGCTATCCGTCGATACAAATTGATGTGAGCAAGCCACGACCCCGTGTAGCTGCAGCCTCCATCGTTGTTATATTTCAGTGCGTACCGCTTATGCGATGATGATTGGGGATCGACACAACATACAAGGAAAAGAGCTGCAAGCAACCATTGTGTTGACAACATACTGTACAGTACTGTGACTTACTACAGTACGTACAATGACTCAACTTGAAGTTGTTTGGAACACTTTTCGATCCGTTTGTTGTTTCCCAAGAATTTGAACTGCAGTGTCATCACACGTCATCACCCAAAGGTATAAACTTAAGCTTAGATATTCAGCAATTGTTTAGCACGAGTGAATCACGATGAGTACCGACACTGTCACTGACAATGTGAAGACCCCAATCTACACTAGCTCCATGTATGAGCACATCAAGAAGGTCCTGTGCGCGCTTCCCATCAGCAAGGCCGCCTTCGAACAGTCCGTCGACGCAATCTCGAAAGTAACCAAGTTCATCAATGACAGCACTGCTGCCAACATCCCAATCATTGAGCTGGATCAAGTCAACGACTTGCTCGTCAAGCTAGACGTGTTTCTCTCCGAGCAGCTGGTTAAACTCGACGACGGACTGGACCACTATCGTGCGCAGCTCTCAACTGCCATCCACAAACTGATCGAGAGTCTCATCGAGCAGAAAAATATCGCCATCAGAATCGCAAACGAGAAGACCGACACCGTCGTCTCTGTGGTCAAGACCCGCTACGAGCAAGCCCTGGAAGTGTTGGCCTCTGTGTTAAAAGTCGTCAGAGATAAGTACCCACAGGCCTACGAGCAGTTCTCATCCACTGCAGTAGATGCTTACAACAGCGTCGTGCATAAGTCGTCTGAAGTTGTAACTTTCGTCAGCAATTCCAACGAAGCAGTCAAAACCGCGTCAAAAGAATTCTTCGATTCCGTCAAAGGCTCCAATTCCACTATTTACACAGTTTCTTTTTATCTGTTGAAGCTGGCTCAACCTTATGTGCATCAAGTGGTTCAAAAATCAACTCCATACGTTACCAACGCTGTTGAAGTCTCAACTCCTTACGTTACTCATGCCAAGCCATACTTCGATCCGTTGTTGGAGAGAGCGCACGGAGTCAACGCTGCTTTGATGGACAACAAAGTCGTGGGGCCCTACATTAGCTCTGCCATCGAAGCAGCATCCTTAGCCTTGGATGAGACTAAGGCTTACTGCATTCCGGTGGAGCAAGTTACTGCTCATGAGCTCGTCGCAGCTGCGGAGTATGAAAATCAGGCCGATTAAGCGCGCATCCCACCCTTGTTAAATGTGTGTGTTGACTGACTGTTTGCTGGTGCCGACTGCATTTTTGAATTTTGAATGATCTTGAATAATTTTGAATGATACTGTACGTGTTGAAGTTGATTCTACGTAGCTTAACTCAGTCGAGTTGTTACATTGGAGGGATGTGCTCAATCTTACAATACCAATACAACAATCACATTTTACAGTGAAGAGGATTGATAGTAAGCTTAATTTTGACAGGGATGGTGAATATGACCTACTCCGTGCTGAGTAGATCGGCTGCCAAGCGGAGTTTGCTCTCCAACAAGTCCAGCTCCGGGCCCTGCAAGCGACCGTGTCCGAACCCAGGTCCTAGCGTACAAGCATCGTGATCAACAAAGGAGTGACTGTCAATCATAAGCGAGGGAGGATGCTGACGAGAGCTGCTCACCGCCCCGATGCTTCAACAACAGACCCAAAGCCAACTTCAGATCCCTCTCGACAGGGACTGGGGCGGACACACTAGCAGCCACAGAGCCATCAGTGGGTCGACCAGCGGCGTAGTACTTATCAACCTGTAGCAATAGTGCAGTGATCAGTAGATGCAATAGCCCATATCTACGACACGTACCATTCGAGATGTTTCTGCGATGGGTGGCTTGCTGGGCGTCAGCTGTCGATTGGGGTCATCGGAATTCGGGGATGTTCCGTGAGAGATTACGGCGGACTGCACCATCGACAAGCATTGGATCAATCCGTCTCGAAGGGCATTCAATTCCTGTGAAGAGGATTGCGTTGAAGTGTGAGCAATCACCAACGAGACCACAGCTTCGTCACTAGACAATGGGACTACTCACATTCAAGTCCATGCTGCGAGGGTTCTGCAGGAAGCTATCCAAGCCCAGAGCGATAGGCTTAGACTCCACGGAGGACTGCTCGCTATGGTCGGGTGAAGGGATAATCGCTGCGGGTCGGACTTGCTGAGGTCGAGCTGCAGTAGCCTTCGTAGAGGAAGCGATCTGGCTGTGCTCAACCTGCACTACTCGATCGTTAACTTTCTGTGGTATGGCATCGGACTTCACAGCCACCCCTTTCAAGATAGGAAGCTCTACGACTTCCTCGAGCGACTTCGAGACCGGGAGTTCTGTCTGCACTGCAACTGCTGACCCGGCGTCTCTCTTCAGCAAGTCGTAAGCAGCGTGCAGAGCTGCGGACAGCTGATGTGCCTCGTTGGCCACCAAGCGACCGGCGCCGAAAGGCCCTCCTCCTCTGTGCATCACACTCAGCTGGAGAGCCTTACCAGCGATCTCCAACTCGTCCTTATCAAGCTTGCGAATCATTTTGACATCAGCTCGTTTGAGCTCCTCCTTTTGAGTCTCACCTGTCGATGCAACGGGGACTGCGAGAGTAGACTTCGGCTTTCGTGGAATTGCCTCTTGCTTAACAGTCATATCCAATTCTGAACTCGATGGCGCAGATATCTGTTTCTTAAGGGAGGCGCTGCTGTCTATAGCATCGACATGCTGCGCTCTGCTGCTTTGAGAGGAGCTTGACTCACTGGTAAGACCAGCCATGGTTTGAGAGGAGCTTGACTCACTGGTAAGACCAGCCATGGCGGCGCTCCTGCTCTTCGCAAAGACTGCCGCCACCGCTGCTCCGGGGGATGAGACCAGCGGGGAACTCTTCAGCGCCTCCAACTCTTTCTTCAGCTGCTGAGCTTTCTCTTCCGCCATGCGCTGCAGCCCGATTTCTTCCGTACTTAGAGGTCTGACCTTCGCTGTCCCTCCACTCATGATAGCGACCTCGGAGGCCTGGTACCTGTAATAAGCCATGATTTCGTTGATGATCCATCCTCAAACAGCACAAGTATTCGAAGAATGTCTTACTTCGCAGAAATGTAATCTTCCGGCTTGTACGAGGTGTCCAGCTGTATGTCGGGTAGCCCAGCTTTAAACCGAGCCAATTTTTCCAGCTTCAACCTCTGCAATTTAGCCAGGTAAGCATCTGCCGATTGGCTGGAGGGGGATGAAAAGCCAGTCTTTGCTCTGTTCGCCATCATTTTCTGCAGATTCCTCAAATACTCCTTGAATTCCGGTGAATCCTCATCATCGGGTCGAAATAAAGCATCACTTCCCATCGACGAACTCACTTCTGAGCGCAGTACCGTTGCATACTTGCGATTTGTGATGGAATCGACTGTGTGTTGAATCCTGGTGCAGAGACTGGAGTGAAACTTGCTCGGCTTCATGGCATCGAACATATTGAAACCGATTGTTATTCGAGTAGAGATCACTGCTATGAATGCAAAGTAAGCCCATGACCGATGATAATGAAACAAAGCTACTATCATCTCTTTGTTGTCCACCTTCAAGTTACGATAAGCTTACTAAGTTTTAGTAAGCTTACTCTGTACAGTGTACTTACTGTACGTACAGTACGTACTTACACCGTTACAGGAAAGATGTCACGACCTATAAAGTTGATTCAGACATCATTATTCGTACGAGACAGCGGATTTCTAGTCGAAATACGACCACCTCCAAGTGATGCTCGAGGCACATGCTGGATCAGACGTAGCATGTGGTCTTCGAGCCGCAGTGATCGCGATCGGGTCGCACTGCCCCCACCTCTGCGGGATGGCACGGTAGCGCTGGACGTCCTGAAGGTGCTGCTACTGAACTCCGCTGCTGCTGATAAGCGGTTTCACTTGGATGTCAGAAAATCGAACATCCCCAATGCTGGATATGGGGTCTTCTGTGAGCGGGGCAGCATATCGAAGCACAGCTTGGTCTGCTTGTACCCCGGGCAGTACTATCCTCCCCTCCCAGCATGGTGTGTTGCCTCAGCAGATGGAGATAGAAGTGTGCATTCTGCCAATTATTTCGACAATACAATTTTGCACCAAGAAAGGTCGACTTCAGTATATCAAATACACTGCAACAACAGCGGCGGCCACATCGACGCTGCTCGTAACGGTCAGCTCCATGGTTACCCCAGCTACGCAGTAGGTCATTTAATAAACCACCCGTCGAAGCCCCTGCGTTCCAACGTCTCGTCATGTGATTTTCTCTGGGACAATATCTTTGACCACTTCATCGACTGCTGTTCAGTGGAGCATCGCGAGGCCCGGCTGCTGCAAGAGCTAATTCAGAGCCGCCTCGACGGCGCGCACAGTTGCCCTACCAACGGAGGCGTTTTCTCGGCGGGAAGGCTATGGAATGAAAACAGTAGATTAAGCGTCAGAAATTACTTCCTTGAGCTGGTTAGAACGGTAAATTCGATAGGGCACGGAGCTTGGTACGTAGATCCATCGCGACCGGAGGAACCCATCGTACAGCTCACACCCGATTGTGCACCTCTTGTGGGCGTGGCCATCATCGCAAGTGAGGACATAAGTGCAGGAAGCGAGCTGCTGATGGACTATAGATATGAATCTGCTTCTTTCCGAAGCGCTCTCATGAGATTCCTCGGAGTCACGCATGATGCATGCAGTACCACACTGCCCGAATGGTACAGCCGCGATTGAAGAAGTCCATGATCTTAATAATACACCTTTCATCTATCGCCACGCGATCTATGGAGTGACTATGGTACAGCCCGTATCAATAAGAGATCGAACACAATCACCAGACCCGTGCGTTGTTGCAACTCTACCAGGTTCAACAGCGATTGTCCCTTCGTTGAAAGCAGGGTAGCTCCACTTGGTCACTATACCACTTCTTCCCATTTCCCTCGTCTAACGGTGGTCAGTTTGCTGCGCTCTGCGGGTTTAGGCAATTGTGGGTCGATCGATGGTGGCTGTGGGGAGACCTCTGGGTCCTCGAGGCCACCTTCTCCCTCGGGGAATGCGAGACGGGTCTTTTCTCGGAGGCCTTTTGACTCCATGTACTTGATCAGCTTTCTTGCCTTATTGAACACTCCGAACGTCTGCTTATTACACACTGCGCACCTGCTGCTGCGCTTGCTGCCCTCCACCGCGCAGGTCCGACAGAAGAAGTGTCCGCACAAAGTCACCACCGGGTCGCTGAAACCCTCTCGGCACAGGTGGCAGGCGAACGGGAACTCGTCTTCATCGAGCACTTCATAATTCTCTTCGGTCTCGTCGGTGCGAGAGCTGCGCGCATCAACTCCCATTGTGGTCAGTGCTCTTTCTTCCAACAGCTGCAGGCGCTGTCGTTTAGCAGCTTGCTTGTCCTCCCACTCTCTTTCCATCTGCCAGCCACTCTTGTAGTCTCCTCTGTCATGAAGGAACTTGCAGTTATCACCATACCCACAAAAACCGGTTTCCTTGTAGTCTTTACATATATCAGGTTGGTAGTCGAAGCGAGACGTAGCTCTCAGGAACGAGGGAGCTTGGACGGGACCATACATCCCAGTGGCTTTAATGGTGGCGGGGTCCAGTTGAGAGCTGGCAGTCGCACTATCGCCCGCGAAGTGGTGTGGAATGATTTCCTTCGCAGATTCGTAGACAGTGGTGACCTTGGAAAGCTTCACCTCTCCGCTGATTGCATCGGCGTCCTTGGCAGTCGCAGATGCAGAGACCACCGTGTTGGACTCATCGTCATCATCGCTGTCGTCTTTCTTCACTCTTGAGGACCTGACAACTGTCCTCTTTCGGAATGGTATCATGTTAATCAAAGAGTTAACTTACAGTCGACACAAAACAGTGTACGTACAGTTGAAATACGTCAAAGCGATGTGCAATCTACTGTCTGATAGCAGTTACGCAAACTGCTGCTACTGCGTCATCCTCTGAACAACAACTTGCCGTACAGTACAGCAACAGTACCGCACGGCTCTGGTCCGAGTAAGTTAGGACACCACCTAAGCACGAGACTTGACGACTGACAATAGAACTGCATCGCGTACGTGCAGCACCCGATGATGAGGCAGCCAGCAGAGAGCTTAGAAGTCGATCTGCGGTCGCTATCCAGACCCAGGGGAGGTGAGGTCGTACTGGTTGTACCGCGACGCGTCCAGTATGTCGGAGATCAGAAAGCGCATGGTGGCGAACTCTCTCATCCCTTCCATAGCGTGGTTCGATGACTTTATCAGCACTATCGATGCATCTTTGGTAGAGCACCTCTCAAGGAGTCGAAGCGCTATAGCGTACGGAACTTCTTCATCCTGTTGCGCATGTATTAATCGCACTGGACAATTCACGTTGAGGGAGCCTGTTGAATGTTAAGAGAGGAACATGATAGTTCTGCATGAAAGTTGTGGAATCAGCTACCGCACCTGGTGGGCCAGCTAGCAGGAGGTTCTGCCTGCCGTCTTCGATCAGGCCGCGTGTAATGGGGTACTGGTTGTTTCCCCACGTGATCTCATAGACCCCGTCGTTCATGATCTTCTCCTTCACCTCGTCGGGGAGAGTCTTCCACAACAACTCCTCGGTAAAATCGGGGTCCGCAGACATGCCCACGATCCCGCTGACTAGCTGTGGGTTCTTCAGCGCGATGAGGAAGGATATCCACGTACCTAGCCCGTGCCCTACCAAGATCACTTTCTTTCCTCCGGATTTATTGAGAGCAGCTGTAATGAGATCGATAGAATCGTTTGTCCACCTTGATATGGAGCCATCAGCGAAGCTACCTGATGATTTCCCCACCCCGAAGTAGTCTGCGCTGAGGAAGGTCATGTCGTTCTTCTTGCACAGCGCCTGTAGATTGATGCTCTTGGCTTCGTTCTTCTCACGGATCAACCCAGGCAGGTACACTATCTGCGGCTGATTCGATCCCGATGCATAAAACAGATCGTAGCTCAAGTATCCACCCTCCACGCTAAACTTCAGGTTCCTTCCCGATTCCTCGATCATCTTCAACGTCCTGACAGGGCGGAAATGGGTGGTCGTGCTGTGAGCTTGGATCATCCTATTCGATTTAGTGAACAACGAGTGTACTCGGTGAATAGCGATGAGCGCGAACAAACAGAGGAGGGTAAGCATTTCTCTATGATGATGATTTCTGCAGTCAAGCACTTGTCATGTAAAGTTAACTTACGACGATGGAAGCTTACAGTAAGTTAAGTTACGGAACCTGTAAGTAACTTAACTTAAGATGTGTGTTGAATAACTAAGCTCAGCAGTGGAGATGATGAAGGTTCTGCTGTGGCTGTGGACAGCATCAATATCGTCTTCCTATTGCTTCAGGTTCTCATTACCAGTCAGCCACTTCAAACCGCTTTCAGTGAGTGCGGACTGGAAGGTGGAGGGAGTTGCTGTGGCTCCCCTCACTACGACTACCGATGACAAGCGAGATGTCTTCGATGAATACTACAGTGCTTGCATGGTAGCAAGTGAAAACAATATGGATCGCGGGGACATTCTCCGGCGGTCCAATCATCTGGGTCGGACCCTCCTGGCTGGCATGAAGAGGCCACATGTCAGGGACGAGGCATGGAGGTGACTTATACCACGATAGGCTCTATGATGCTAGTATTCGCTGTAATCGATGGCTTGACATTATTTTTAGACACACCAGTTTGCGGAGACTGTTCTCACACGTGTTCAGCAGGCCGCTTCCCACCATTGCCGACAATGGCCCCACAGCACACGATGTGCACCCATTCATAGACGACTCGTGCAGAGACTCATACTTGGTCTTCATAGACGGTCAGTTCAGACGAGAGTTGAGCAATGTGAGTGGTCTCTCTGCCGGGGTGATCGCGAGCAGTCTCCTCAGCCTCAGCGGATCGTGTGAGTGGCAGCAAAAGCAGCGCTTCGTGGATATGATTGAGGCCGTACCCGACAGCCACCAACTGCCAAGAAACAGCTTCGGCTCAGATGTGCTGACAGCTATTAATCTAGCCCAGCTGGATGATGCCGCGTGCATATACGTACCCAAAGACACCGTCCAAGAGGCACCGCTACAGATTCTGTTTTGCAACACAGAAGATGCACAGGACAGCTTTTCTTCGTCCCCTCGCCTCCTCGCATTGGTAGATGATGGGTCATCACTCAGACTGAAGCAGTCATTCGCCACCATATCGAATGGTGCATTGAACAATGCAACATCTGGAGCTAGTTTAGTCATCAGTAACACCGCTTTAAGACTGGGCACCAATTCTCGTCTGGATCATACGTATGCGCAGGACCTCTCCATCCGATCGAGGCATCTGGAGGTGATAAGCGCTTCAGTTGGAGGGAATGCGAGCTACGACGTGACCGTGCTACAGACAGGCGCTTCCATAGCGAGGGTCAACATCCACGTCAACTTGACTGAGGTCGGGGCCAACTGCTCACTGAGCGGGGTCTCCTTGGCGGGGGATAAGCAGAGCCTAGACATGCACTCCAACATACTGCACGATGCGCGCGCATGCACCTCCAGACAGCAGCAGCGCAACGTGATCGCTGACCGCGGGGAGGCCATCTTCAAGGGACGCATCCAGATCCCGAAGCACGCCCAGCTGACCGATTCTGACCAACTGTGTCGCTCCATCATGCTCGGGAAGCGAGCGAGGATCATTGCGATGCCTACTCTAGAGATCACGGCCGATAACATCGTTTGTAGCCACGGGGCGTCAGTGACTGATCTCGATGAGAACTCCATGTTCTATCTAGCTGCTAGGGGCATTGATCGCCAGGTTTGATGCACCACTCATCCTCTATCGCCCATCCACCCTCATTGAAGAATGAGTCATGTTCATAATCATCCATTGCCATGCAGGAAGCGAGGAAGTTACTTCTGCGCGGGTTCGTATTCGACCTGCTGCAAGACCGAGTGGTGGATGCACGGACTGCGAGGCGAGTGGTGGACAAGCTGGACGAGATGTACGCTCTGGGGGATGGCGGACCCGCGGATAGCGTCCAGAAATTCGTATCCATGTAGTCATAGTCGCGATTCTGTAAATTAATTAACAATAGAAACGACTCACCGCTTCGCTTATGAACTGCTGGACCGAAAGACGGAACGAAGGGAAATAGTTGCACGCATCGAAAGGCTGTAGCAGACGTTGCCTCAGGAGTGTCACACACCTCATGCTATCCTTATCGCAGGGAAGGGAACTGATATCCGACATCGATCAGAGTCCCGATCCAGGCCTGCACCAGCGAGACATCGTTTGCACTCAGAAACCCGCGCTCGAACAGACAGATGAACAGCTCCTCTATAAGCCCGGGCAGCACTGTGGACCGCCCCTCCCAGCTGCGGAGAAACTGTACCAGTGGCCGCGTCTCTACGAATAGGGGCAGTTCGTTGAGCATGTCGTCCACATACTCAGCTCGTCCCTCCTGCACGGTGTGAGTGACGATAGGCGGATGGATCACGATGCGAGCACCGATGTCGGAGAATAGTCTCTGAGCAATCAAGCTCCGCCAAATGTCAGTGACCCTAAGATGAAGTGACACAGGCAGAAACAGGGCCCACATGGAGCAGTACATGTGCATCGTAGACTGAGCATTATAAGGAGCGTAGACTGTCCCGTGGTGACCAGGAACTATGGCAGGGAAGCCTTTATGCAGTTCCGAATCATTTCCATTTACACTAGAATAGACGGGCATGATCAAAGGACGAATGCCGTACAGAGGGAAGTCCAAAGGCAGCGGTCTGGTGAGGCGATAGATGGAGTCCACGTCGGGATCGTGGTTTGCCAAGTACTGAACAACGGCGATGGTTTCAACGGGGACTACAGCTGCGACTAGCTCTATCTGAGGCGGGCGGTAGTGGGCATGGGAGTGCGGAGACGACGAGGAGTTGCTCAGGACTCTGTCTATGGGGAACCCCCTGGGCCAGGAGGGGTTGTGACTCGCTCCAAAGACAGGGAATGGGTTGAACACGTCCGCGTTGTAGCTGCCCTTCGGAACATGTACCTCATATGAGCCCTGTGCCTTCGAAGAGCTGACAGCCTTGTCGCCGTCCAGTCCCACGGGATGGAACTCTGTTCGGAACCGGGACAGAATCATCACATCGTCTTCGAAATCCCAAATATACCTCGCACCATGCCATATCGCATACACATAGCCCAGGTTCTTCCTTCCAAGATGATTGAATGGCAGCAATTTGAACAGCGGGATAACGCGAGACAACTCATGCTGTCTCTTGAGCGACAAATACACCACATTGGCTATCCGCTCGTCCTCATCATCTAGGCCGGCATTGACGTCGTAGTCAAGCGGACTAGCAGTATCCGCTATAATCAACAGGCACCAACTTTTAATTTGGTTGAATACCTTTATTCCTGCAGTCGGAGCGTTGATCGTGGACACCACTGCCCATCTACTGCAACGCAGGCTCTCTGCCGAAGCAACTGTTGCATTCGAAGAGGACCTGCTAGCGTACACATCATGAATTGAATGAAAGTGTGAATACAACACCTTGCCGCTGTAGTGGCTGCTCTTCAGTCTAACTGTACTGTTGAGCTGTGAGGCATCGTGGTGCTCGGGAGACAGAGGTACTTTGCAAAGGATCAGCTTGTCCAGCAAGAAATAGATCGCTACAGTTACGAAGCTGAGTAGCAGCAGACATGCGACCAAGGCGGGTTGGTTCATATGCAGTACTGTAACAATTAAAGTAACGGTATACAGTGTTAAGTTACGTCCGTAACTTGACAATCCATCCCATTCGAGATGGCGTCCACAGTTCGACTGCAACCCTTGGCCCTGATCGACAAATGCATTGGGAGTAGGATATGGATCATCTTGAAGGTCAATTGACTTACCTTATCTTATCTTACATCACCTCATCTTTCATCACCTCATCTTTCCTCACCTCACCCCTAACCTTGCCTCACCTTTCATCACCTCATCTTTCCTCACCTTACCTAACCTTCATTGAAGAATGAGAAAGAACTCATTGGCACTCTGCGGGGATTTGATGAGTATGTGAACATGGTGCTTGACGACGTGGTGGAGTATGAGTTCACCGCTGCGGGGAGGAAAGAGGTACCTAATAAACAGTGCCAGTTGCTACTATAGAAATATTGGTGTGAGTTGTTATTGATCACCTACATGAATTGCTCTTCTGACGCTAGACATCGCTGGACCAGATTCTACTGAATGGCTCGAATATATGTATGATGGTGCCTGGGGGCCCCCCGACGTAGCAGTACCATCCTGACTCTGTATAGTAACTGTTCAGATAGCTTCACATGTTGTTTCATTTAACAGTTAACCAGTGACGATATGTCACGAAGTAAGTTACACGCAGTAGCACATGTTCATGTTTATAAATGAACGTTCGATCGGTCCCTGGCTATATAGCACGCAATAGCTTAATGATCATAGATCATCATCGTAAGACTTAAGTCGAGGGAGGAGAGTTGGCGAGCCTCCTCAATTGGTGGGACAGGATTGCGACCCGGAACTGTTCCCTCGTCATGCCGTACCAGTCCTCGGGAGGAACGTGACCGGAGAACAGAGTGCCCTGTTGTTGGTAAGTAGTGGATCGTGACTACACTTAGATGCAGAGCACAACACAACAGATGATGCTGTACGCACGGCACTGCATCTCACCTACCTCTGGATAGTAGTGCACCCCAAGCCATCGGTCCACCTGAGTCCCCGTGTAGAGCAGGTTGTACATGTTCTTCACGAGGAACACCGAGCTCACTGCGCCGTACTGCACCCAGAGCACGATGCGCAGCACGATGGTTCCGAAGTCGATCAGCCCCCGAGACACGCGCAGGTATGCGTTCCACCGCACCTGGTCCTTCGGAGTGTTGTCATATCCGCCAGACAGCAGCACCGGCAGAGAGAAGCTCTGGCATCCATTGATCAGCTCCAGTAGACAGAACAGCAAGATGGCGTTGTTCACATTGGAGGGCAGGTGTAGAGTCGCCAATTGCATCAGCGTCGCGGAGCTGAGTATGTCCAGGGCCCCCTCGATCATCACAGCCGTGTTGACCATGTTGATCGTCGGGTCGTGAATAGCGTTGTAGTTGCCGGGGGAGGCAGTGAACTCCTTCCTGAACAGCATGTAGGACAGCGACCAGAAGGAGGAGTATGCGAACAGAGGGATGGCGGAGATGGCCACGAGCAGCATGGCGTTGTTGTAGGTCTGTAGGTTGGAGCTGGAGTCGTCATCCATGGACGAGTAGTGCATATACAGAGCGGGTAGGCGGAAGAACATCAGACTGATGAGCATGAGAATTCCGAAGATCAACGCTAGGTAACCGGGGAAATTGAAGAACGACTTGTGCGGGATGAAGCATGCAGAGGGGGTAGCGATGGGCTACAAGGGAACTCAGATAGGTTAGATCCATTGCCATGGGGTGTAGGACATGGAGTGAGTGATTGTGAGTACTTACATCGTGGATATGAGCATTCTTCGCGTAGACCACAAACAACAACACCAGCCCGCAGTCCACAGCCATGTTCGCGATCCAGTACAGCGCGTCCGAAGAACTAACCACGTTGAGCAGGATGGAAGTCATCATCGCACCTATCGAGAGGTAGGAGAACACGAAGAAGTATCTGAACAGCTCGATCTGCACCACTATGCGAGGGTAGCGGAGGACGAAGGGGTAAGTGAGCAGGTCTCTCGCGTTCCAGATCTTGTCGACGGAGTTCTTGTAGTTGTAGACCGCGCTGTGGATAGTCATGAGGAACATCATGTTCTTAATGCACATGTCTTGCTGCAGAGCAGTCAGCTTGCCCTCGGTCCACAGAGCGATGCGCAGGCAGCCGGCAAATAGATCAGCACACGCCATTGTGAGAGTTATCACGGAGCTAAGGCGCAAGGTACAGTGCGAGCAAAGGGTATATCAAGTCGATCATTTCAGTGCTAGAAGCACACCACCATGATGCGCACACCGTGGCAGCACTTCTCTTACCGTAGTCTGATCCCCTGCAGTGTGCGATCGACCGTCTCCTGTGGTGCGAGCTGATAGGGAGCCGTTATCAACATCGACTGCAGCCTGGACCTGGGACTAAGATGCGTGAACATCATCAACGCCATCCTTACTCCAATCGAAAAATACCAAGCAACCATCAGCACTCGAATGGCTCTCTCAGCTGATCCCGATATGTGGATGGAGGCGTCGCCCAGCAGCTCGTACAGAGTCGATCCATCCAGAGCATCCCAGCATACCGACACGACTTCGAGCTACACATAGGAGGAGACAGAGACAACGATCATCATGAGAATAGAATGGTAGCTTTTACTCCTGGGTCGCAACCTCACCTCCAGCACAGTCTTCATGGGGTCCAGTCGGTTGGCCGGTCGTAGGATGCGATGCAGACACAGTAGAGTGATACTAGCGAAGCGCAGCGATTGCAGCAGAGTATCTTCGGTGAAGAACCCTGAGCCTCTCAGCTTGTTGCCGTTGCCCGAACACACCGCCACGTAGATGGCGTAGGCCAAGCCCTCCAAGACTGCGGCCAACGCCAAGCAGTACACAGCGGAGTCGGACACTACATCAGCCTCGTCTGCTGGGCTAAGTTGGTTGTTGTTGTATACCAGGTTGCGACTGGCGGTCAGTCGATGCTTCGTGACGCAGAACCTGCTCGCAAGGGCCAGCAGCGCAACAGCGACCACCAGAAAGGTCACTACGATGAACGCCCCGGTACTCAAGGCCTCATATCCCACCGTCAGCAGCATTGCAAACTGTCCGATGTGCATCGCCAAGAAGAGGAAGAGCCACGCCTCGGAGTACCTGTTGAGGTAATAGATGGGGTTACCGGGCTGACCGGGGCTCTTCAAGCCGTACGAGATGAGCTGTCCAGAGGAGGTGGAGGAAGCTTTGTTCTGCAGCAGCTGCCCGGAGGCATTGCTCGGCCTGTCATCAACACTTGAGGCGGAGCTAGGAGCGAATGTGTTCCTGTGCGTGTCGATCGATGTGTCGTCAACGTCATCGAAAGGATTTCTCACGTCGGCTGTAGTAGAAGAAGAGGCACCACTGCTCGAAGCATCATCGGAATTGGCAAGCTTACTCTTTGGGGAGGAGTTAGCAGCATTATTGAGTCTATAAGCGCTCATCGGCATCGGATTTCCATGGCTGAAATGGCTTCCTCGTCTCTCGCTGCTCCTGGGGACTTCCTGGTTTTCATCGCGTATGTTATCTGTATTGTTTTCAGAAGCTGGAACTCTCTTAGAAGGGGGAGCTGCTGGTTTAGTAGTGGGTAAAAAGGGAGGTAGAGGAGGAGGTGTAGAATCGGTTGTTGTCCCATCATCACGGTCTTCCTTGACTTTCTTCTTCGGTGGTTGAGGCTTACTTGTCGGGAGTTGTGCAGCAACGATGCTCGTAGGTGCCGACGGACCGATATCTTCAACTCCTTTCGTCCTTTTTGGCGGAGGACTCGGCTTAGCGGAGGGGAGATGGCTATTGTCATCAGACCCAGAACTGGACGACATAAGATTTCTACAATTTTATCCAGACGCGCTACATAAAAAAAATAAATTGGTCGTTTCTTAACGGAACGATATCGATAATGAATGCGAGCCAGAACGATATCCTGCAGTGCCAGTTCCATCGATGGTATGCTCTTTTCGAGCACATCACCATCAAGTCTAGATTTGTGAACTTGTCAGAGCTCTATCCCCACCCATCTCTGGACTGCGGTGACAGTGATGCTTTTATCGTCCATTCCTACGAGGATGCATCATCAGGCCCTATGGCATCAACAGTACAGGCGGCTAGTTGCCAAGAGGTGCATAAGAACAATGACTTAGTAAACTATATCCTAGCTGACTCTCTCTTCCTACCGGAGAGCGCGTCCCGAGACTACTGCAATAGGGACGAGTTGTCGGACGACGAGGACTTGACTGAGGTG
>Ga0164295_10002288_pt1 | contig 15794 bp, 19 predicted proteins | sample GEODES006metaG_FD_111798 | JGI IMG/M metagenome (GOLD analysis project Ga0164295, IMG submission 111798) | Oligotrophic lake water microbial communities from Sparkling Lake, Wisconsin, USA - GEODES006 metaG | ecosystem: Environmental > Aquatic > Freshwater > Lake | place: USA: Sparkling Lake... | reverse complement strand
TATGTGTTAAATATATAAAAAAATTATATAATAATATTTTTTTATATATTTAATATAGTTATACTATGGACACTAATGAGTGTGTAATATGTTTAAATAACATTTTAAAAAATGAAGAATTCACATTAACTTGTTGTAAAAATGATGTTCATATTTACTGCCTTAATAGTTGGGTTAAAAAAAATATTACAAACAAAAATATAGGAAAATGTTTTATATGTAGTCAAGAAAATAGTATGCTAGAAACACTAGTAGTATATAATATGTATGAAGACAACACTAATGCTATAATTGTTGATAATAGTAATGAAATATTAATTAATAATGATTATAGTAATAGTATTATTAATCGTAATAATAATATTAATTATAACAGCAACGAAAATGACATAATTCTAGTCAATAATACAAATATGCTCGACATATCATACGCTATAGACAAACGACTTTATTATTTAATTATTTCAATAAAATTATTTTTTTTAATTTTTTTTTCATCATTACTTATATTGGTGTTGTATATTATTACTTAATAATACTTAACATAGTTACTGCCTGCTATTTTTATGATGCGATTTTCCATTATTAGGAGTATTATAAGACTTAATAACTAGCGTCTCCGAATTTTTAGATAAATCGCGGTTTTTATGACGTGTTTCACACATTAAATCGTTTTGTAAAACTCCCTTAATATTCATTGCTTGATATTCGTGATTACCCGAGTCCATTTTTTGAACACCAAACTCGACATACTCTCCTTGAACTAAGTATTTATAAATTTCATCTTTCACATTTAGCGATGAATGGTGAGCAAAAATATCTTTACCTTTAAAATCACTTGAATCAATAAATGTAATAAAACCATAACCCGATTTGTTATTGAACCATTTTACTTTTCCTACGTATTGGTTGGTGGCAGTATCAGCCATAGACATTTTATATATTAATAATATATAAAACCTTTATATTATTTTATTATATAATTATGTTTTGTATTATTTGTAAAAAATACAAATATCCTATTTTTTTATTATGTAAAAATTTTTATTGTGGCAATCATGCTAAAATACACTATAATCCACAAATTGTAATAATTCAAAAAATATATAGAGGTCATAAGGTAAGACGAATTTTAAACAATATTTATTTTAAATTGCCGAGAGATTTACAAGCACATATATTAAGCTTCAATACTATAAAAACCAATATGTCTAATAAAAAGGATTATTTAATAATAGCAAATATTATTGCTATGGCAACACATAAAATTAATGATTTTCATAATCTCTCAAATAACAAAATAACATTACAAGAAATAAATGAGATGCTTGTAATTCTTATTAAATATAAGAATTATATTACTTACAAATGGTTTAATTATTATAAATATTATTTTAATAATATTTATTCTATTATATTAGTATTATGTGAAGTACAAGATTTACCATATACTTTTGCTCATTTATTATCAATTATAAATAATGATATTTACGAATCATTAGATTTATTAGTTAATTTGTCAAACAATAATTTTAAAAAAAGAGCAAAAGAAATAATGTATAATATAACGTTATTTTTAAAATAATTACAATAAGGATATTATATTAAATCATATTATATTAGTAATTTAGAAAGTAGTTCTACAATGTAATCATATTTGGGTTCTTGATTATATTTTAATCTTCTAATATAATTAAACAATCTATTTAATAAAGCATAATCTACATTTTGTATATTTAATGTATTTTGCATCAAATATGTAATAGCTTTTATGTCTTTTTTTTTAAAGGTATTAAGACCATCATAGCATTTATAATTTTCATTATTCAATAATAAATATAATAAGTTATAAAATAATGATTCAATATCATCTCGTCTTGAAGGTTCTATTAAATTTATTACATTTAAACTTGAAAAATTGATTGAACCAATTAGTCCTTTTATTTTTGTTTCGCTATTATGAACATTAGCATGTTTATATATTTTAGCTATGCCAAAATCAATTATATATAATTTGTTATTGGAATCTAAACATATATTTGTTGGCTTCAAATCTCTATGAAGTATATTGTTATCATGAATTGTTTTCATAATTATTATTAAAGACTTTATAATAATAATACATCTCTCGAAATAATTTGTGTGATCATAATTACGTAATTTATAATCTACTAAAGTCATATTATATAAATCTAATACCATATACATATTATTATTGTATTCAAATACATCATATATATTTGATATATTGCTACATGATTTTAGTTGTTTATATATTAATAATTCATATTTGATTAACTCTTTTACTCCATATTTTAAAGCATAAAATTTGCCACCAAATTCTGCTTTTAATACTTCTCCAAATTCACCATTAGATATTTTAGATATTACTTCATATTTATTTATTAACATATATGCTGTACTAATATAATATTACTATTATAGTGGTACTATATATTAGTATTATATATTTATATATAATTTATTTTTAATTTGTATTTGCTATTTCACTTATATTTGTATTACTATTAGTACTTTTGCTTTCACCATTTTCATTATTTTTATCACTTTTACTATTTTTATCACTTTTACTATTTTCATCACTTTTACTATTTTCATCACTTTCACCATTTTCATTATTTTTAGTATATAGTTCTTTTATTATATTTAGCTTCAAATTATTTTCTTGTAATAGTTGTACAAATAAATCTGGCACTATTGCTATACTACTTGTATAGGTTCTATAACTATTAAAAAAAACTATTGAATTTTCTTCAAGAAATTTTATACTATAAAACCAATAAGGTGGTATTATTAGAACCTGACTAGTATTTAATAATACTCTTAAAAATTTTACTTTATGATAGTCATTTTTATAAATACTTTGAACATTGTTAATATCAATTGCTGAATAAAAATCTAATAACTCATAATTTTTTTGAACATGTAAATTTTTATAATATTTAGGCGGACACATTGTTACTTCTATTTTTCCACTTGATAAATATAATATATTTCGCGAATTAATACTATATTTTAATTGAGTAATGTTATTTTTTTTCCCCATTATAATATCATAATTTTTACTACATACATTATATGGTCTAAAAAAAGTATCATTTGAAGATAATAATTTTTCTAGTGTTGTTTCTTCCAAAAAATCTTTATTATTATAAGTTATATAATTATTTGAAGTATCACTATTTATTATAGCATCAAAATCTTCCATTTTTGTTTTTAAAAACAATCCATTTTGTTTATTATATAAATTTAGGTCAAAAGTTGGATAATTATTAATCAAATAAGTAATATCAATATTATTTATTAGCGAGCTATTATTTAATAATAATGGTTGTTTAAAATTAATTATGTCCTCAAATTTGTCTTTAGAGAGATTTTCTATTTCATATACTTCTAAGTAATTACTTGTTTTAATGTGATTATATACGTGAATATATATAAATAATACAATACAAAAAATCATAAAATTAATTACTAACTCCATTAATAATTAATAGTTAAACACATATTATTTATTTTATTTAAACATAAATAAAATAAATAAAATAAATAATACTCTTATACATATTAGTATATATATACTAAATTATGCCTTAACATGCTTCAACATTAGGTTCTAAAATAGTTTCACTATTTTCCAATGAAATATTTTTAATTTCATCTAATAGTTCTTGTTTTAATGATGTGCTATTTAAATTAATTTCTTCCATAGCATTTAATTCTAATATTTCTTGTAATTGATTTTCATCCATAACTAACTCATGTGTGTCAACAATGATTTTATCATTGTGTGAAACTATTTCCTCATCATCTAAAGCAATTTCTTCATTTGTTACGTTAATATGTAATTTTTTACTATTATCATTTGTTTCTTCATAATCGTCATCATCTTCATCTTCATTATCCTCATGTTCATCATAATTTGAATCAATATTTATTTTATTTGCTCCACCAAATAATTTAGTTTTCATAAAAGATTGTAAAAACATTTGTGCTGGATCACATTGAACTTCATTACAGCACATATTATTCATAGAACTAACTTTTTCAATTGTTTGCGTAATTTTTTCAGCATTTAATTTAATATCGTCTTTCATATTAATTAACGAAGTACATGTTTCCAAAGCTAATGTTTGATTTTTAATCACCAATAATTTTAATTCATTTACTTCTTTAGTTAGTAATTCTAATTTTTCAACATTCATAGTTGGTTCGCTAATAGTGGACATATGTGTTTCTTTAACATTTAATAGTTCTATCATTTTAGTAGTGTTTTCTTTAAAAGTATTAAAATTTTCTTGAATTTTATTTTTAAATTCATCAAATTTAACATTTTGAATAGTTAAATTGGTTTGAATAGTAGTTTCAAGCATTTGTAATTTTGTTTCAAAAGAATTAGAATTTTGATCGGGAGCTTTTACTTTATCTAAAGTATTAGAAAAAGTCTCTAGTTTTGACTGAATTAAATTATTTATTTTTTCTTCAACAACATTTGTTATATATTCTTCGCTATTTAATTCAACTAATAATGCCTCTAAATCTTTCAATTTATTATCATGAAGTTGTAATATTTGTAAAGGCGTTAAAGATTGTGGAGGTGGTAATACCTGTTTAACAGAATTTGGCGATTCTTGCTGCTGTGTTCTATTTAAAACATTTTGAGATGATGGTGGTGGTTCATTTGTTGTTCGTCTTCTTCGTGCCGATGCTAAAGCTGCTGTTGACATATTTACAATACTATATTATCTTTTTTTAAACCATAATATTATTAATAATTATAAATTTTTATAATTATTTAATAATTATAAAAATTGTTAAATATTTATTTAATTATTGTTTAGGGAACCATAACATATTTTATAGGTTCATGATGTTTATAATTATGTATAATAAAATCTTCTTCACAATAGTCTTCAATATTTTCTCTTTTATTAATAATTTCTAAAGTGGGAAATTCATATGGTTCTCGTGTTAATTGTAATTTTATATTATCAACATGTTCATTATAAATATGGCAATTGCCTTTATAATAAAGAAACTCATATGGTTCTAAGTCGCAGTGTTTTGCTAATAAATGTGTTAGAAAGCAATATGATGCTATATTAAAACAAGTACCACATGCTTCATCATTTGAACGCTGATACATTGAGCAACTCAATTTTGTATTATTTGTCACGTTAAACTGCATCATAATATGACATGGCGGAAGTGCCATAATATCTAATTGACAAGGGTTCCAAGCTGTAATAACCATTCGTCTAGAATTTCTTTGCTTAGGATCTTTTAAACATTCAATGACCTGTTTTAATTGATCAATACCTTTATTGGTGTAATTAGTATTACAATTAATATATTTAGCATTATAATGACGCCATTGGAAACCATATATTGGACCTAAATCATCTTCACTATTATTATATAATCCACGCTCATCTAAAAAATTACGTGAACCATTTTCATCCCATATATGAACATTTTTTTCTTTTAAGTGTTTATTGTTTGTATCTCCCTTAATAAACCATAATAATTCACGTAAGCAAGTTTTCCAAGCAACTTTTTTAGTAGTAATTAGAGGAATTTTATTATTTTCAAGCGAAAAATGCATTGCCGAACCATAAATAGACAATGTATTTCCATTTCTTCCAACAAACTCAGAATTAGTAGTTAATATATCTTCTAGTAAATTTAAATATTGATTTTCTTCATGATACTTATTATTTCTATATTTTATTGATTCGCAAGATTTCTTTAACATTTTAATAATATTAGCAATAAATTTTTAATATTTATTAAAATATTATTTATTAAATAAAAATATATTTTATTCAATAAAATATTGTTTATTTTATAAAATATTGTTTATCTAGATTAATAAAAAATAATTCTTTTATTTAGGTAAAATAATTTATTATTATATTTTTTTTAATTTATATATATAATAGTATTTATGACCATAGAAGAATCTATTGAGAATAGTATTGGAGGAAGTACTAAATTAAGTCCTTCTGGATTTTTCAATTATGTTTTCAATTTTGATAGCGATAATAAGGCAATATTATTGAATATGTTTCAATATATTATAATTGCTTTAATACCTGTTATAGTATTATTAAAAATGATAAAAGAATATATACCCGAAGATGATGATAGAAAAGAAAGTATAGAATTAATAATAGAAATAATAATTCAATTAGGTGTATTATTTATTGCTATGTATTTAATTGATAAAATTATTAGATATTTTCCAACATATAGCAAAGTTCCCTATTCTAAATTTAATGAAATAAGTTTTATTATTCCTACTTTAGTGTTAATAATGACCATGCAAACAAAATTAGGTTCAAAAATAAATATTTTATATGATAGAATATTGGAAATGTGGAATGGAAAAACTCAAACAAAAGGAGGAAATAATCAAGGAAATATTAGAGTAAGTCAACCGGGAATTCATCAAGCAAGTAGAGCAGATAGTCTTGATAATACTATTATAGCACCACGTGTTAATCAATTACCAGGACAAAATAATATTTCATTAATTGATTCTTTACCCAATATGATGAATAGTGGTGGAGGAGGCGGAGGTGGTGGTGGAAACAATTTCCAAAATCAGGCGATGCAAAATGCTTTTATGGATTCAATGGAACCAATGGCTGCTAATGGAGCATTGGGAGGTGCTTTTGGTTCTTCTTTTTAAATATAATATTTTTATAAGTTTTAAAAATATTATATTTTTTATAAGTTTTAAATATTATGTTGAAGTTTAAGGAGCACTAGCAGGAGCATTAGCAGTAGCAGTAGCAGGAGCATTAGCAGTAGGAGGAGCAGTAGCAGGAGCAGGGTCTATATTTTTACCATTGATGTTACCAAACATTTGTTTTAAATCAAATTTTTCATCACTATTTTCTAGCGTTGCTAATACTTTATCTGAAATTTCTTGTATCTTTTGTTCATTTACTTTTCCATTTGTTGCTTGCGAAACTATTTTTGTTATAGACTTTAAATCTACGTGGCCAGATATTGCTACAGCAGCCGGAATATAAAATTTAGGACCCATAGTAAGAAATTGGATAATTACAGGACTATAAAAAATATTAATAAACAACAATACTATAGTAATTATAACTAATATTATAAATATTATTATATTAATAATTAATGTAATCATTCTTTCCATATCTGTTTTTGAATTTTTATTTGGTTCATCACTACATTCAGTTTCTGCTTTTTGCCAATTAGAAAATGAAACAATAATATAAGAAATAAAATCTTCAAACAATCTTAAAAGTAATTGTATTATATAATAGGATAACGATATAATAAATGTTCCTCTTATTATTGGCCAGTCATTCATAATATTAAAATATTTTCCAAATCTTTTACGAACTCCCGAAGGCATTTTATCATTTATATTTTTACTATCAAGAGATTTTGAACTAGAACTCGGTATTGAAGTAAAAATATCTGTAAACAATTTAATAATAAAGTATATTATTGCATAAATAGATGATATAATTAAAAGTATATGCATAAAAAAATCTACTAAATTTCCCCACCATGGAATATTAAAAACTTCATTGCTAGCAGTACAATGCAACTCATAACCAGCCTTAGCTATACCACCATATATAGCAGACATTAAAGTACAAACTATTACTATTATAGTTACACATAATACTTGCACAATAATAAATGGTATAGTATTATTTTTAACCAAGTTATTTATAAAACTAAATATATTACTAACACCATTTGTGATAGATTTTGGTAAATTAGGAATGGGCATTTTAAATCCAGGCATCTTAGAACCGAACATATTAAGTCCTCCTTCACCATCTTGAATTGTACTTGGTTCTTTCGGCGGAACTTCATTTTTATCTTCAGAATTAGTTGGAATAACTAGCGGACAATATGTAAGATGAAATATTATTAACATACAAATAAAAGTTGTTATTAAATGAACAGAACTATAAACATTGCGAGCAACATTTTTAAATTTAATACCCATACCAAACATTATTGCGCCAGTAATTCCCAATATTATAAATATTATTGTTACAACACTATTTATAAGAGGTAAATACGGATAAATAAAGTTCATGCCTTTATTTATGATACAAATAAAATTAAGTAGTGGTCGTAATAAATTTAAAAACATTATAAACTAATATAAACATATATAATTATTTTTGTCAATTAATCTCAATTAATATCATTTAATCCCAAGTAATATTTTCTAATTGTTTTAAATTGTCTTTCAAATTATTACAAGCACATATTTTTTTTATAATTTTATCATCTATTGTCTTTAAACTAACAGAACAAGTTTTCAATAAATAAGCAAAATAGTCTTGTTTAGCATCATTTTCTTTAAAGTCCGGATTTTCAGCAATCCAATCTTGAATTAATTTAAAATGTGCTTTATTTAAATTATGTAAAGCCCCTTTTATTTTCGTTTTATCACTATCTTTTTCCCACAAATCATTATCTTTTATATATAATGTTTCGCGTTTAGGATCAGTACAATGTAATGGTCTTTCAAATAGTGACATTTTATTAATAGTTTGAATAATAGCATTACTTAATCCTATTTCCAATCCTTTGTTTTTTGTTAAATCTAAATCTTCCAATGTTAGTTTTATTTGCTTTATAAAATCATTCATATTTATCGCATTTTTACATTGCTCATTTAGAAAAACATTAATATTGAAATTTTGCTTTATATGTGCCGTATTATTTGTTATATTACCTATTTTAGGTACTATTTCAACTAATTGTCTATGTTGTTCTCCCAATTGTTTTTGCTGTTCCAATAATTGTTGCTGTTGTATTAATAATAAATTTTTTATATCATTATTTTCGGATATTAACTTCATTATCATATTTTGGTCAACATTATTTTGCAAAATAACTTGATTATTTGGCTCATCCTTTTTATTGCTTATTGCTTCATTAGTACATTTTTTTTTATGATTATATAAACTCTGATTATGTTTGTATTTTTTTCCACATTCACAAGCAAAAATTTTATTTATTATTTGCTCGCCATTTATAAGTATTTCGTTATTTTTGTGTTTTTGCGTTTGTAAATGTCTACAATAATCGCCCTTTTTACACGTATTATAATCACATAAATTACATTCATAAAAAATGGAGTTTTTTGCGTTTTTTTTATAAGTCATTTATAAGTATAATATACTTATAAAAAAAACTCTTAAATCATTTTTTAAAAATTTCACGCCAAATATAAGTATTTTTGAAATCGAGTAAAAAAATATATATAAAATTTATAATATGAATACATATATCATAACATATAAAAATATAACAAAAAATGTCGCGAAATTTCGCAAAATTTATAAGTATTTTATAAGTATTTTATACTTATAAAAAAAGCGTAAAAATTTGAAAATTCTTGAAAAAAATTTATGGTTTGGTAAAATTTTGAGCATTTCTAAATGTTTTGTTACCTTAATGTTGACAAATGTATTTTTACACATGAAATATTTTAAAAATTATATAAAGATTCTTAAAAATCAAAACTGGACATTTATAAATGTCCAAAACCCAAAAAATTTTCAAATTATATTTTTCAAAAAAAGTGAAATTTAACTTTTTAATACTTAAGTTTTGGGGGGTCTGGGGCAACTTTGGAAGGTTACCAAGCAAGTTTAAAAAAATGCTATAAATATTTTAGATAATAGTAATAATGTTAAATATGTATAAATATTTTTAATATTTGTACATATCAATAAATATAAAATGTATAAAATCAGGAAAGTTAATGAAATATTCTTTTTATATTCACTAAGAGCAAGTTTCTTATTATATATTATAGTTTTGCTAGGTGTCGGTGGTTTTGCACCACAATATTTAGAACACTTGAAGTCGTTTTTGCGTATATATATAGGTTCTTTGTTAGTTATATATTATAATCCTATTACATATAACGAACGCAAATTTGGAGAATTTGACAGACAATTGGTATTTTCTTCGGGTGTATTTTTATTGTTATCAAGTACAATAATAGGTTCTATTGAAAGTTATTTACAAAGCAATGCCAAATATATTATAAGCAATACTATAAATGAATTAATTGCTAATATAACTAAGTAGTTTTCAACAAATATGTTTAATAAAAACTTAATTGTTTAAATTATGTTTTTCTATTTTTTTTGGTAAATTTTCGCGGTTTAGAGTTAAAAAATGCCTCTATTTTTTTAATTAAAACATTACCAAAAACTTGTTCAATATTATATTCTACTTTTGATTTATTTAAATATTCTAGTTTATAATTTTGTGTATTGTTAGCAATATAATTAATAAAATCTTCTTTTGATTTAGCACTAGGAAAATAAGAATAATATTTATCATAAGTTTTAGATGCCATAGTTATAAAATTTATATTGTGGTTATATGGTTTCAAGTTTATATATAATACATTTTCATTATACATTTCATTATGTGTTTGATCATCTATAAAACATATTTGACTATTTGATGGTAATTTTGTACAATTTATTAAATCTTTCATGGACTTTCCATGTGAGGTCCTACAAACTTCAATAATTTGTCCATTTACTTTAAATGCTCCAATTATTCTATCAAATAAGTGATATTTTAATTTATGATGAAAATAATTTTGAATCATAGTTGCCCACGATTTTGGACCATTATTATTAGTATATATCATGACATAATTACACAATCCTTTTTCCTTTTTTTGCTTAATATTTTTCAATATATTTAATATGTTAGGACGCAAAAATTTAGGAAAAGTATCTAATAGTTCAAAAAATAACATTTCATTACTATTATTAATATAGTTTGTAAATAATGACCAAAATACATATAATTGTGAAAAATGTCCAAGAGTTTCATCTAAATCAAAGACCATTACATAATTAATGCTATTAGGAATTGTACTTTCTATTAACATACTACTTATATGATTCTAATATAACATTATAAAATAATTTTGCCATATAAAATATATTAGCATTTTTTACTACACTTATACTTGTTACAATATGTTTAATAGTTTCCAGTATAAATTATATATGCTAAAAATAGACCAAAGAAATTCTTGGCAAAAAGGTCTAATATATTATATAGTATATTTTTGGCATAATAAGGTAAAGCAGCAACAAATCCATATAAAGACCAAAAAATTAAAAAATAGAAGAAAAATACATAACCACTATTATTTTTTTGAACAAAATTACTATAAATCATAGTATAATAAATTATAAATGGTATAAACCCAAGAATTATAGAATATAGTACTGGAAGTACTTTTATTTCTCCCAAATACCCAAATAGCAACATTGCCCAATTTAAAAGCAATATTGGTATAATAACATTTGAGTTAGTAGTTAAAATAGAATATAAAGTTAGACCTTGCGTTTGATTTGTTTCTTTAGCATTAATAAATATTAAATAGGAAATTAATGTAATAAGCATAGTAGGAGTTGTTATCATCCAATCAAAATATCTTTTAGGAGTAATATTATTAAGTTTTGAAATATTAAATGCTAACCATATATAAAATACTCCTTCAATTAATTGAACAAATAATTCTAAGAAAAATAAGTCTTTTATTAAATGATATATTGTAGGAATTTCTATAAAAATACCCTGAATACTTATTACAAATGTAAATATTTGTATAGCTATAGAAATTATTAATGTATAATTAAGTATTTTTTTAGCATTCATAGTAATTATATATATAACTTTATAAAAATATATATAATTTTATAAAAATATATGTTATTTTATAAAATATATGTTATTTTATAAAAATATATGGTAATATATTATATAACAATATATGAATTTAACAAAAGAGGATTATATTAATATTTTAAATTATTATAATATTAAAATAAATTCGAACACATCTTTAAGTTCTATAAAAAAAATGGCAGAAAATATAATAGCAAAGAAATTATGTAGTTGTATAAAAAAAGTTCCCAATCCAGGTAAAAAAGAAAGTCGTGCCATTGGAATATGTAATCATAGTGTATTACAACGTAAGCATTTAAAAATAAATGGATTTTCGTGTAAAAAAAGAATGATGTTAAAAACAAGCAAAACAAATAAAAATAAATTGACTAAAACGTTAAATGGCAAATTACTTTTAAATAAAAAACAAACACTAAAGCAAAAAAAATAATACACAACACAACACAACACAAGACAAATATATGCTATGGAAACTTACCATTCATAGCATCTACTTGCCACTTGGTCAATGGTTCCTTTGTTCCTGTTTGGTAATGTATCCATGTTGAAGGTGTCGGTTCATCATTGAAGGTCACATCCACTTGCTTGTCGCCATCGCTAGTATAGTCCCCGTAGTGCCGCGACATGTTTGGATTTGACCCACCCAATACAAACTTCACAAAGCACTCAGCACAATAATGATGCTTGACTGGGTACTCTTTTCCATTGACAAACATGGTCGTTGACTGCATGGGCTTTTGAATGCGATGATTATAGTGCCTGTATCCGTAATTCCATACATACTCGCACACTGCTTCAGTATCGTAGTAGCAGTTTGCGTTCGCACAGTCACCCATCACATACTGGAATTCGAAACGCTTGTCAACATAGCGTTCAGTAAACAGTCCATACTTCACCGAAACCATCTGCCCCGCAATGTAAAATTGACTCACACATTTGCTAAACAACACACACGTCTCTTTGAAACTCATGAGGTAGTCTTTGTTTCCAAGGCGGTCAACAATGAGTGCAATGAGCTCGCTTGGCAAGTCGCAAATATTGAGCTCGCAAGCTTGGCACATCATCATCTCTCTTTGCTCTTCTCTCTTTTTGTCCAGGTTATAAATAAATAGTAAAAAAAAACTAATCAATTTTTAAAAAGTATAACAACATCTATAAAAATGTTGTTATAGCATTTAATCATTAGTTTGTGCTTTAGCTTTTTCCTCCTCTTCTTTTAAACGCAAATCTCGTTGTAAGCACTAGCACGCCTGCTTTTCTTGTGTGCGCTTTTCTTGATTTGCTCTCTGCCTTGTACTCCGTTCTTTTTTCACTTGTTGTTTGAAGCACTCACAACAATAATGTGACATAACAGTAAATTGCTCTCCATTAACCAGTATTGTTATTATATTTAACGTAGGTGCTATAGTTGACGCCATATGGTCTTCATTATGTTTATATATAAGTGTGTCAGCATGCCAAATATGTTTTATTGCGCTTTGTTTCTTTTGTCTACAGTTGGGGTTGATACATTCTTGACACTGCGTTGGAACAAATTTTTCAAAAAACTCCTGATACCGATTTATAGCGACCGAAAATGAAACTTGGTTACTTGTTTTAACACTTGTCATAGTCGTTTTTTTTGGTATTATAAATAATTGATAAGAAATCAATTTTTTTGTAGCACTAATAGAAATTAATCATAATAACTATTTAAAAGACGCACCTGTCTCTCCGTTAATGGAGCATACCAATCTCTAGCACAATCATACCAACTAGAGGGTTGTGTTGTGTTAAAGGTTACAACTACTTGCTGCATTCCATAACAATAATTTCCGTAATGTTGCGCAACATTTTTGTTGTTTCCTACTAAAACATGCCTTTTAAAGCATTCACAACAATAAGGCGAGCGAAACCAGAACTTTTTCTTATTAATTACCATTAAATTTGTGTTTTGTGCATCTTGTTTCCTGTGTACATAACCAAGCCCATCGTGAGCCTCCCATATGTATACACACGCATTTTCTGTTTCCTCTTTACAACGCTCATTTACACATCTTGCCATATACTTACGATGTGGATTATATCTCTGTAACTCGTAAGGATTAAATCTGCTAAACAACACAGCAAACATTTCCTTTGTTAAGGCAAATTTAGAAATCAACTTAGACAACGACTTACAAGTAATGTTTAGACCAATTGCATATTCATAATTGCCGAGTTTTTTTATAATGAGTGTCATAATGTCGCTTGGTAAGTCGCAGATGTTGCTTATGCTCATCATTTTTAAAGCTTTAATTATTTTGTTAATAGTGCAAAAATAATAAAAAATATATTCAATTTTTATTATAAGACATACAACGACTAACCAAGCATTTTAATTTGAAACTTGGTTAGTGGTTGCATAGTGCCTGAACCATAATAAGATGTTGAAGATGGGTATGGTGCTCTATTAAAAATCACGTGCACATTTTGTTGACGTCTGTCATAAGAAGTCCAATAGCGATGCGAAGCATTCTTGTTGTTTCCCACCAAAACATATTTCTTGAAGCACTCGCAGCAATAATGAGACCTAAACCATTGTTTCTTTCCACTAACCCACATTGTTGTAGTGTTCAACGCTGGTTGCCGTTCAGTGTGTTTGTATGTTTTTGAGTGAGCCTCCCATATGTGTACCACTGCCATTTCCGTTTCCTTGATACAGTTAGGATTTATACAGTATTGGCGCTTTGTAGGAACAAACTTCTCAAAAAACTCCAGCAACCTCTCTCTAGCGACCGAAAATGAAACGTGGTCGCTCGAATTAATGCTAGACATAGTTGTTGTTTAGAACTATAAATAATTAGTAAATAATTTAAAAAAAAAATCAATTTTTTTTTACAACACACACAACGCACTTAACATCAATCACTACTAAGCATGCAAAGTTGTTGCTCACTCAACTTTTCATCGCGTTTTGTAATACTATTGTACCATGTAGAATGCACAGGCTCATAATGAAAGTACACTTCCACTGCTTGAACTCCAGGACAATATTGCTCATAGTGCTGCGAAGCATGCTTGTTGTCTCCCACCAAAACATATTTCTTGAAGCACTCGCAACAATAATGAGACCTAATCCATTGCTTCTTTCCATTCACCCATATGATTGAAATGTTCAATGCTGCCTGCCGATCCGTGTGTTCGTATGATAGTGAGTTAGCCTTCCATATATATAGCACAGCACCTTCAGTGTCCTTGACACACTCAGGATTGATACAGTATTTGCGTTTGGTCGGAATGAATTTCTCAAAAAACTCCTGCAACCGCGCTTGTGCGACCGAAAATGAAACGTGGTCGCTCGAATTAATGCTTGACATATTGCTTTTGTTCTTTGTTCTTTGCTCTTTGCTTTTTTGTCCAGACTATAAATAAATACAAAAAAAGTATTCAATTTTTATAATATATAACAAACACATATACAAATTATACTCATTCTTCAAGCATCATCACTTGCCATTCAAATAATGGTTCTTTTTCTAGTGTTCTTTGGTTAGTCCATGTTGAAGGAGTAGGTTTATTATTATAAGAAATGTTTACTTGCATGTTATATTTATAATAATCTCCATAGTGTTGTGATACATTTTTTCTATCACCTATTAAAACATGTTTTTTTAAGCACTCACAGCAATAATGAGACTTAAAATTATATGGTTTTCCGTTAACAACTATTTCTGTTGCGTTTAACGCAAATTGTGTATGATGTGTATAATTTCCTTGACCATAATTCCATATATATTCAACAATACTTTTACTATCGTCACTACAATTAGGATTCATACACCAACTCTGTCTTCCTTTTAAAAGAATAGTATATAGTCCATACTTTCTTGATACTATTTGTCTAGCAATATAAAATTGACTGATAGATTTGCTAAACAACATACATGTCTTCTTCAAGTTTACAAGATAGTCTTTATCTCCAATATTGTCTACAATCATAAATATGAGTTCGCTTGGCAAGTCACAAATATTGAACGCACAAACTTCGCACATCATCATTGCTTTTT
>Ga0164295_10002287_pt1 | contig 15801 bp, 14 predicted proteins | sample GEODES006metaG_FD_111798 | JGI IMG/M metagenome (GOLD analysis project Ga0164295, IMG submission 111798) | Oligotrophic lake water microbial communities from Sparkling Lake, Wisconsin, USA - GEODES006 metaG | ecosystem: Environmental > Aquatic > Freshwater > Lake | place: USA: Sparkling Lake... | reverse complement strand
GTATTGGAGAAGTTTTTCTTCGGAGAATGGTTGGCGTATTCCTGCTCAAGTTCTTTCACAGTGACCTGAGCGCTCCAATAGTTGGCCAAGCACAGCTCAACATCATCACCCAAAGGACCCAACATGATTTGCATATTGGATTGAATATTGCTGTCGATCAATTGCTTGTAATAGTTATTGATGAGGTTGTATTGTAGCAAAGCTTCTGGCTCGCTCGTCCCCTGTTTGACCGTCAGAAAATAGCCGAGGCGAACGTAAATATCACTGTGGTTGAGAAAGATATTTGCACTGCGCCTTTGCTCATCCAAGACACCATTGGCAATAAAGTAATTGCCCACCAAATCAAATGCACTGGCGCATCGGTTGGCCACATAAGCCAGTTCAGGCTTGGTTTGCAGCCATTGCGGATGCTCACGTGTCCAGTCTGGCAGACCCTTCATGTCTTGGGCCATTCCCACGCCCTGAAAAATGAAGAAACAAATTGAAATCAAGTGCTTCATAGCGCACACTTTAATGTGTTGCAGATCCCTGGGTACAAACAAGGGAAATTCAATAAGGGAATAGTTCGCCAAGCCATGAACTTGACGGGCAGGCTCTGTCGCACATGGTTGACGCCACAGGCAAAGCCCCATTCAACCCAAAATATTCAATTTTCGGCAGGCCAAGTCGTAATTTATGTCGTTGGCGTCCAGTTCCCAGCCGCTGGTGAGCATGCGCACCATGTACTGCCGGTTGTACAGAAATGGGAATATCAATTGAGACAAACCAAAAGACACCAGGGTGATCACCAAGTGCAATACGCCCACCCCGAGTTCGCCTCGTACCACCGGTACAAACCAACCAAAAACCAAATACGTCCAACTGAACCCCACATAGCCCACTTTCACCATCCCCGATGGCGCGTGGATGATGCGAACGGGTTTTTGCAAACCCAGAAAGATCAACCCCAGAATGACAGGGCTCAAGACCAACAGGAGCAATAACCAAAACACGAATGTCAATTCATCCATTGTGAGCTCCATCACTTCAAAGATAAGTTCAATACGTTGCGAATTTCCAGCGCCAATTCGCTGGGCGTCATGCCAATGGGCCCGATGCCTTTGGCCAGCAATTGGTCGCCAGCGATGGCATGCATTTGTACACCCAACGCAGCAGCTTGCCACAAGCTCAATCCATGTCGAACGCCTTGCCCAGCCATGGCTGCAATACACCCAGTCAGTACATCACCCATACCTGCCACTGCCAAACCAGCGTTGCCTTGCAAACATTGCTGCACTGGGTGTTGAGGTGAAGCCAACAACGTATGCTGCCCTTTCAAAACCACCACGCTTTTGGTGAGTGCCACCAATGACCGCAAGGCTGACATTCTGTCGATTTGTATGGCTGAACTTTTGCAATGAAGCAAGCGGGCAGCTTCACCGGGGTGTGGTGTGATGCACGTGTCCCCTCGGTTGACAAGTTCTTGCATGAATGTCGGTTGCTGGGCCAACAAGTTCAACCCATCTGCATCAATAACCAGCGGGCCCTGCCACCGCAATGCCGCTTGCATCCAAGATTGCGCTTGCGTGCTCATGCCCAAGCCTGGACCAATGGCCACCACATCCGGTCGGATATGTTCAAAAGCATGTTGCGGCTCCCAACTTTGGGCCTGATGCACCATCAGTTCAGGGTGGCTGGGCACCATATGCGCACTGTCCGTGTCCAACATCATCAATTGGGTCCAACCCGCACCGCTGTACATGGCACCCAAACCGGCCAGCACCAAACCGCCGGCCATGCTCGGTGCGCCACCGATGAGCAATACCTTTCCTGAATCGCCCTTGTGCGCTTGTGGGTGTCGTTGCAGTTGTTGAATCAGAACGCGGGTGTCGAGGACTTGTGTCAAGGGTTGAAATTCACTGTTCAGTCTAAATTCAACTCTTTTTAGAGACCAAGGTCAAGATGTCATAACTGGCCACGACCTCGCCCAATTGATTGGTGACCTCAACATCCCAAGCCACAACGCCTTGACCCACGCCGTTCACGTCACGCTTGTTTCGGTCAATTTTGCGCTTGGCAGTCAAGCGCGCTTGGATGGTGTCGCCAATCCCCACAGGCTTCACAAAGCGCAAGGTATCCAAACCATAGTTGGCCAGCACCGGCCCAACAGCAGGGGATACAAACAAACCAGCCGCCGCTGACAACACGAAATACCCATGGGCAATGCGTTTGCCAAACGCTGAATTCTTGGCCGCTTCTTCGTCAAAGTGCATATAGAAATAGTCACCCGATATACCGCCGAAATTCACCACATCCGCCTCGGTCACGGTACGCCGATGCGTGAGCAAGGAGTCGCTGATTTGCAGTTCTTCAAAATAGCGTCTGAAGGGATGCACTGGCGTTTCATTCAACTTGGCACCACGAATGTATTCACCGGTGATGGCGGCTAACATGCTGGGTGAGCCTTGGAGCGCGGTGCGTTGCATGTAGTGTGTAACAGCCCGTAAACCACCCAGCTCCTCACCGCCGCCCGCGCGCCCTGGGCCGCCGTGTTTGAGCTGCGGCAAAGGCGAACCATGACCAGTGGATTCGACGGCTGCTTCGCGGTCAAGAATCAACATGCGTCCATGCCATGCAGCCGCAGCGTGAACCACTTTCACAGCGATGCTGGGGTCGCGTGTGACCAAGCTGCCCACCAAACTACCTTTACCCAGCTTAGCGATCGCCAAGGCTTCATCCAGATCGGCGTAGGGCATGAGTGTGCTGACCGGTCCAAAGGCCTCCACATCATGCACGACCGATGTGCTGAGTGGTTTGTCGCACACCAGCACCGTGGGCGCATAAAACGCGCCTTGGTCCACGCCCTCACCCACCAGTTTCAAATCAGCACTTCCACCCAACAACAGCTTGGCGTGCTGTTGGAGCAAAGCAACTTTGTGCGCCACATCATCTCTTTGGGCATGCGATGCCAAAGCGCCCATGCGAACACCATCTACCGCGGGGTCACCAACCACGGTTTTGGACAAGCGCGCGATGAGCTTTTCAGTCACAGCATCCAAGTGAACCGCTGGCACGATGGCGCGGCGAATGGCCGTGCATTTTTGCCCCGCTTTGGTGGTGATTTCTTTCGCCACTTCTTTCACAAACAAGTCGAACTCTTCATCATCAGGGCTCACATCAGGGCCCAAGATGGCGCAGTTGAGCGAGTCGGCTTCAGCATTGAAAGGAATGCTGTTCTTCACCAAATTGGGATGGACGCGCAGTTTGGCGGCAGTGTCTGCTGATCCAGTGAAGGTCACAACATCGGACACATCCAGACGATCGAGCAAATCACCGGTGTTGCCAATCACCAATTGCAAACTGCCTTCGGGCAGCAAGCCCGAATCCAACATCAAGCGCATCGCGGCTTCGGTCAGGTAACTGGTGGCCGTGGCAGGCTTACCTATGCAAGGCATGCCCGCTAAAAAACAAGGTGCAAATTTTTCAAGCAGTCCCCACACTGGGAAATTGAACGCGTTGATGTGTACCGCCACACCACCGCGCGGCACCAAGATATGGGTGCCGAAAAAGCCGCCTTTCTTGCCCAATGGAAAGGCTGGTCCTTCGTGCAGTACATTGCCCGAGGGCAACTCGTTGCTGCCCATGCCGGCATAGGCATGCAAGGTACCTGCACCGCCTTCAATATCAATCCAACTGTCGGCCTTGGTCGCACCCGTGTGCGCAGAGATGGCATACAAAGCGTCTTTATGGTCCATCAAATATTTCGCCAGTGCTTTCAAGCATTGGGCCCGCGCTTGAAAATCCATGGCCATGAGGTTTTTTAAACCCGTGGTGCGTGCATGGTGCAAAGCGCTTTCGAAATCAATGGTTTCGGCGTGGGTGTGCGCCACGGCTTGGCCATTGATTGAACTGCGCAATGTTTGTGCCGGATGTTGGCCAAGCCATTGGCCCGCGATGTAACTCTGAAGTGTGTGTGTCATAAGTGCGGTTGTTTAACGTTCATCAAAACTCAGTGTCACGGCCTTGCTGGTCGGCTTGGATTGGCAAGAAAGCACGAAACCTTGATCAGTTTCCCATGGTTCCAATGTGAAATTCTTGTCCATCATCACGCTGCCTTGCATGACCTTGGCGCGGCAGGTGCAACAGACCCCACCCCGACATGAATAAGGCAAATCCAACCCGGCGTTCAATGCCACATCCAAGATGTGTTCATCATGGTCCATGCGCAAGGCATGGGTTTTGCCATCCAACACCAAGGTCAATGCAACATCTTTTGCTGCGATGGGTTTGGTCGTTGTGACGGGGCGAGGCAAAGCAGAAGACACCGATGCAAAGCGCTCTGCATGAACACGGTTGGCGGGCAAGCCGGCGTCTGCCAAGGCTTGGCAGGTGGATTCAATCATTCCCTCAGGCCCGCAAACAAAGACTTCATCCATGCTTTTGGCCGGCAGCAAAGTGGCCAACAGGCTGTTTACTTTGGCGGTGTCGATGCGGCCTTGCAGCAAATCAGCTTCTTGCGCTTGTCTGGACAGGACATGAATCAAGGTCAGCCGCGCTGGATAACGGTCTTTCAGGTCTTGCAAGGATTCATTGAACATCACGCTGCGCATGTTTTGATTGCCATAAATCAGCGTGAATTTGGCGTTGGCCTGTGTTTGCAAGCTGTGCGTCATGATTGACAAAATAGGCGTGATGCCCGAGCCTGCAGCAAACCCCACCCGATGAATTGCTGCAGCGTTCTTAGACACGAAACGGCCCTCCGGCGGCATCACTTGCATATGGCTGCCGGGTTTCACATTTTGCGCCAGCCAGTTTGAAAACAAACCATCTGCAACCACGCGCACACCTATTTCTATTTGGTTTTTGTCTGCCAACACCCGGGGCGTGCTGCAAATCGAATAACTGCGCCGCACATCCGCACCTTGCACGTCGGCGCGTAAGGTAATGAACTGCCCGGGTTGAAATGCAAAAGTTGTCTGCAAAGCACTCGGGACGTTGAAGCAAATGACAAGGGCCTCACCTGCTTCTGCACGAACGGCATCCACGGTCAAGGTGTGAAAACGGTTAGATTCAGTCATGGCCACACTCAATAAGGCTTGAAATAATCAAAGGGCTCAAGACAGTCCAAGCATCGGTACATGGCTTTGCAAGCCGTTGAACCAAAGCGCGAGACTTCGGTGGTGTTGATGGAATCGCATTGGGGACAAGCCACGTTGGGCAGGCTGGCCGCTTGCTTTTTGAACTGCAGCAAATGCACGCTGCTGCCGGTCGAAGAAGCCAAGTCGTTTGTCGTTGCCAGCCCCACCAAAGCCGCTTCCCGGTTCGGCGGTGCAATGCCATAGCGTCGTAACTTCTCTCGGGCATCCAAGGTCAACCAATCGCTGGACCAAGCTGGTGCCAGTTGCGTCACCACCTCAGCTTGCACACCGGCTGCTGCCAAGGCCGCTTGCACATCGTCGTTCATTTGCGTCATCGCCGGACATCCGCTGTAGGTGGGCGTGATGATCACCTGCAAACCGTTAGGGCCTTCACGAATATCACGCAGCACACCCATTTCACGCAAGGACACCACAGGGATTTCAGGGTCACATACCGCTTCGAGCAACAACCACAAAGCATGATGCGGATGCGACTGCGCAGGCAAGCTCAAGGGCCCTACAGGATTCACAGCAAACTGCGTACTCACCATGAACCGTCCGGGTGCGCACGAGCCAAACTTTGCATTTCAGCCAACATCAAGCCCAGATGTTCTGAATGACGACCGAGATGACCTTCAGGCACATGACCTTGCGCTGTCGGCATTGCAAGCGCGGCCTCAAGCACCACGTTGTCCACCTTCATTTGCCATATGGTTTTCAAGCCGCTGAAATGCGCCACGCCCAAGCCTTTCAGTGCATCTGCTTCGACTGGCCCCAATAACCAAAAAGACTGGGTGTAGGGCATCAAATGATTCAGGGCTGCTTGCGCACGTGCATGCGACTCGGCGGTGCCGTCGCCAAAACGAATCAACCAATCTTGCGCGTGCTGGAGATGGTAGAGCGCCTCCTTGCGCGACTTGCTGGCTATCGCAGCCAATTGTGTGTCATTGGCCTGCTGCAAGCTGTCCCAGACCAAAACCATAAACGCACTGTATAAAAAATTTCTGACGATGGTGACAGCGTAATCGCGGTCGCCACTCGCCGTGGGTGCCAGTGCCGTTGAATGAGGCAATTCCAAAAGGGTGTGGTTTCTGAATTCATGCTGATCACGAAAATACGCCAGGTGGTCTTCATCCCGGCCATCTTGGCGCAGGGCGGACACATGCTGGTACAGCAAACGCGCTTGACCAATCAAATCGAGTGCGTTGTTGGCCAATGCCAAGTCTTCTTCCAGAATCGGTCCGTGACCACACCATTCGGCATTGCGCTGGCCCAAAATCAAAGCGTTGTCAGCCAAATGCAGTGCCAAGACTGCAGCATCTGTTGAAACCACCGCGCTCACATGTGCCCCACGTCGTCGGGAATCACAAAGAAAGTGGGATGACGATACACCTTGTCACGTGCAGGTTCAAACAAGGTGTCTTTGTCTTCAGGGTCGCTGGCGGTGATGGCCGCTGAAGGCAGCACCCAAATACTCACACCCTCTTGCCGACGGGTATATACATCACGTGCCATGTGCAGTGCTTGCTGGGCATCTGCGGCGTGCAAGCTGCCGCAATGTTTGTGCTCCAAACCTTGTTTGCTGCGCACAAACACCTCCCACAAAGGCCATTCCTTCGATGTCGATTGGGGATTGCTCATGCCGCTTCCTTTTGCGCGGCTTGTTGCTTTGCTTTTTTCTGGGCGTAGGCCAAGGCGGCAGCACGCACCCATTCGCCATCGGTGTGCGCTTTCACGCGTGTTGCCAGGCGCTCTTTGTTGCATGGGCCGTTGCCGTTCACGGTGGCCCAAAATTCGTCCCAATCAATCTGGCCGTAATCGTGGTGACCACGTTCTTCGTTCCACTTCAAATCGGGGTCTGGCAGGGTGACGCCCAACACCTTGGCTTGCGGGACAGTGGCATCGACAAACTTTTGCCGCAAGTCGTCATTGCTCATGCGTTTGATGCCCCAGCGCATGCCTTGCACACTGTTGGGACTGTCGGCGTCGGGTGGGCCGAACATGGCCAAACATTTCCACCACCATCGGTTCACCGCATCTTGCACCATGGCATGTTGCGCGGGCGTTCCTTGCATCATGGCAAGCAAGGCCTCAAATCCTTGGCGCTGGTGAAAGCTTTCTTCTTTGCACACCCGAACCATGGCACGGGCGTAGGGTCCGTAGGAACAGCGGCACAGAGGGATTTGATTCATGATGGCTGCGCCATCGACCAACCAACCAATGACGCCGACGTCTGCCCAGTTCAAGGTGGGGTAGTTGAAGATCGAGCTGTACTTGGCTTTGCCGCTGTGCAAGGCGTCGAGCATTTGATCCCGGCTGGTGCCCAAGGTTTCGGCGGCACTGTACAAATAAAGGCCATGTCCACCCTCGTCTTGCACTTTGGCAATCAGGATGGCTTTGCGCTTCAAGCTGGGGGCGCGGCTGATCCAATTGCCCTCGGGCAGCATGCCAACGATTTCGCTGTGGGCATGCTGGCTGATTTGGCGCACCAAGGTTTTGCGATAGGCCTCTGGCATCCAGTCTTTGGGCTCGATCTTGCCGTCAGCATCAATGATGGCGTCAAATTTGATTTGGGCCGCATCTTGCACTTGTTGTTGCGTGGCGTTGAGAACGGCCGCCACAGGCTTGGCTGGGGCAGCGCCGTCGGGGACATTGAAAGACTGGGTGTACATGGCTCTGTGGCTTCATTTAAGAAGGGTGCAGAATAGCATGGTGATACAAATTTTCTTTGTTTTTACTATTTTCTGTATCATAAAAAGCTTTGAAACCCAATACAGGCTTAAACCACTTAAAAATTTATCATGGCCAACCCGATCCAAAATCACCTGCAACGCTCATCCCAGCAGCCTCGCCTCCAAGCCGGTTCGCTGATCGTCTCCGTGTTCGGCGATGCCCTGTACCCGCGCGGCGGGGCGGTCTGGATGGGCAGTCTGATCCAACTGCTGGCACCACTGCAAATCAACGAGCGGCAAATTCGCACAGCTTGCTTTCGGCTGGTGCAGCAAGATTGGCTGCAAACTCAGATGGTGGGCAACCGCAGCAATTACACCCTGAGTCGAGCAGGGCGTGGCCGTGTGGAGGATGCCTCACGCCTCATATACACCTCCCAAGCTGGAAGCTGGGACAAACAGTGGCGGCTCATCATGGCCACCGGCGACCACAGCCCCAAAGACCGCGAGCAACTCCGCCGCGCTTTGTATTGGCAAGGGTTTGGTGAACTCAACAGCCAATGCTTCATCCACCCCAGCGCTGACTTGGGCAGCGTGTTGAAAAGTTTGCAAACCGATGGCCTTGGGCATTGGCAACCTCAGTTGCTGACCTTGGTGGGTCACCCATCGGCCGGTATGGGTTTGATGACGCCCGTGCAAGTGGCCAAGACAGCTTGGGATTTGGCGCAGCTTGATCAGCATTACGCTCAATTCTTGAAGACCTACCAGCCCATTGACTTGTGGTGCCAGAAACAAAAAACGAAAGCCTTTAGCGACGAACAAGCATTTTTATTGCGCGTCTTGTTGGTGCATGACTTGCGCCGATTACTGCTGCGCGACCCGAATTTGCCCGAGAGTTTGTTACCCACCAACTGGCAAGGTTCAAAGGCGCATTGGTTGTTCAAAAAGCTCTACAAACGATGGCTCCCAGCGTCGGAAAGACATCTCGATCAGCATTTGGAGGTGGCTGGCGATGCAACGCCGATTGCAGAAGCTTCTGTGCTGAAAATTCGCATCGAATAGCATCGCCAAAAATACCGATAATGCCCTGCACGCTTTTTCTACATCGCGTGCAGGGTTTGGTTATCTTATGAATAAAAATCCAAAGGCTTTTGATGTTGACTAATGTGGTGGGCGTGGCCCTCAAACGTCCCTACACATTCGTGGTCATGGCCTTGCTGCTGCTCATTTTGGGGCCCTTGGCCGCCCTGAAAACCCCGACCGACATCTTTCCTGAAATCCGCATTCCTGTGATTGCGGTGGCTTGGACCTACACCGGTTTGCCGCCGGATCAAATGGCCGGGCGCATCACCACTTTGTATCAACGCGTGTTGACCACCACGGTCAACGACATCGAGCACATCGAAGCCAATTCGTATAACGGCATTGGGATTGTCAAAATCTTTTTTCAACCCGGCGTCAACATCGCCGTCGCGAATGCGCAAGTCACGGCCATCTCACAAGTGATGGTGCGGCAAATGCCGCCAGGCACCATGCCGCCACTCATCATCAACTACAACGCCTCGACCGTACCCATCTTGCAACTGGCCTTGGCGGGCAAAGGTCTGACCGAACAAAACTTGGCCGACTTGGGGCTCACCCAAGTGCGCACACCCTTGGTGACTGTGCCTGGTGCAGCCGTGCCGTTTCCTTATGGCGGCAAGTCGCGCTTGGTGCAACTCGACCTCAACCCCAGCGCCTTGCAAGCACGTGGTTTATCGACTCAAGATGTGACCAACGCCTTGTCTGCACAAAACATCATCATTCCGGTGGGCACCCAAAAAATGGGCAGCTATGAATACACCATCAGCTTAAACAATGCCGCAGCAGATTTGAAAGACTTGGACAACCTGCCAATTAAATCTGTGAACGGCGCCATGGTCTACATCCGCGATGTGGCCAATGTGCATGACGGCAGTGCCCCACAAACCAACGTGGTGCATGTGGATGGCAATCGATCAGTGTTGATGTCGGTATTGAAAAACGGGAGTACGTCAACGCTTTCAATTGTTGATGGCGTGCGAGAAAAACTGCAATCCATCAAAGCCTCGCTGCCACCCAACTTGACAGTGCAACCCATCAACGACCAGTCGGTGTTTGTTCGCGCAGCCGTTCAAGGCGTCGCTTTGGAAGGATTGATCGCCGCGGCCTTGACCAGTCTGATGATTTTTCTCTTTCTGGGCAGTTGGCGCTCCACCGTCATCATCGCTATCTCGATTCCGCTGTCAATCATGGGAGCCATCGTGGGTTTGTATGTCCTGGGCGAAACCTTGAACATCATGACGCTGGGCGGATTGGCATTGGCGGTGGGTATTTTGGTCGATGACGCCACCGTCACCATCGAAAACATCAACTGGCATTTGGAGCAAGGCAAAGGCGTGGAGCAAGCCATCTTGGACGGTGCAGCGCAAATCGTCACACCCGCTTTCGTCTCGCTGCTGTGTATTTGTATCGTCTTCGTACCGATGTTTTTCTTGGAAGGCGTGTCGCGCTTTTTGTTTGTTCCCATGGCCATTGCGGTGATGTTGGCCATGGTCTGGTCGTTCTTTTTGTCCCGCACTTTGGTGCCGACCATGGCGATGTTTTTATTGAAACCCCATGCGCCGCACACCGACATGCATGGCTTGAACAGCACCCTGCCAAGGACGCGCAACCCGATCATGGCGTTTCAACGCGGCTTTGAAGCCCGCTTTGAAGCTTTCAGAGCAGGCTATAAAAATTTACTGCAATTGGCACTGCACCATCGTGGTGTGGTGTCGATCGGATTTGCAATGGTGGTGGTGGCCTCTTTTGGTTTGGTGCCCTTTTTGGGTAGCAACTTCTTTCCGGATGTGGACGGCGGCCAAATTCTGATCCACGCCCGTGTGCCCGTTGGTACGCGCGTTGAGGAAACCGCTGCACGTTTCGCCAAAATTCAAGCGCATATTCGCCAAGTGATTCCGGCCAAGGACATCACCACCATGGTTGACAACATTGGACTGCCGCCCAGCAGTATCAACCTGATTTACAACAACACCGGTGTGGTGGGCACACAAGATGGCGATATTCAGATTGCCTTAAGCCCCCAACACGCGCCCACGGCGGGCTATGTGAAAACATTGCGCGAGCAATTGCCTGTGGCCTTCCCCGATACCGTGTTTTCTTTTCCACCGGCAGACATCATCAGCCAAATTTTGAACTTTGGCGCACCAGCGCCCATCGACATCCAAGTGCGTGGCAACAACTTGACTGCCAACTTTGAGTATGCCAATTTGTTGTTGAAAGAAATTCGCCGCATCCCCGGTGTGGCCGATGCGCGAATCCAGCAATCGGCAAAGAGCCCCGTTTTTGAAGTGAACTTAGACCGCACACAAGCCCAAGACTTGGGCATCACAGCGCGTGATGTAACCAACAATATGGTGGTCAATTTGGCTGGCAGCAGTCAGGTGTCACCCACCTTTTGGTTGAATCCTGCAAACGGCATTTCCTATCCGGTGGTGATGCAAACCCCGCAATACAACATTGACTCCTTGAACGATTTGTCCAATGTGCCGATCAGTCCGGCCAATGCGACGACACAGCAGGTATTGGGCAGTGTGGCGAGTTTTAATCGCACCGCTAAAAATGCCTTGGTGACGCAATACGACATCCAGCCGATGGTGCAAATTCATGCCGCCACTCAAGGTATGGATTTGGGAACCGTGGCCAAAGACATTCAGCGCGTTATCAATGAGACACAAGCACAACTGCCCAAGGGCAGCAAAGTGGTGATGCTCGGGCAAGTACGCACCATGGAAAAAGCCTTTTCTGGTTTGTTGTGGGGTTTGTTGGGCGCGGTGGTGCTTATTTACTTCTTGATCGTGGTGAATTTTCAATCGTGGCGTGATCCTCTGGTCATTGTGAGCGCACTGCCCGCGGCTTTGGCCGGCATTGTCTGGATGTTGTTTGCCACTCGCACCACGTTGTCGGTGCCTGCGCTCACCGGTGCCATCATGTGCATGGGTGTGGCGACGGCCAACAGCGTGTTGGTCATCAGTTTCGCGCGCGAACGCTTGGATGAATTGGGCGATGCGGTCGCTGCTGCCTTGGATGCTGGCTTTGTGCGTTTTCGCCCGGTGCTGATGACTGCCTTAGCCATGATGATTGGTATGGTGCCCATGGCCATGGGTCTGGGTGAAGGCGGCGAACAAAACGCCCCGCTGGGTCGCGCTGTCATCGGCGGCCTGTTGTTTGCCACTTTGGCCACCTTGGTCTTGGTTCCTTTGCTGTTCAGCATGGTCCATGGCCGCCCCAAGGCCACCCCTTCTTTGAATTCCGGAGTCCGTCATGCTTGATCAACGCCCGCCAGTTTATTCACGCAGCAAACTCTGGATCAGTTTGCTGGTCGTCGGCGTGGTCGCTGCGGTTGTCGTGGTCAACGGCTTGTTAGAAAGACGGGCAGACCATGCCCTGCTCGTGACGAAAGCCGAGAAGCAATCGGTGCTCACTGTCACCGTGATCAACCCCAGCGTGTCTCCCGCCTCGCCCAGCATGGACTTGCCTGGACGCATAGAGGCTTATTCGAAAGCCCCTTTGTACGCCCGCATCAGTGGCTACCTGAAAACCTGGAAAGCCGACATCGGCACCACCGTCAAAGCGGGTCAGATGTTGGCTGAAATCGATACGCCGGATGTCGACCAACAAATCTTGCAAGCCAAAGCCGAGTTGGCCAGCACACAAGCCAATGCGGCTTTGTCAGAAAACACCGCCAAGCGCTGGCAATCTTTGCAAACCACCAACTTTGTGTCGGCCCAAGCGGTGGAAGAAAAAATGGGCGATCTGCGCGTCAAACAAGCCATGGTGAATGCCTCGCAAGCCAATGTGAATCGCTTGCAAGCGCTGAAAAACTTCAGCCGTATCACCGCCCCCTTTGATGGTGTGGTGACAGCGCGCAACACCGACATCGGCGCTTTGGTCAATGTCGGTGGTGCCCCCGGGACAGAACTCTTTGTCGTGTCCGATGTGCGCCGACTGCGCTTGTACGTTCAAGTGCCGCAAAACCAAGTGGCAGCTATTCGCAAAGGCAGTGTGGCCAAGTTCACCGTGCCGGAAAAACCTGGCAAAGTGTTCAACGCCACTGTGCAGTCCATGGCACAAGCGATACAAGCAGGCTCGGGGAGCATGTTGGTGCAATTGTCCGCAGATAACAGCCAAGGCGAACTGTTGCCAGGTGGTTATGCCCAAGTCAGCTTTGACATGCCTGCTCATGCAGAACATTTGAATATCCCGCCAAGTGCTTTGATTTTTACCAAGACTGGGATTCAAGTTGCGACCGTGAACGATGAAAACAAGGTCGTCATCAAACCCGTGGTGGTGGCCAAAGACCATGGTGTGCGACTTGAGCTCATGTCAGGCTTGCAAAGCAGTGATCGCGTGATTGAAAATCCACCCGATGGTGTGATGCAAGGCGACATGGTGCAGATCGCATTAATTGAAAATAAGAAATGATTTCTTGACGCAATATGACAAATACCTTGATAATTATTTAAACCACTGCCCAGCTTGATGTCTCACACAACAGTTTTATTGAAAATCAAGCAGCGCCATTGCCCGTATTCAAAGGAGCAAAAGCGTGCTGTTTGACCACTGCGCCGAATGCCAACGATGCTGCCATATCGATGCAGGCTACCCACCCCTTGAAATCACGCTCACGCAAAAAGAGCAACAACGCTTAGGCAGCGTATGCATAGAACAACAATGCACACACTTGGGTCCTCAAGGTTGCACGATGGGCGAGGACAAGCCCTTTGGATGCAAACTCTATCCCCTCAGCTACAACCCAAAAAACAAAAGTTTTTATTTTGATGCCGACTGTCCCTTGATGGACCCTTATCTGCTCGGCTTAAATGATGAGCACAGTGACGCAAGCATGCATTTCAACAGTGCACAACAAGTTATATTTCAGCTAGAAAAAAATGATTCCGCGTTCTTAGAGAACAACCACGCAGTAGACAAGATGTATTTCGACTTGAAGAAAATACGCAGCACTGCAAATTCCAACAATAAGAAAACAAGCAAGAAAAGCTTGCAGAAAAAGGCAACGACATGAATGGCACGCTCTATCAATTCAAACCAGGCAATTCCATTGCTTCGTCTGGCCCGCTGGTGCATGAAGTTGGCTACCAAAGCTGGACCGAAGAAAACCTGTTGGTTGAGAGTGAACACAACGACATTCGTTACTACACCACCCGCTGGGACGCCCTGTGCCCCTATGTCAATGTCTCGGAAGAGATGATGAACTTTGCGCCCCGCCCTTTCGTGGTCTACGCACTGCCACCTGACAGTCCCTACGGTGTACCGATCAATGACAAATATGGATTGGTTGACTGCTTTGCCGATAGCTTTTGGCAAGAAGCCCGCCGCGAGCGTAAATTCCGTGAACTTGACAAGCAATACAAACATTTCACCTACACCGAAAAAGTGGTGGCGGGCAAAGACCTGACGGTGGAAGACATGTTCGAAATGGGTGGCGAACATTTTGCCAACTACTATATCGACGACCGCGAAGTTGAAGGTTTCATTGACTATGTCCGCCACTTGGATGTGCTTATTTTGCAAGTGCACTCGGATGAAGGCGTTTTGGTCTTTACAGATGTTTCTATTTTGCTGCCGCAATACAACCAGCTTTACGGCAGTTTCTGTCAGTGGAACCGAGATTTCAAAAACAAATCACCCGGCATTTATGCTTGTTTGCAAGCTTGCCGCTGGGCCGCGAAGAACGGCTTACGCTATTACAACCTGGGCCCAGTTGACGACTATGGCTACAAAGCTTTGTTTGTCACCGACTATGAGCCTATCTACGCCATGGCTTTGATTGATGCGGACCATCCCTTGGCCACCGATCCCACCTCCCCCCTGATTATTGACTTCAAACCGCACGAGTTAAATCAGGTTTACCGTGACCCCAACCAGACACAACATCTTCAAGATGAACTGGTGATGGCAGGCTAAGCACTCAGCCCATGCATAAATAAACAAGCCGCTCAATTAGCGGCTTGTTTGCTTTCAGAAGATGTGTTTTTCGCCAAAGCTGATGTCGTAGTCAATGAACATTTCATCGCCTTTTTTGACATCATGCAACGTGACCAAGGAACCTACTTTTTTGAAACGCAAATTCGGTTTTTTGGAATGGTTCAGGTAGATGGCCATGTCAAACGTATTGAGCCCCAGGCGAGGGACACTGACAGATTTCTTGTCGTAATAGCAGAAGGTGTCAATTTGTTCACGCACCCCTTTGGGCAAATGTTTGATGTCTTGCTTGGAGACCTCAATTTCCTTGAATCGCACGTAGCTCTTGAGGGGGTTCACGCCCTTGGGAATGTCTCGAATGGCAAACACGCCAATGCCATGAATGGGGGAGACGCCCAAACGACAATAAACCTCTTGTTCAAGATGGTCGAGTATTTTTTTCTTTGTATTCAACATACCGTCACTCCTATCATGGCGGGCTACTATAACGAACGAAAGCACTTTTTTGCTTGCTTTTAATGACAGGCAATGCGCCTGCTTAAAATCTACGTAATGACCACTCCCTTCGATCAAACACATGTCAAGCGCACCAATTTGGTTCCTTGGCTGATTTCTGCTTTGCTGGTTTTGGCGGGTATTGTTGTTTTCAACAGTGACGACAACCAAGCGTGGTTATTGCATGTTCATGCCAGCGCCACGGGACCCGCAGAACTCTGGTCTTTCCTGACCCAATTTGGCGAAGGCGGTGCCGCCTTTTTGCTGCTGATCGTGGCAGCCCAATTTGCGCCCTCTGTCAGCGCTGTGGTCATCAAAAGCTTTTTGCTCGGCTCTCTGCTGTCACCCTTGCTGAAAAACCTCACAGTCGTGCCGCGGCCCATGGGTGTCCTGGATGCCAGTTTGTTGAATCCGATTGGCACGCCTCCTGCGGGGGCCAACTCCATGCCCTCTGGGCACGCCATGACGATCGCTGCGGCCATCAGTTTGTCGAT
>Ga0164295_10002284_pt1 | contig 15814 bp, 13 predicted proteins | sample GEODES006metaG_FD_111798 | JGI IMG/M metagenome (GOLD analysis project Ga0164295, IMG submission 111798) | Oligotrophic lake water microbial communities from Sparkling Lake, Wisconsin, USA - GEODES006 metaG | ecosystem: Environmental > Aquatic > Freshwater > Lake | place: USA: Sparkling Lake... | reverse complement strand
TCCCATCTTCATTTCGTGGCTGCGGAGGAATATCGGAAGCGGGTGATTCAACTGGGTGAGCAACCGGAACGGGTATTCCTTGTGGGCGGTTTGGGCATCGACAATATCAAAAAATTGACGCTACTAGATCGCCCCTCCTTGGAAGCTTCTCTAGGGTTTAAGCTAGGTCGAAGGAATCTACTGATTACCTTTCATTCGGTAACCCTGGAAAATGCTACATCTGCCCAGCAGATGGCCGAACTTCTTGCAGCGCTGGAAAAGTTGGAGAATACGCATCTCATCTTCACTATGCCAAATGCTGACACCCACGGTCGGGTTTTATTCGACATGATTAAGCAGTTTGTTTCAATTCATCCCAATTCACGCGCCTTTATCTCCTTGGGCCAATTACTTTACCTCTCTTGTATCCAACATGTGGATGGGGTGGTGGGAAACTCTTCCAGCGGACTGCTCGAAACTCCCAGCTTTGGTAAGGGTACAATTAATATTGGCGACCGTCAGCGGGGTCGCCTCAAGGCGAAGAGCGTTCTTGATTGTAATCCGGATAGAGATTCGATTAGCAAGGCAATAGAGCATCTCTACTCCTCGCCCTTTCAGGCGATGCTTAAAACTGTCCGTAATCCCTACGGCGAAGGCGGGGCAAGCGAAAAGATCGTGCAGGTGCTGAAAGACTATCCATTTGAATCTATACTGAAAAAAACTTTTTATGATCTTGCAGATTAGAGGAAATGCAAAAAGACTTATTGCACGTAAGAATACACGGTGACGGATAACAATAATTCAATACCCCAAGATTTTTGGCGTAAAGCGCTGTTAAGAGCTGATGCCACGATGCAGCAGGCCATTCACAATCTTGATGAATCTTCCCTACAAATTAACATAGTGGTTTCTTCCGATGGTATTCTAGTCGGCACCATTACTGATGGCGATATTCGGCGAGGATTATTGCGCGGACTGAGTATGCATAGTCCGATTGATACGGTCATCAATCGCGAAGCGATATTTATACCCCCCCAAATGAGTCACGACATGGCCCTGCATTTTATGCAGGCCAATTCCATCAACGCGCTGCCTGTTGTGGATGAGTTACGGAGGGTTGTTGGATTGCACTTACTTAATAAATTGCTTACCCCCATTCTTCGCCCCAATAAGATGGTGATCATGGCCGGTGGAAGCGGTACCCGGCTGAGGCCCCATACTGAGGACTGCCCAAAACCTTTATTGCCAGTGGGAGGGAAACCTATGCTGGAGCATATCATCGAGCGTGCCAAGATGGAGGGGTTCCAGCATTTTGTGTTAGCCATTCACTACCTTGGCCATATGATTGAAGACTATTTTGGCGACGGCAGTCGATGGCAGGTGCAGATTGATTACCTACGGGAAGAGTCGCCCTTGGGTACAGCTGGCGCACTCAGTCTCCTCAAATTACGACCCCATACATCGTTTGTAGTTTCCAACGGCGATGTACTCACCGACATTCGTTATGACGAACTGCTGGATTTTCATTGTCGCCATGGCGCAGCGGCCACTATGGCAGTGCGCTTGCATGAGTTGAAACATCCCTTTGGGGTTGTTCGCACTAAAGGATTCGACATTATCGGCTTTGAGGAAAAACCTATTGCCCGCAACTACATCAACGCCGGTATCTATGTGCTGGAGCCGTGTGTGTTAGATAATCTTGTTACTGGCGAGCACTGCGACATGCCGATGCTGTTTAATCGACTGCAAGATCGGGCTGATCGCACCATCGCCTATCCGATGCATGAGCCATGGCTGGATGTGGGGCGGCCGCATGACCTTGAGCGGGCACGAACAAAACACTCGCCTAATTCCTAATATCTATTTAGAAAGGTTTTAATGGACACTCTTCATTATCCTTCTCCTGTTGATTTTTCTCGATTCGTAAAAAATAAGGAGCAGCCTGAAACCTTATTCGGTTTACCGAGTGAGGTCAAATTTTGTCGCCGTTGTGTCATTTCTAATCAGCGCCCCAACTCTGCGCTGGAGTATAAACACACTACTGAGATTAAGAAGGTGACTATTCATTTCGATGAGCATGGCGTATGCGATGCCTGTAACTTTGCCGAGCGCAAAAAGAATGATATTGATTGGGTGGAACGGGACAAACAGTTACTCGATTTGTGCGACAAACACCGCAAAACTGATGGCAGTTACGACTGCATCGTGCCTGGCTCCGGTGGTAAAGATAGCTTCTACGCGTCTCATATATTGAAGACCAAGTACGGAATGCACCCGCTAACAGTGACTTGGGCCCCTCATGCTTACACTGACTGGGGCTGGAAAAATTTCCAGTCGTGGATACATGCTGGGCACGATAACTATCTAATGACACCTAATGGACGTGTTCATCGGTTACTAACTCGCTTGTCTACGGAGTTGCTATTTCATCCCTTCCAACCATTTATTTTTGGCCAGAAGGCACTGGCGCCAAAGATGGCCCTGTTATTCAATATACCGCTGGTATTTTACGGTGAGAATGAGGTCGAGTATGGAAATCCTAGCGCTGATGCCGATAGCGCTCAACGGAATTTGACTTATTTTTCGGCAGAAGATCAATCCAATCTTTTTCTAGGTGGTGTCTCGGTAAACGATCTTAAGGAGAGGTTCGGTGTTGACCAAAACGATCTGCAACCCTATCTGCCCGCCGATCCCAAGCATCTTGTTGAAAAGAAAGTGGAAGTGCACTATTTAGGGTATTACCTCAAGTGGCATCCGCAGGGCTGTTACTACTATGCAGTCGAACACGGTGGATTTCAAGCCTCGCCTGAGCGCACACCTGGTACCTATAGCAAGTACAATAGCATTGACGATCGTATCGATGATTTCCACTATTACACTACCGGTATCAAGTTCGGTATCGGGCGCGCTAGTTATGATGCTTCCCAGGAAATTCGCTCTGGCGACATCAATCGCGATGAAGGGCTTTCGTTGGTTAAGCGTTTTGATCACGAATTTCCGGAGCGTTTTGCCGATGAAATATTCCGTTATTTAAGTGTTCCGGTCAACGATTTTCCCATTGCCAGCAAGATGTTCGAACAACCGATCATGAATATGGAATATTTTCAGTTACTTACAGATCAATTCCGTTCCCCGCATCTTTGGGTTTATGAAAATGGTGATTGGAAACTTCGTCATGCTGTTTGGCACGAAAACAGAAAAAATTCAGCATTATGAGAAATGTCCGCCTTATTGCTCGACTCGACATAAAAGGCCATAACCTCATCAAAGGTATTCATTTGGAAGGCTTGCGTGTCATCGGTTCACCGAATGAGTTTGCATTAAGTTATTACCAACAAGGTGTCGATGAGTTGATTTATATGGATTGTGTGGCGAGTCTCTATGGCCGTAACAATCTCGGCGAAATTATCCAGAGTGCAAGCCAGGACATCTTTGTGCCTATAACTGTTGGTGGAGGTATTCGTTCAGTAGATGATGCAAATCATCTGCTACGATGCGGTGCGGATAAGGTGGCGGTGAATACCGCAGCAGTTGCTAATCCACAGCTCATCACAGAGATAGCACGTCGTTTTGGTAGCCAATGTATGGTTTTATCCCTCGAAGCTAAGCAAGTTGGCCTAGAGCGTTGGGAGGTCTATACCGATAACGGTCGCGAACATACAGGCCTCGACGCTATCGAATGGGTGAAGCATGGTGTAGCCTTGGGCGCCGGGGAGGTGTTACTAACATCAGTGGACCGTGAGGGTACGCGAAAAGGCTTTGATACTGCCCTAGTGAGGGCGGTGACAGGAGAAGTTTCTGTACCGGTAATTGCCAGCGGGGGCATGGGTAAGCCTGAAGATTTGATCGATGTCGTCAAGCTGGGTGAAGCAGATGCAGTCGCAATGGCCGATATACTGCACTATCGCCGGGCTGCCGTTGGAGATATTCGCCAAGTCGCGCAAGCCGCTGGCATCGGAGTGAGAATTTATGAGCACGCCTGAAGTCGCCGTGATAGATTACGGAATGGGCAATCTGCTCAGCGTGCGTCGGGGGCTTGAGCGCTGTGGCGCGTCAGCGATAGTGACCGCCGATCCCGATGCCATTCTTTCCGCTTCGCGGGTGGTACTGCCGGGGGTAGGGGCCTTTGCTGATGGTATGGCTGAATTGCGTAGACAGGGGCTTGATGCAGTTGTTCAAGAAGTGGCAGCCAAGGGAACGCCGCTATTAGGGATCTGCTTAGGCATGCAAATGCTACTCGACGAAAGTGAGGAGTTTATTACCACATTAGGTCTCGGGCTCATTTCAGGGAGAGTGGTCCAAGTACCCGCAATGACTGCCGATGGCCGCCCACAAAAGATTCCACACATTGGTTGGAACACCCTAGTTTTACCCCAAGGACGAGAGAGCTGGGACGGTACCCTGCTACAAGAGGTTAAGTCAGAAGAAGCAGTCTACTTCGTACATTCATTCATGGCCAGCCCAGCTGATCGTGATCACTGTATTGCAGATTGTCACTACGGTGGCGTGACGGTGTCAGCAGCTATTAGACGAGATAATATTCATGGATTTCAGTTCCATCCGGAAAAAAGTGGCGAAGTTGGTTTAAGAATTCTCAAAAGATTTCTTATATGAAAAAATACTATGGACTTTATTGGCTCATTTTTCAAACTTAGAAGTGCTGCTATTAGCCAAGGCCGAGTGATGTATTAATTTTCGATGCCTGTGATCATGATGTCTTTATGGAATTCCTCTATATACGGATGGCATAAGTGCTATATCTCCGTGGCGAGTAGATAAAAATGCGATTACTTGTCGCCAGTCTTTTAGAAGCGCAAAAAGATCAAGCATCTATTAGATTGTTTGAACGAAAGTGTTCAAAGATATTTAACGATAAGTCTGAGTTTTTTTGATGATTAATCTATAGCATCCAGAAGTGAAGGTACTTTTCATTCAGCATGGCTGAGAAAGTTACTATGAGGATATTTTTGAGACACTTGATAAGAGGGATCTAGTTCATTTTAGATCTCTGAAAGTTTGCATATGCTTTCATTCTATTATGTAATTGGCACATACTGCTCTATTATATTTTTGGCGCTGAGGTGCCAACGTGCTCAATAAAATACTGGGTCCACAAGATTTAGTTGCTTGGCGGGATGCGATTGATTTGTGTTAAAAAATGGCATCGCAGTTTTACTTGGGAGTTTTATTCTGATGAAGCATTATTTGCGAGGGCGGACTGAATTCTGCATCAATTCTTGCCTTGTTGTACCAAGAATAAATTAAATAATTTGTGATCATTTCAGAGCCACCAGTCACGGTGATTTATGTGCGCAGTAAGATTTTTTTTGCGAATTGCTTAGCGTCGTACTATTGTTATTAATGCCGTAGCAATTCTATCCAAGTTACTAGGAGTTTGATGCTGTTTAGACCGTGGTGTTAGTAAATACTACTCTTGGGTGGTAATCAATTGCCTGAGGAAAGAAAATGGAGATTTTCGCTTTTCGAAATGATATCTGTATATAATTAAGCTGTGTTTGCCTAGCCTGGCAATTTTCCGGCCTTTTTAGCTCTTATTGGAACAATAGGTTACTTTGATGCTGTCGTTGGTATGTTAATTATTTTTTGAAGTTGATGATGTGCGGTGGCGCAAGTATATTGAGCTGACCAATTTTTCTTTACTCCTGATTTACAACCCCGGTAACTCGATTATTCAGTCGTTCCTTAAGAAAGAATTGGTATCTGTGTCCCGTTCCTTAGGATTAATTACGAGCGATTGGCTATACTCCATAATTTGAGTTATTTCTAAACTTCATGTTCAATGACAAATCCATCTTAATCACCGGTGGCACCGGCTCATTTGGCAAGCAATTCGTCCAAACTCTGCTGGAGCGCTATCAGCCCAAGAGGCTGGTTATATACTCCCGCGATGAGTTGAAGCAATTTGAGATGGAGCAGGACTACCATCAGGATTGCTTGCGCTATTTCATCGGTGATGTACGCGACCGCGACCGTCTTATTCAGGCCATGAACGGGGTGGATTACGTGATCCATGCCGCAGCGCTTAAACAGGTGCCGGCAGCAGAATACAACCCGATGGAATGCATCAAGACAAATATTTACGGAGCGGAGAATGTCATTCATGCGGCGCTTGCGAACAATGTTGAAAAGGTGATCGCCCTTTCCACCGACAAGGCGGCCAACCCAATCAACCTGTATGGTGCAACTAAGCTCGTATCCGATAAGCTGTTTGTTGCTGCCAATAATCTTACCGGCGGGCTAAAGACCCGATTTGCCGCTGTACGCTACGGGAATGTAGTCGGCTCGCGCGGCTCGGTAGTGCCATTTTTCAAGAAGCGGATTGATGAAGGTTGCGACCACTTACCAATCACTGATACAAGAATGACCCGCTTTTGGATCACCCTGCAACAGGGCGTCGATTTTGTGCTGAAGAATTTTGCGCGAATGCATGGTGGCGAGATCTTCGTACCCAAAATTCCCTCGGTGAAAGTAGTTGATCTAGCTAGAGCAATGGCGCCCAACCTGCCGCATAAGATCATCGGTATTCGTCCCGGCGAAAAACTGCACGAGATAATGTGCCCTACTGACGATTCTCATCTGACTCTGGAATTCGCAGACCACTATGTGATAAAGCCGACTATCCAGTTCTCGGGCTACGTTGATTTTTCGGTTAACAAGGTTGGAGAGATTGGACAGTTAGTCGAACAGGGCTTTGAATATCATTCTGGCAAAAATCCACATTTTTTCACTATCAAGGAAATTATTGCTTTCAACCACATGACAGGTTTTTGATGATTCCGTACGGGCGCCAAGACATTAGCCAGTTTGATATCGACGCTGTCATGGAGGTTCTGCGCTCGGACTTCCTCACCCAAGGTCCGGCGGTTCCTGCATTTGAGCGCGCTGTTTCTGCGCGGGTCGGCGCTAAACATGCAGTGGCGGTCAACAGCGCAACCTCTGCACTGCATATAGCCTGCATGGCGCTGGATTTAGGGCCCAATGACAGACTTTGGACTGTGCCCAACACTTTTGTCGCGTCCGCTAACTGTGGGCGCTACTGTGGCGCAGAAGTTGATTTTGTGGATATCGATTTCCATACTTGGAATCTAAGCCTAATAAAGTTAAGAGAGAAGCTTGTTAAGGCGAAGAAGGACGGGTGCCTGCCTAAGGTATTGGTATCTGTTCATTTCGCTGGCCAACCGACCGAGCAAGAAGCAATCTGGGATCTGGCTCAGGAATACGGTTTTCGAGTGTTGGAAGATGCCTCTCACGCTATTGGTGCCTCACGAAACAGCGAGCCGGTCGGAAGTTGCCGTTGGTCTGATATAACTGTATTCAGCTTCCACCCAGTAAAAATCATCACTACTGGTGAAGGTGGTATGGCCCTCACCAATGATGGAGATTTAGCTGAACGAATGGTGATGCTGCGGAGCCACGGTATCACGCGCGATTTAGACAGGTTTGTTCAGCTATCACCCGCCTCCTGGCACTATGAACAGCAGATGCTCGGATACAACTATCGCATGACTGACATACAGGCCGCGCTGGGCGCGAGCCAACTTGAACGACTAGATGGCTACATCGATCGTCGTAACGCTCTGGCTCGACGTTATGACCACGCGCTAAAAGGTTTGCCTCTGCAATTGCCGACCCTGCTACATGGGAATCGGTCTGCATTTCATCTATATGTGGTTCGGTTGAATCTTATTACCTCAAATAAGATTCACCGGCAGGTTTTCGAGGAACTGCGGCAGCGGGGTATTGGTGTTAATCTCCATTACCCGCCAGTGCATTTGCATCCTTATTACCGTGAACTCGGTTTTACGAAAGGGCAGTATCCAGAGACAGAAGCATACGGCGAATCAGCTATTACCCTGCCGCTATACTCAGCTTTACTAGATCAACAGCAGGATCAAGTTGTAGATTCTCTTCATCAAATACTGGGAATCTGAAGTGAAACAACAGGACATTTTTTTATCCGATGGAAACGCGCTGTTCAAGTGAAATATAAGCGCCTTGGCTTTACGAACACTTCCCGAATCCGACTGCATTTTGGTAGAGATGTTCAACGTGCTTGCCTCGCATAAGGGAACTAAGACTTTTGAGATTGGATATGAGGATGGGACGCTATTAAGCTGGTTGAGAGATAATCGTTTTTTGATTGTTGTGGCACAAGGTAGAAACTTCCTCTCAGACTGAGAAAGTTGCCAAAGGGCAGAGCTTAGTAGCACATCATAGTTCGTCCAAACAGCTACTTTTCGAGGACAAACCATTTGATATCGTCAATTTTGGTTTCTGCCTTTATTTGCGCGCCCGAGAGGACATATTTCGCATTACAGATGAATTAGATAGAGCTTTAAAATATCCAAGCCGACTAGTTGATTTTAGATTTCTGTAACCCCCTGCACCCATGAAGTGAAAATATCGTCATACTATGCTTTTTAGTTACAAGATACATTTCCACATGCTCTTAATATTGAAGTCTGAATCCACTAATTTTTCGAATAAAGTTCTTCATTATTCAGAGGATTACTCCACCCATGATCCGAGGGAATGGGTCGCTCAATGAATAACTGCCTTGCTCTTGGCACCGCTCAATTCGGCCTGCCCTATGGCATTGCCAACCAAGTCGGTAGAATCAGCCGCGATGAGGCAACTACGATCTTGGATCATGCTTGGGCTGCCGGGCTGGATACAATCGATACCGCCATTGCTTACGGCGAGAGCGAGCAACGGTTGGGAGAAATTGGGGTAGCGCATTGGCAGGTCATTTCCAAATTACCGGAAATCCCTGAATACTGTCCAAATGTCGCCGCCTGGGTACAGGAATCGGTGCTCAGTTCACTGGAAAGACTCAAGATTGCCAAGCTCCGCGGGATGTTACTGCATCGGCCGAAACAACTTCTTGGCTCTCAAGGTGAGCAGCTTTATCGGGCAATGATCGCGCTCAAGGACGAGGGTAAGGTCGAGAAAATCGGTATTTCTATTTATGACCCCGACGAACTCGACGCACTTTTACCACACTACAAGCTTGATCTAGTGCAGGCACCCTTCAATATAATTGATCGTCGCCTAGCTACCTCTGATTGGCTGAAGCGGTTGCACCAGATTGGCACCGAGGTGCACGTACGTTCAGTTTTTCTGCAGGGACTGCTGTTGATGGATGCCGCAAAGCGGCCCGCAACCTTCAGCCGCTGGCAACCGCTATGGCATCAATGGCATTCCTGGCTGGTTAAAGAAGCGTTGACACCCTTGCAAGCTTGTCTAAGTTTTGTAGCATCGCAACAAGAAGTTAATCGGTTTATAGTTGGGGTTGATAGTTGCTATCAGTTGGAACAAGTACTAGCAGCCTTAGATAACATGCGGAATGTAGAGTTTCCAATGGAGTTAGCTTGTCAAGACCCACTATTAATTAACCCTTCATATTGGAGTTTGGATTGAAAGTCGTCGGAATTCTTCAGGCTCGCATGGGATCAACTCGCCTTCCGGGGAAAGTACTTTTGCCTGCTGCCGGCAAATCGTTGATCCGGCACATGCTCGATCGTGTCAAGCGCTCTTCCACTATTGACGAGTTGTGGCTAGTTACCTCTAGCGATAGTGCTAACGATCAGCTTGCAAATGAGGCTGAAAAAGCCGGGGTTGCGGTATTTCGTGGCAGCGAAGACGATGTCCTCTCGCGTTACGTAGCTGTTGCCGAGCGTACCGCAGCTGATTGGGTAGTTCGTCTGACGGGAGATTGCCCCTTACATGACCCGGTAATAATTGATGCGGTGGTAAGCTACGCTCTTGATCACGCCACGGAGTTTGACTATTTATGTAATTCCCTTAGGCCCACTTACCCAGATGGTCTAGATGTTGAGGTATTTACCAGCGAGTCTCTCGCACAAGCAGCCACAGAAGCCACTTCTACCTTGCAGAGGGAGCACGTCACACCATTCATCCATCGTTACCATGACGGTCCAGGCCCTTTCCGGGTGGGGCATTTCATTGGCCCAGCTGATTTCTCGCACCTGCGCTGGACGGTCGATGAGCAAGCCGACTACAAGGTCGTGAAAGAAATTTTTGAAGTTCTTTATCCCATTAACCCATTATTTAGCTGGATGGACGTCCTTGCGCTCTTGACTCGCCGTCCCGAACTAATGATGAAGAACTCACATATCATCCGCAATGAGGGCTACCTGAAAGCTCTTTCAGAGTGTTACAAGGAGGCGCCATGAGAAACCCTCGCTACGCTAAGAGTCAGGAGATGTTTGAGCGGGCGTCGCGCGTGATCCCCCTTGGTTCCCAGACATTTAGTAAGAGCCATCTTTCCTATCCCAAAGGAGAGGCGCCATTGTTCTTGTCCCACGGACGAGGAGCGCACGTATGGGACGTAGATGGTAATAAATATGTCGATCTTGTCAACGGCCTTTTACCCAATGTGCTAGGTTATGATGATCCGGATGTGACTAGTGCGGTCATCGAACAGCTTCACCACGGCGTTACCCTATCTTTAGCCACCGAGCTAGAGATTATTCTTGCTGAGAAGCTCACCAAGCTCATCCCTTGTGCGGAGATGGTTCGCTTCGGTAAGAACGGCTCCGACGCAACAGCTGGTGCTATCCGCGTTGCCCGAGCCTTCACCGGGCGTGATCGTGTCGCTGTTTGCGGTTACCACGGTTGGCAAGACTGGTATATTGGTAGTACCCTGCGTAGTAAGGGAGTGCCTCAGGCCGTGTGTGATCTCACGCACCCATTCCCCTTCAATGATCTGCCCGCACTTGATCTATTACTGAAAGCCCATCCAGGTGAATTTGCTGCCGTCATGATGGAGCCGATGAGTTTTGTAGATCCGGCACTTGGCTACCTGCAAGACGTCAAGGATATGGCGCATCGACATGGGGCGTTATTCATCCTAGACGAGATCATTACTGGTTTTCGCTTTCACATAGGCGGCGCTCAATCCATATTCGGCATTACACCTGACCTTGCCACTTTCGGCAAAAGTATGGGAAATGGTTTCCCCATCTCCGCTGTTGTTGGTCGTGCAGACATCATGCGCGAGATGGAGGACATCTTCTTCTCCTTCACTTTCGGTGGAGAGGGGGTCTCCCTTGCTGCCTCGATTGCCGTGATAGAGAAAATGGAAAGAGAGCCCGTGATTGAGACCTTGTGGACTTTTGGTCAGCAATTGATTGACCAAACCAATGCACTTATTTCAAAATTCAATCTTGGTCAGATAGTGAAGGTGATTGGAAAGCCTTGCTGGAGCCTTTTGCAGATTTCTGATTCAGGGAAATGCACATCCTCGCAGTTGAAGACACTTTTTCTTCAGGAGGTTTTAAGTCAGGGGGTTCTCACAGGGGGAGCGCACAACATATGCTATGCACATACTATCGCAGACCTCCAGCAAGTAGAAATTGCTTACAGTATCGCTTTTTCAAACCTTCAGGCAGTGATTGACGGCAGTCCACTCGATACCCATCTTCGCTGCCCTGCGATCGAGCCTATTTTTCGGGTGCGCAGTTGACATGTCCTTTCAAGCCAAAAAAATACATATGCGGCTGGCCAGAAAAGAAGATTCTGACGTGATGTTGGAGTGGCGTAATCATCCTGATACGAGGAAGTTTTTTTTTGATTCATCAGCTATTGACCCAGAAGTACATAAAACCTGGTTCAGCGCAGTATTGGTTAACCCATCACGCTATCTGTTGATCGGGGAGGATGCAGCAGTAAAGCCTGTTGGCGTTGTTCGTTTTGATCAGGAAGAAAATGCTGCCGACATTTCTATCTATCTCGCTCCGCAGAGGCGTGGGGAAGGGTTGGGCACCCCCTTGCTTGACGCGGCTGTGGAGTGGGTAAAGGAAAACTCAACTATAGAACATATCTTTGCCGACGTTCTCTCTACAAATGAGGCTTCCCTGAAAATGTTTGCGGCATTAGGTTTTAAGTCGAACCTGCATCGGTTGTCATTGGATATTCGCAATTGATGAAGGTCCTCATTCATGCCGATGGTGGCCCTGGAGTGGGCTTGGGCCACGTCATGCGCTGCGCTGCTTTGGCAAATCAACTCAGTCGGCAAGGCCATATGGCGTTGATTGCGGTTGAATCTGCACTGGAAATATCGGCGCATATGTTGAGGCATGGTGTGGAAGTAATCACTTGTGCTGCGACTGCTAGCGCGATCCGTGAGGTAGCGATAGATATGGCATCGAATTGCATTGTGATTGATAGCTATCGCTGGACAGCTAATGATTTTTGTACCCTAAAGGGCAGTTGGACTGTTGTGGCTTTTGATGACGAGGCGTTACGAGAGTTACCTGTTGATGCGGTAATCAATGGCGCCCCCACAGCAGTCGAGTTGCGCTACCTAACTACAGAAAATACCCTGTTATGGCTGGGACCTGCTTATCAGATCGTGCGGGATGACTTCCGGCTTATACAGCCACGCGAACATATTGGTGCCGTGAATCGAGTGATTGCTATGGTGGGCGGGGATGATCTACTTGGGCTGCTACCAATTCTGGCTCGGTTGCTTGATGTTGCAGCTGAAAACGGATCTTTTATAGCAGACGTCATTTGCGGGCCGTTCACGCCATTTCCAGAGATGCATGACCTGAAAAATGTTACCGTTCTTCGCAATCCGATTGATCTACATGAGCGGATGGCGGGTGCTGACTTAGCCATCAGCGCGGGGGGCCAGACACTGTATGAGCTTGCGCGCTGCGGCACTCCAACCATTGCATTTTGCAGTGGCCCAGATCAGATTCATAATCTCGCAGCCTTGGCAAAGGCTAACGTCGTTTGGAACACGGGCGATGCGACAAGCCCACACTGGGCCCGAGAAGTCGATGCCGCTATCACAAGGCTTATCGGTGATATTGGCCTTCGGACGGCTATGTCGCAGGCGGGCCAAGCATTGATTGATGGCCTTGGGGCCGAGCGTCTGGTGAGTGCACTCGAGTCATTGCGAATCGAACCGCTGAGTTCCATAAAGTTCTCAGATTTCATTAACAGAGTCACAAAATTTAATTAATTTCTGGACCTTTCAAGCCGAGAGGTAATCCGCAACATTTGAATGCATAAGTAGCCATCTATTTTTTTTGGGAAAAAAATGCGATACTAAATCCAGGTGGTTTTATTTCTTATTAATTTGATACAAGCCGGCCATAATGTTGAATCCATAAAAAGTTAATAACAATAGAAGACAAGAAACATGCAACCTTAACTTACATAATTGGTATCAAACTTATATATGACTTCATTTGCAAAAAAAACCATAGAAATTGGCAGCCTAACAATAGGAGCTGGAAGGACCTTCATGATTGCTGATGTTGGGTCAAATCATAACCAAGACCTTAAGCTGGCATTAGAAACAATAGATGCAGCAGTAGATTCGGGTGCTGATGCTGTTAAATTTCAATCTCTCCAGATGAAAGAACTATATCTTTCTCCAAGTCAGGATGTAAAAAACTTATATGCCCAGATAGATTTAGACGAGTCGTGGTATTTTGAACTTAAGTCGCACTGTGACAAAAGAAAGGTAACTTTTTTTTCATCACCAACATATATGAGTGCAGTTGATTTGATGGAGAAAATAAACGTCTCATTATATAAACTAGCCTCAGCCCAAATTGGAACATACCCGCAGATAGTGGATCGAGTAGCGAGAACAGGAAAACCAGTTATTTTATCCAGCGGGTTGGTTACTACTGGTGAATTAGAATCATCGGTTAGACAGCTTGAAGAGGCAAATAATAAAAACTATATAATTCTTCATTGCAATAGTATTTATCCAGCACCATACGAGCGAGTTAACCTTCCGTTAATGCAAACTTATGGATCATTGTTTGGTTGCCCTGTCGGCTATTCAGATCATACAGTCGGAAATCATATTGCAATGGCTGCTGTTGCTATGGGGGCAAGCGTAATCGAGAAGCACTTTGCACTTAACCTAAGCCTTAATACGCCTGATATGGTCGTTGCAATTGATCCTGAGGGTTTTTCCTGTCTTAGTAGAGGTATACGTGAAATAGAAAAAGCCTTGATACCGCAAACGCGATTATCAATAGAACCAGAAGAGCAGGAATTCAAAGATTCTCTAACATATCGTCTGGTACTTATGCGGTCTAAGAAAAAGGGAGAAGAATTCAATGCTGATGACTTTGTTTTTCTTCGGCATACCGATGGAATAGACTGTAGACACTTGGGAATAGTAATAGACCACTTCTGTGCTGAAAAGAATGTTATTGAAGGCACTCTACTTAACTGGGATATGCTCGCTGGAAAAGTTAAGTGAAGTCAAAAGTTCTTATTTTAAATTTAGGATGGGAGCAAAAACCCTTAATTGAAGCTCTTTTAGAGCCAGAAAGAAATTTTGAGTTGTATGGGGTTCATGATAACAAAAGAATTGGGTTGAAAAAAAAGTTCCGGGAGGTGCTAATTTGTGACATGCGAGATCTTGTTCAAATACTGAAATTTGCTGACCGTATTAAGCCAGATGCAGTTATTTCAGACGAATGCGACTACTCTTTATTTGTACAAGCTTTATTGTGCGAGCGGTATAAATTGCCAGGCCCCTCAGTATTAGCCGCCCAGATAAGCAACAATAAATTACTCCAACGCAAAATCGCAAATAAAAAAAAGATTCTTGTGCCAGATTATTTAGAATGTTATTGCGCTGACGATGTTTTAAAATTTGGTACCAATGCTGGATGGCCAATCATAGTCAAGCCTATTGATAATAGGGGAAGTTTTGGGGTGTCTGTCGCGAGGAACGATTCAGAAGTTGAGGCAGCCTTCATCCGTGCGCTTTCAAATAGCCACTCAAGAATTGTCCTAGCCGAGCGCTATATATTTGGGCAACATTTATCAATTGATGGCTATTGCAGTCCCAGCAATAGACCGTTCACGCTCGCATTAGCTTGCAATACCAAAACAGATAACGGCAAAGGTGTTATCAACGAATCAATTCTATACCCTGGAAATCTAGAAAAAGACAAATATTTAGAAGCATGGAATTTGGCAGAAAAAATAGCAAACTTATATGGATACAATTTTGGTCTTTTCCATGGCGAGTTTATCCTCGAAAAGGATACTCAAAAGATATTTCTTACTGAAATGTCAAATCGAGGCGGTGGAGTGCATATATCTAATATTTGTGTTCCACATGTTTCGGGATTCAACGTATATAAAAATTACATAAATAATGTTCTCGGCGATTATTTTTTGACAAATTGGAATAAGGTTGCCAGTCGCCAATTAAATATAAAGTTTTTCTACAACGCCAATATTGTTGGGAAGAAATTTGATAACCTATGTCAGTTAGAGACATCTATAACCACGCCTAGTTTATTAAAAGTCAAGTTCTTTGATCCTCGAAATGGTATTTTTGAGAGTGCGTGTAAAGGTGTTAGTCGCCACGGTATGATAATTGTTGAAGCCAACCCTGGGGAAGATATTCAAGTTCTGACTATGAATGCTCAGAATCAGCTATTTAATCAGATTAATAAGTTAGATGTTTAGGGCTAAAAATTATGAAAGTTTACCTAAAAGGAACTCTGATTAATCCAAGAGAGTTTTATGTTTTTTAGTATTTATGGATCCTGATGACCATTACTTCTAGTCATTTGGAATGTTCCTGAGTCCTGATCGCTTCGACTAAAGAGAAAATCATTTAAAATTTAATCAATTCCACATAACCAAAATACTAGATATACATTTTGCTTAGAAGTTAAATACACTTAAATAGAGGAAGTAAAAATAGATAATTATGGATATTACATACTTAAATAATTTTAGGTTTGACGAGGATTCTTCCAGAATAATTGGGTACAAACAAGCTGATCTTGATTTA
>Ga0164295_10002283_pt1 | contig 15823 bp, 18 predicted proteins | sample GEODES006metaG_FD_111798 | JGI IMG/M metagenome (GOLD analysis project Ga0164295, IMG submission 111798) | Oligotrophic lake water microbial communities from Sparkling Lake, Wisconsin, USA - GEODES006 metaG | ecosystem: Environmental > Aquatic > Freshwater > Lake | place: USA: Sparkling Lake... | reverse complement strand
AACACCCAAATTAGAGAGGAATTAATTGTGGAGCAAAAAATTAACTGTGCTGAAGCCTGTGTTAACGGTTGCGTTTTAGGTGATAAATGTCCCAATATCGAGTTTAGAGAATCAACTTCAAAGTTTATTGAAGAAACTTCTTTAGACAAAATGCTAGAAATAGCTGAAGAAAGATTGCGGAAAAAAATCACAGAACCACCAACATGGGTATTTCCCGAAGATTCTTAATGAGATGAAATTTGGACAGGCAATATTCCCATCTCACCATCATTTTATTTAAATATGGTGTGTAAATTAGAGAATTTCCTGGTATTAGCAAATAATTTTCTGCAACTTATTCTGAATTGATTTCTTTACTTTGCCTAGTGAAAACTTGGTAGAGCAAGTCATATCTTTGATTAAACAATCTCAGTATATTTATACCTGAGATTGTCAATGTCTTAAAACATCAGGAAATAGTTCTGTGAGAGTCGTTTCTAGCTTCAGACAATTAGCACCATTTACCTGTAATTTATACTCTACCTTATCCATCAACCGATTCATAATTAACCAACCATAACCACCTTCTTGTCTGTCAAGGGGGTTCGGTGGAAAATAAGTAGACAGATCAAAACCTTCCCCATGATCCCATATCTCTATTGATATATCTCGGTCTTTCAGTTCTAAACGCAGTAAAATTGGTAAATTTAGCTTTTCTTTATGAGCATGACGAACAGCATTAGAGTATGCTTCTATCAAAACTAATCGTAACAGACTTGATTGTTTTGTCCAATCAACAGATTCCCCTAGATGCAATTGTAAACATCCCAATAACCAGTTTTCTACAATATGGATAAAACTCAGGTCACTAGGAACATGAAGTTCACTTTTCATAACCTATAAAATCTCCAAACAGAGTATAGTTTGATCATCTTCTTGGAGATCATTATTGCCTTGAATAACAGCTAATAAATTATCGAGATTAAGTGATTGAGTTTGTTTTTTAATCAGTTGCCACAAACCTGCTTGATTGAGCATAGAACGATTAGTTGTTTGGGAATTGTCTAAATTTTCCCATCCAGTTGCTTCCGTAATTCCATCACTAGCCAGCAGTAATGTATCTCCGGGAGCAAGAATCAAACGGCCAGATTCTGCTTGCCATTTAGGTAATATTCCCAAGGGAATACTCCGAACTTTCAGATAATGGGGAGAATCATTAAAAATTGTTTTTTGTGACCACACAAAAGGATAAATATGCCCAGAATTAGCATAGACAAGTTCTCTTGTGCTTGGGTGATAACGGGCTAAAACCATTGTGATAAAATAATTACTGATGATTAAGTCATCACGCAGAGCATAATTCAGATTCTGCATCATCACATTTGGCTCTACAGGTACTTCTTGAGATAGTTCCCGACGCAGCAGAGAAATCGTACTAGCCATAAACAAAGCCGCTGGCACGCCCTTACCAGAAACATCACCAACTGCTAACCACAAATCACCATTAGCATGGACAAATACCTCAAAAAAATCACCCCCAACCTCTCTTGCTGGATAGCAACAAGCTTGGATTTTTACACCTGTGATTTCCGGTAAGGTTTGCCGTAATATATTATGTTGAATTTGGCGAGCTACTTCCAACTCCAGCTGAATTTGTTGTTGTTTTTCTTGCAGACTTTGATAGAGTTTGGCTTGGAAAATTGCTAAAGCAGCTTGTTCGGACACATCTGTAATTAGTTGAATATCTTCTTGATGCCAAATCTGATCGCTTCCTAACTTACAAATAGCAACAATAGCTAGTGAATGTTGTTTATAAATGAGGGGAATAACCAAGTATTGATAAGGGATATCTTTATAAAAATTTTCTGTTATTTGATAATGTTGGGTTTGGAAAACTTCAGCAATTAACTCACTAGGGTCTGGAAGTAAATTACAGATTTCAGATTGAGGATTTTGATAGCAAAATGGCTTTTGTATTAATAAATCATCTTCTACTGGTTTGAGTAAACAATTATGAGCCGCAAATGTCTCTCCCATCGTGGCAACAATTTTTTGCAGCATATTGTTATAGTCTAAAGATTCTCTAATTGCCTTTATCATACCATTACATAAAGATTCCCGTCGCAATGCCCGAGATAATTCTGCTACCCGTTTTTTAACTAAGCGATATGTGTCACTAGCTTGCTTAACTAACAATTGAAGTTGGTTGGGATTCCAAGGTTTAGTAATGTACTTAAATACGCGACCAGAGTTAATTGCATCTACTAAATCTTCCACATCAGTAAAACCAGTTAGCAAAATCCGAATTGTATCAGGAAAACGCTCAACCGTCAAACTTAATAATTCACTACCGTTGATGTCGGGCATTCTCTGGTCAGAGATAATCACAGCCATTTCACCTTCTTTTTCTAAGATAGCCAAGGCTTCACTGGCATTATTAGCTCTATAGACTTTAAAATCTTTCCAAAATGTGCGATAGAGTAATTCTAAGTTATCTAACTCATCATCTACCACCATGAGCTTGAGCTTATCTAACTTTTTATCGGTCATAATTTGACTCAACTTTCCACATCCTTGAATGGCAAGATGTCCTTAATTTAATAATTATGTAACTAAGCCAGAACGCAGAGCAATTACTGCTGCTTCTGTACGATCATTAGCACATAATTTATTCATAATATTGCTAATGTGTGTTTTCACAGTTCCAGTTACAATATAAAGTCTCTTGGCGATATCATCATTACTACAACCTTTGGTAACCAATTTTAACACTTCTAATTCTCTGTCTGAGAGAATACTAGAGTTAACAGGTGGTTTATTATCATTGGATCGGACAAAATCTGTCTTCTGCTGTGCCTTTTCTAAAATAATCCGAGCAATCATCGGATCAATCCAAGGATTACCATCAGCAGTTACCCGTATAGCTTCGAGTAAATTATCAAACCGGATATCTTTCATACAGTAGGAATCTGCACCAGCGCTAAAGGCTGCAAGTACAGATGCTTTATTATCAGATGACGTTAGAATTAATACCTTTGTATTTGATAATTGACGATGATTAGCGATCGCTTTAATTTCCTTGGTTAATTCAATCCCATCTTGATCTGGTAAACCTATATCCACAATTGCCACATCTGGCTGTAGCTTCTTTAACATTATTAGACCATGACGGGCATTACCAGCTTCTCCAACTACTTCAATTTCGTTTTTTTGTTGTAATGCTTTGCAAATAGAGAAGCGAGTGAGGTAATGATCTTCAATAACGACAATGCGAATTTTACTCATATCGAAATGCTGCTAGATATTAAATAATATATAGCCTTTTGTTGCTGAAATTATGACTAAAAAAACTTAATATCCAGATAACTGACTTATAAATTTACATTATCTCTGGGCTACTCGGATTAATAAAAATAAACCCGTTACTAATCCAAATAAATTGGGCAACCAAGCACCAATTATGGGAGAAAGTATACCAGCCTGTGCTAAAGCTCCAGAAACAGATAATAGTAAATAATAACTGAAAATCACAATCACACTAATACCAAAACTTGTCCCGCGTCCAGTGCGTTGAGGGATGCTACCCATAACTGAGCCAACTAAACCAAAAATAACGCAAACAAAGGGAAAGGCGATTTTTTGTTGAATTCGCACTTGTAGCTTGCGAATTTTCTGATCATTACCACCCAAACGTTCTATTTCTAGTTGTTCTAGGGCTTGAGAAATATTCATTTCGCCATAGTCTCGACTATTTTCGGCTAAGGTTAAAGGAGTGCGCGGGAGTTGTAATTGCTGATGTTCAAAGCGTAAAATATTCCGATAAGAGCGATCAGTCGCTACAAAATAGATAGTCCCATTGTAAAAATCCCAAACTTGTTTTTGACCGTTCCATTTAGCTGATTCGGAAACAACAATTTGATCAACTCCGCCGCGAGAACGATCTATAATTGTTAAACCTTTCATTTGCTTACCATCAAATTGGTCAGCATAAAATAAGCGAGAAAGTATTTTATTTTTACTACCATCTGCTTCTTTAAATTCTCGATATTCAGGATAGTAAATATTTTGTTGTTTAAAGGAAGGTTGGTCTGACTTGAGGGCTTGTGCTAGGGTAATAGTAGCTTTATAATTTGCCGCAGGGGCAATTTGCTCATTAAATATATAAGTCATGATCGTGACTGCAAAACTTAACACTACCGCCGTAAAAACCATCCGATAAACACTAACTCCACACCCACGCAAAGCAATTAATTCACTTTCGCTAGACAGACGGCTATAGGTCATTAAAGTAGCTAACAAAGTGGACATGGGAAAGGAGTAAACCATGACATAAGGTAGCTTTAATAAGAAAATCTCTAAAGCAATATTCAGCGGTAGCCCAGATTCTACAACTTTTCGTAATAATTCAAATAAACTATCAATTGCTAAAACTACAGAAGTAAATGCACCAACACCAAATAAAAATGGTGAAATTAATTGCATCGCCAAGTAGCGATCCATGATGGAAAATGAAAATAGGGAAATGAAATTAGAGAAGGGTTTAAACTGTTTATATATCATAATTTATGTTTCGCGCAAAGACGGGAAGGAGCAAAGGCGCAAAGTTTAAACTGCGAAATTATCACCTAAATAATATTGTCGTACCAACGGGTTATTGTAAAGTTCATCAGCATTACCAAAAGCGAGAATTTGTCCTTCGCGCATGATGTAAGCCCGATCTGTAATGGCCAGGGTTTCGCGGACATTATGATCTGTAATTAAAATGCCCATACCGCGATCGCGTAATTGGCTGACAATCTCCTGAATTTCAGATACAGCAATGGGATCAACTCCAGCAAAAGGTTCATCTAAAAACAGAAATTTCGGTCCCTCTTTACCTGCGGCTAAAGCTCTTGCTAATTCTGTGCGTCGTCGTTCCCCACCAGAAAGTTGAATACCTTTACTAAGAGCTACCTTTTGTAAGCGAAATTCCTGCAATAAAGTATGTAGTCGTTGTCTCCATTCCCTCCTGGGAACTTGAGTTTGCTCAAATACTAGGAGAATATTATCTTGCACTGAAAGATGACGAAATACACTTGGTTCTTGAGCTAAATAACCAATACCCAATCTAGCCCTTTTGTGCATAGGAAAATTAGTAATATCAAAATTATCTAACCAAACTTTGCCATGATTGGGTTTTTCTAAACCTGTAGCAATATAAAATGTTGTCGTTTTCCCAGCCCCATTGGGACCTAGTAAACCGACAATTTCACCCTGGCTAACGGAAAGATTAACGCGATTCACAATTAATCGTTTACCGTAAGATTTGTGAATATTCTCTAAAACAATTTTCACTATGAGGTTTTATCTAGGTTGTAAATACTAATTAGAACGTTTTAGGGCTGGAGTTTTTGGTGCCGGTTTAGTAGTTTGTCTACTGGGATTGACATCCTCCACCATATATGTAGATTCTACCTGACGATTAGATTGGGGTAAGGCGATAAATTTACCTTCATCAATTAAATAAGTGACTTTTTCCGCGCGAATACTATTGCTACCTTGTTGCAAAATGTAAACATTCCCACTGAAATCAATCCGTTTTTCTTTACTAAAATATTGAGCTTGAGCAGATGTGGCTTGAATTTGACGAGCCGGATACACCATTTGCACATTACCACGGGCAGTAATTACTTGGGTTTTCGCGTCATATTCTTGAGTATCAGAGCGGATAGTCAGGGGACGATTCCCCCCAGATTGGGCTGTAGCTGGTGGCAATTGGGTAGGCAATCCTAATACACCTAAAAGGGAAATTGGCAGTACCAAGGCCAATCCTAAGCGGCGGATCTGTGATTTTAGCAATTGATAAGGAGGTATCATAGTAATTAGGGAACGGGGAACAGGGAACAGGGAGATAAAAATCAAATATGAGTCCTATAGCAAAAATGGACGGTTTTTTAAACTTTAAGTTTCGCTTCCAGAACCTTTGCTCACAACTGGCAAAAATTTGTTAATTGTTACCGAATTATCAAGTCTGACACACCCACAAAAGATTAAGCAAATAAATCCCACAAATCATCAAAATCCCACAAATCATAGTTTAGACAATGATCAAGTTGGAAACACCCACAAAAGATTAAGCAAATAAATCCCATAAATCATCAAAATCCCACAAATCATAGTTTAGACAGGGAAATACTGGGTAAAAGTCGAGCTTGATTTTCAGCCAATTTATTATTTGCCATTGGTTGTAGACTTTCTTGTTGTAGAGTCTTTAACAAATCCACACTTTCAGTAAATAATTCTTCCACATTAATACCGCCGTAGCTGGGTAGATAACGGCGAAGACGATTGCTACCTTCTCCTAAAAGAATCATTGCTCCTCTTAAATTATGATTACCCAGATGATACAGTCCCACGGCAATTTGGAGAATACCTTGATAAAAAGTTTTATCTGGTTCGATACTATCAATCCAGAGTGCTTCAAGAATGTCATGACAAGCGTAGAACTGTCCAGCATTGAACTGTTCTACACCTTGCCAAAACTCTTCAGACATGGTTTCGTTCATCCCATGGTATCCCGAACTTCTTTGATAGTCTCCATAGAGATTTCTTGTTTGTCGCCGGAAAACTCATTATCAGAGGTAAGGAATAGCATACAGTGACATTCTTTGCGTTCGCGCATGGGGACGCAAGGACAATTCCAAAAAGCGGCATTAACTTCGGCTTCCTTATCTTCGTAGTGACGACAAGGGCATAAAGGCGCACCGAGTTCATCTTTATGCTTGGCTAGTCCTTCGATCACAACTGCGGTAACAGAAGGTTCAGAACAGAAGTATGTTCCCGTCCGTTTGGCATATTGTTCGGAAAAATGCCGCATTGCTTCTAGGCTTTTATCGCTGGATTGTGAATTCACTTCTGATGTCACCATGGGCTGTGCTGTTGATAAATTTTAATGTTTCTTTGCATTGTACATCAGGCTCAGTGTGAGAAATCGCCTGAAAATAAATTGAGAGCTTTTTGCAATTGGGGTTGTAGCTCTTGTTCGTTTTGGATAATGATACCGGGATATTCCCGATTCATGACAGTTTCTGCTGCTGAATCTGAATTTTGCCAGAGTACCCAACGACTACCCAGGGGTAAGGTGGATGTGGTAAAGGAGTTTTGTGTCAGCCAAATTAGGGGACAGTTATCCGGTGGTAAGCTGTTTTTTTCAATGGGGTTGGTGGCTGCTAAGGTTTCCAAAACTGCGATATTGCCTGTAATTAAACCTGTAGCTGATGTCCATAATTGTACTTGCAGTTGTTGCTGTTGGGCATAAAAATACAAGGAAGCAGCGGTAATTACGGCTTGTTCAAATAATTCTTGTTGCCACTGGAAGGAACTATCTATGGCAATAATAATTTCTTGTCCCCCGGTAATTACTTCTAATTCCCGCACTCGTAATTCTCCATAACGGGCGCTTGTCCGCCAATGAATCAATCGGGTAGGATCACCTATACGATAGGGACGCAGCGATCGCACTAATCCCGTTGTTGCCATTTGTAAAGGTTTACCACGAGGATCTCCCCGGTGGCTGTCATCTTCTCCGATTTCATCAATTAAAGGGCAGGTAGTCAGGGGTAAGACGGTGGGATAAACAATTGCCCTAGCTTCACACTGACGGGGACGACGACACCAAAACAAACCCCAAGGCGCACCCGTAGCTAATTCTACTGTATGCCAGCGGTAAAGGCCTCGCTGTTGGGTAGGGTGATAATATACCCAGCGATAACTATCCTGTGGTGGAATAGATTCAATACTTTGCTGGACTGGCTGACCAAAAATAAATGGCAGAATGTCTCTAACTTGTAATAAAGTCGCCGATTGTTTTCTCTGATTGTGAATTTCTATCTCAATTTTTAGGTCATCACCTGCGGTTACTGGTTCAATGGGACGACGTTTGACAATTATACCTGCAAGCGATCGCGGTGCAACAAACCCGGACACACCCAAAAGAGCAAAACTGACTCCACTAATCACATACAGCCAGCCAGCCATGGTATTAATCCCTGCACCCAAATAACACACAGAAATTCCCGCCAATACCCAACCACCATAAGCAGGTGCAGCAGCATGGGTTTCCAGCCAATTGTTGATTTTTTTGGTAATTTTCATCTTTTTTTTTTAACTTAATTTGGGAAGGAGGGAACAGGCAAAAGAGAACAGGCAAAAGAGCATGAATCTGTTGAATAATGATTGAGAATTACTATATCTAAAAGTTCCCTTTCATCCATTACCACTAACAACTGTACGGGCGAAGCATTTGGAGAACTATTTTTGGCAATGGCCGATAATTTATCTTCCAAATGCTTCGCCCCTACTAACAACTAACAACTAACAATATGGTTTATCCCGTTATTTGGCACAATAATTCAGTATCGCTCATTGATCAAACTCGCTTACCTAATGAATATACAGTGGTGGAGATTCACCGCAGTGAAGATATGGCACAAGCCATTACAACCATGATTGTGAGAGGTGCGCCGGCGATAGGAGTGGCTGCGGCCTATGGAATGTATTTAGGTGCAAGGGAAATTGAAACAAGCGATATCCAAGAGTTTTTGACTAAATTGGAAACAGTCGCTAATTTGTTGCGTTCTACCCGTCCCACTGCGGTAAATTTGTTTTGGGCCATTGGCAGAATGATGAAAACGGCTTATGAAACCGTGGGAACAGTCGCAGAAATTAAACAAGTTCTTTTAGAAACTGCCCAAAAGATCAATGCCGAAGATCTACAAACCTGTCAAGCTATAGGTGATCATGGTTTGGCAGCATTACCGCAAACCCCAGACCAACTAATTATACTCACTCATTGCAACGCTGGGGCATTAGCCACTGCCGGTTATGGGACAGCATTAGGTGTAGTCCGTTCTGCGTGGAAAGAAGGACGTTTAGCCAGGGTATTTGCTGACGAAACCCGTCCCCGGTTACAAGGTGCAAAACTCACCGCGTGGGAATGTGTCCAAGAAGGCATTCCAGTGACAGTAATTACCGATAATATGGCTGCCCACTGCATGAAACAAGGTTTAATTGATGCTGTAGTTGTGGGTGCTGATAGAATTGCTGCTAATGGTGACACTGCCAATAAAATCGGAACTTATAGTTTAGCTATTGTCGCCAAAGCTCATAATATTCCTTTCTTTGTCGCTGCACCTTTATCTACAGTAGATTTTGAATTAATTGATGGTAGTCAAATTCCCATTGAAGAACGTCACCCAAGGGAAATATATCAAATAGGTGAAACTGTTCTCACACCTCCAGGAGTGGAATTTTATAACCCGGCTTTTGATGTCACACCTGCGGATTTAATTACCGCCATTATTACTGAAAATGGGGCTTTTCTGCCAGGTGATTTATTAAAGGGTGAACTACCCAAACTGACCTGACGGTACAGTGTGGGCTTCCTGTCCAACAAATGCGTCGGGTTGCGCTGTCGCTTAACCCGACCTACAAAAAATGGACAAGGTATTGTAAAATATACCAAAAAATCTCACGCCCAAACACAAAGCCAGTCAAAATCATCTTTGCGTCTTTGCGCCTTTGCGTGAGACATTATCTTATTACAACCACCGAGCCGCATCCTTAGCGTGGTAAGTCAAAATTAAATCAGCACCAGCCCGTTTAAAACCAGTCAAGGTTTCCATAACAACGCGCTGCTCATCAATCCAACCATTTAAAGCCGCAGCCTTCACCATGGCATACTCACCAGAAACATTGTAAGCCGCCACAGGTAAATTAGTAGCTTCCTTGACGCGCCAAATAATATCCATATATGCCAAAGCTGGCTTTACCATGAGCATATCAGCACCTTCAGCAATATCCAACTCAATTTCTTTTAGCGCTTCCCTAGCGTTACCGGGGTCCATTTGGTAAGTGCGTCTATCCCCGAATTGTGGTGTTGAGTCCGCCGCATCTCTAAAAGGCCCATAATAAGCCGAAGCATATTTAGCAGCATAGGACATAATGGGAATATCTTCAAATCCCGCCTCATCCAAACCTGCGCGAATAGCTTGCACAAAACCATCCATCATCCCCGAAGGTGCGATAATATCTGCACCAGCTTGAGCTTGAGAAACTGCGGTTTTCTTTAATAATTCCAAAGTTGGATCATTTAAAACCCGTCCAGTTAAATCACCAACTTGTAAATAACCACAATGACCATGACTTGTATATTCACATAAACAAGTATCTGCCATCACAATTAAATCAGGAACAGCATTTTTAACTGCGGTTGCTGCTTTTTGGACAATGCCACAATCATGCCACGCCCCGGTAGCATCTATGTCTTTATCTGCCGGAATTCCAAATAAGATAATTGCCGGAATTCCTAAATCATAAACTTCCTTAGCTTCTTCAACAATCTTATCTACTGAAAGTTGATAGACACCGGGCATAGATTTGACTTCCTTGGCAATACCTTCTCCTGGTACTGCAAACAATGGATAAATCAAATCGTTAGTAGTTAAAACGGTTTCACGTACCATCCGACGCAATTGGGTATGGCTACGCAGACGACGAGGGCGATGTATAGGAAACATAAATTTTGTGCAGACAAAATAATACAATGGACATAGAATAAAGCGTCATAAAAGCAAGTTTTTAACTTGCTCTATTCAGACAAACTACAAGCAGTGCGTAACTGTCTTTTGCCCTACTGTTGATGAAGCTGTGGGGCAATTTTATATTTTACAACTTGATAGACATTTGCTTATAACAAATTTGCAAAAAACAATCTTAAAAAATCATGGAATTAATTTTGGTAAGTTGTTTAATCAAAGGTCTATGATTAATTAACCTACCATGTCTTTCCTGATATGAGCTAAAAAACTCGAAAAATAAACGGATAACGGCAAGGTTGATTAGGATCACTAAAAACGCCAATTAGCGCCCAAATTGTCAATCCCCAATGGAGGATATAACCTAAACCTGCGAGTGGAAACAAGATGAATAATGGTAAAATCAACCAACCAAACAGAAAAAACAATGCTCCCAGAATTGCTCCATATAACCAAACGTTAAAATGGAAATTGATAGATTCTTTGGCATTGTCTTTGACAACAGGATCATCTGATACAAATAGTATGGCTATGGGTAAGCCAACGGAGACAATTGTGGTACTAAAAAAAATTGCTCCATGACACAATGCTGATAAGAGTTTCCGTTTATCGCTGTCGTACATTGTCTACTCCTATGCAATTCTAGTTAATTATTATATCAAACATGGGTGCTGCAAACATCGCACACTCCCTCAACTGTCACTTCATACCGTTCCACTTTTAACCCCTGTCGCAATTGACTGACATCAATATCGGGGAAAGTATTCCAGTTGATATCTTCAATTGCACCACAGCAGTTACAGCGAAAATGATGATGGGGGGCAACGTTAGCATCATAACGGGAGACACCCTCCTCTAATAGCACTTCTCGCACCAAACCCACCTCTCGCAGTGCCTGAAGTGCCGCATATACGGTTGCTTGAGAAGAAGTGGGTGCTTCATGATTCAAGTCTCTCATAATTTGATCAACCGTCGGGTGATCTCGTCTGGCTAATAGGTTGGCATAAACGCCAAATCTCTGGGGTGTGACTCGCAACCCTCTAGTTTTCAAGGTTTTGACAATATCATTAGCTTTTTGCTGCATAGGATTTACTTAGCTATATAAAAATATAATCTCTTATTATAACGTTCATTTTTTAAGAACTAATATTTTTTAATAAATACATTATAAAATAAGTATTTATGACTATTGACTAATTCCTAAATCAGAATTATTCTGATTTATGAGATAAGCTACTGATGCTCTAAGCAAAAGCAGCAACACGAGTTAAAATCTTCCATCTAAAAAAGAGGTATTTATGACTGCTATTACTCACGTTCCAAATGTAGTATTCAAGACTCGTGTGCGGGATGAATCTATCGGTGGACCAAATCCTTACACTTGGAAAGATGTCACCACACAAGAAATTTTTGCCGGTAAGAAAGTAGTATTATTTGCGCTTCCTGGTGCTTTCACTCCTACCTGTTCTTCTACTCATTTGCCTCGCTATGAAGAACTGTTTGAGGAATTCAAAGCGCAAGGTGTTGATCAAATCATTTGTTTGTCAGTTAATGACGCATTTGTAATGTTCCAATGGGGCAAACAACAAGGCGCTAAAAATGTTTTCTTGTTACCAGATGGTAGTGGAGAATTTAGCCGCAAAATGGGAATGTTAGTTGATAAATCTAACATCGGTTTTGGAATGCGTTCTTGGCGTTATGCAATGGTTGTTAATAACGGCGAAATTGAAAAAATGTTCATTGAACCAGGTTTTGAAGATAACTGTGGTAGTGATCCTTTTGAAGTATCTGATGCTGATACCGTTCTTGCTTACCTCAAAGGTGTAGAACGTCCTGCTGCGGTTGCACCTCGGTTAGCATTTGTTGGTTAATTAACTGATAAACTTCAATCTTTTGATAGAGGTTTATAGTTTTTAATTCATCTAAGGCAAGGGAAGTTACTTTTATGAAACTTCCTTTGCTTTTTTTGTTTTGATAGACAAAATACCCTTGATTCTGTCTAATAAATTAGTTTCAAATCATTTATTTTGTCAGATACTATTCCAGAATATAAGAGCAGGATAAATTTATAGCCTGATTCCATATAAATGGAGCATTCAAGGAGGTGAATCAACAATGAGAATTACAATTTCTGAATTAGAAATTAGGCTTGCAGAACCGATTCTGGATCAACTAACACCTTGGGAAATGAAGACTCTTAAAGGTGGTTACGTGATGAGAAAAGACAGAATAAATCCGCCAACAACCAATATAACCAATACAACTGATCTTTCAACAGTATTCAAAGAACTAGACAGTAGTATGGAAAAGTGGAAAATCAGCCTCAAAGATACAACAGATAGCCTAAGAAGCAAATTCGATTTTTAATATCTGCTGTGAAAAAATTCAATATTTTACTTATTTTCGTGTGTTTTCAGATTTATTAACCTGAAGATACACGATTTCTTATGGAGGTTAATTCCATAGTTTGCAGTTTTTATAAAAGACAGAATTCAGATATTTGTGTCTTTTTTACTAGGTTCAAAGCCTTGATTTTTCTATTTTTTATGAATAAAAATAGGAGTAACGGTTAAGGAAACACCAACTTAACCGACTCACAAATTCTAACTTACAAAAACAAATCTTCTTGGAGGAAATTATGGCAACTATTACCCTTTCTCAACTAAATACAACTGGTTCTGAATTATTTGCAGATTCTGAAAGCTATCTTAATGAATTGAATGATGCAGCTTCTGTATCAATCAATGGTGGTGGTGGTGATTTCAGCGGTTTTAGTGCTTATGGTGACTTTGGTGTTAAATATCTAGAATTCTTAGTTGATGGCTATGCGATCGCTAGTATTAAGCATATCGCTAAATCCTTCAGCAATGATTCTCACTACGGCCACTAATTACTTGGCTTTGTAGTTGACTACAAAGCCGATATAACTATCCAGGAGTAAAAGTAAAAACTAATCTATGTTACTTACATGAGATTGATTACTAATAATTCTGGATAGTTAATAAAATTGCATACACAAAAATCGAATCTTTCTAGAGGTAAGAAATGGCAAACATTAGGATTTCTAATCTAGAGAATACTGATGAAAAAAAGTTTATTATTAATTTAAGTAATTTGGACGCAGTATCTGTATTTGGAGGTGAATATAATAATGCTAATCAAATACTTAATTATGGCGTTAAGGCTCTAGAATTTGTCTTAATAATTTATGCTATAGATGCCATTTCACTATTAACTAAGACATTTAGAAAATAAATAATTTTCAACCTATCAAGTTAATCATTTTACTAAGACTGAAATTAACTCAGCAATAGCAATTTTACACACACATATTATTATCATTTGAAATCATGCCATTCTTAATTAGTTTTGCAAATGTTTTCAATTACCTTGTTGAAAACAAAATTTGTCAGCCACAAGAGGAGTCCCTAAGTAAAATAGAATTAAAATCTGCTAAAAACTTTAACCTATTAATCACTTTATCAGATGGTCGTCAACTATTAGTAAAACAAGAGCGTTATGATCAAAATGGTAAAACTTTAGGTGAATTTATAGATGAGTGGAGAGTTCATGCTTTTTGGCAAAAATTCCCAGAAATAACTCATTTACGAGCATCTTTGTCAGAAGCAATTCATTTTGATTTAGAAAACTCTATCATTGTTTTTAACTATCTAAATCAATATCAAGACTTAGCTGAATTTTACGCCAAAGATCAGGAATTTCCGGAGGAAATTGCTCAGGTAGTTGGAACAACTATTGCAGCTATTCATCGCATGACAATAGACAATAATAACTATCAAAAGTTCTTTGAAAATTCTTTGAAATCTCAAAATATTAACAAAGGATTAGATAGAATTACACCAGAAATATTTGGTCAACTTCCGGCTGATGGTTTAAAGTTTTTTACTCTCTATCAACGTTACGATAATTTAGGAAAAGCAATTACACAATTAAATCAAGCTTTTACTCCTGCTTGTCTCACCCATAATGATCTCAAACTTAATAATATTCTTGTATCTTTGAACTGGGAAATAGAAATAGAAGATAAATTACCTGAAAATGAAAATATCATCCGATTAATTGATTGGGAAAGAGGCAGTTGGGGAGATCCTGCTAATGATTTAGGCACAATAATTGCTAGTTATCTGCAAGTTTGGTTATATAGCATAGTCTCTAGTAAAACCATACCAATGGAGGAATGTTTGCGTTTAGCTGCAATTCCCTTATCAATGATTCAACCTTCTTTATCAACATTAGTTAATGCTTATTTAACTACTTTTCCAGAAATTTTAGAATTGCGTCCAGATTTCTTACAATTAGTGATGCAGTTTAGCGGTTTAGCTTTAATTAGAGCTATTCAAGCTAGACTTCAACATGAAAAAACCTTTGATAATTCAGGTATTTGTATGCTCCAAGTTGCTAAGAGTTTATTATGTCGTCCTCAAGCATCTATTCCCACAATTTTGGGGATGGAATTGTCAACAATAACTGCTAAAAATTTATCTCTTGTTTAGAGAAGGAAGGCTTATATGCAAGTATTAGATTCTATCTATAATCAACTTTTTCAACTTCCAAAAGAACTACAAATAGCACTGCAAAATATTGTTGATCATCTGGAAATTAAATCATTTTATTCTATTAAGCATCCAAATTACAAATTATTAGAATTGCCAGAATCAGTAATCGCTCGGTTTAAAAATCTATCCTTAGATATTCAAGAGAAGCATTTGCGTATTCACTTACGTAATTTTCTCTATAGTGCTTATTACAATGGTTCTTGGCATGATTCTCTTGGTGATGACAATCAAATAAATAACCTCAGTAATAATAGCTTATTTGGCATGGATTTGGCATTTTATGAAAGACTCCGTATGAGTAATACAGGTGGAGGTTATTGGAGTAAAAATTGGTTAGTAGTTAATGAAGAAGAAGATGGTTGTTTAGCAGTCCAAAAAAATGGGTTGACTTTGCATATTGAGCGGGATTTGTATTTATCAGAAATTGATAAATCAGCTAATGTTGGTGATTTGGTGGCAATCAAAATGCCTAAAAATCTAGTTCAAAATGGGTTTTATATTGCAGTATCTAATCTAGTTACTCAAGATAATCAAGATATTGTTAGAATCTACTTTAATGTATCACCTGATGGGGCGATATCAGTGATGGATAATGTGACTAGAGAACTCAATAATATGCACATTGCTTTCTCATTTAAAGCTCTATATGCTCCTGATGAATATAGCCGTTATGATTCAGCAGTGCTTTATTTT
>Ga0164295_10002281_pt1 | contig 15831 bp, 13 predicted proteins | sample GEODES006metaG_FD_111798 | JGI IMG/M metagenome (GOLD analysis project Ga0164295, IMG submission 111798) | Oligotrophic lake water microbial communities from Sparkling Lake, Wisconsin, USA - GEODES006 metaG | ecosystem: Environmental > Aquatic > Freshwater > Lake | place: USA: Sparkling Lake... | reverse complement strand
GTAAAAAAGCAGTTGATTTAGTAGGAAAAGTGTTAGGTGATAATCCGGACATTTCAGTGCTTATTGAAGGACACACAGATAATGACAAAATTGTAGGCTCTATTGGTGGTGGCGTAGAAAATAACTGGGATTTATCTACCAAACGTGCCACCGCAATTGTAACTATTTTATCGGCTAATGCCAAAGTTAAAAAAGAAAATTTAACTGCTGCAGGGCGAGGTGAGTTTGCGCCTTTATTGTCAAACGAAACCGCAGAAGGAAAAGCAAAAAACCGTAGAATTGAATTTATTTTAACACCAAAATTAGACGAATTGTCTAAGTTGTTAAACGAAATGTAAGACTAATTTTTTAAATTCTTAAATTGCCTAAAATATCTTTTAGGCAATTTTTTTTAAAGCATAAGTATGAACCCACTTCACCACTTACTTCTACAATTAGAAAATCATATTCCTAATTTAGAAAAAACGAATCCGAATGTGTCAATAAGTACTGTTGGCTGGCAAATAGATCATTGTTTGTTAGTGATAAATGGTATTATTAGTCAATTAGAAATTTCAAATCCAACAGCGTTTCAACCAAAATGGAACTTTCCTAAGTTTATGGTTTTTACAACAGGTAAAATTCCAAGAGGAAAAGCAAAAGCGCCAAAAGTGGTCATTCCAATTCATGTTGCAACTCAAAACGAATTAAAAGCTAAACTAGAAGCCGCTAAAAATAATGTTTTAAAACTGGATTCTTTTTCTGAAAATCAGTTTTTCAATCATCCTTTTTTTAAGGATTTAAATGTAAAACAAACCAAAAGATTCTTAACGATTCATACCAAGCATCATCTAAAAATAATAGAAGATATCTTGAAATAAATAAAATCTATATTACTTTAACGTTTCACTTTATTAAACTTCGTAACTTCGTCTGGCAATAAAAAGTATCATTTAATGAAATTCACTACCCTTCCAAATACCAATTTAAAAGTCAGCAAAGCTTGTTTAGGTACGATGACATTCGGAAATCAAAACACCGAAGCAGAAGCCCATTTCCAATTAGATTATGCTACAGAACGTGGTATTAATTTTATTGATACAGCAGAGATGTATCCTATTGGTGGCAACGAACATATTTTTGGAAGTACCGAACGTTTTATTGGATCGTGGTTAGCCAAAAACAAACACAAAAGAGACGATTTAGTAATAGCCACTAAAATTGCAGGACCAAATAGAGGTATGGATTATATCCGTAAACCACTGGACTTCTCTAAGAAAAGTCTTACGGAAGCGGTGGAATTAAGTTTAAAAAACTTACAAACCGACTATATTGATTTGTATCAAACGCATTGGCCAGAGCGAATTATGAATATGTTTCAAAAAAGAGGTGTAGAAAAATTAGACACGCATTGGCAAGAAAATATTTTTGACGTTTTAACCGTTTTTGATGGTTTAATTAAAGAGGGAAAAATAAAGCATATTGGTATTTCTAACGAAAATCCGTGGGGTGTGATGAAATTTTTAATGGAAAGCGAAAAACATCATTTACCAAGAATTACCACGATTCAAAATCCATTTTCTTTGTTAAATAGATTGTATGAAGTAGGTTTGTCGGAAATAGGTATGCGTGAAAATGTTGGTTTGTTGGCGTACTCACCGTTAGGTTTTGGATTTCTATCTGGAAAATATTTAAATGGCACTCCAGAAAATTCACGAATGAAATTATTTCCAAATTTTGTGCGTTATACCAATGAAAATTGTTTTAAAGCCACAAAATTATACCAAGATTTAGCAAATAGTTTGGGTTTAACCCTAACCGAAATGGCGATTGCGTTTGTAAACCATCAAGAATTTGTGTCATCTACAATAATTGGAGCTACATCAATCGATCAACTTGAAGAAAATATTAATGCATTTGAGGTACAATTAACCGATGTAGTTTTTGAAGAAATCAATAAAATACAGGAATTAATTCCAAACCCGGCGCCTTAAAAGTAATAATTGAATATTTATTTATAAAATAAAATATTAGATTTGCTAAAATTTAAAATAATCATATATGAAGCTTAGTTTATTGTTTGTCGTATTTATGTCATTTTTTGGTTTCGCCCAAGTTCAATCTCTTGGAAGAGAAACCAGTCAATTTGCCTCTTGGGATTTAACAAGAGAAATTAAGCCAACTGTTAAAATAAAGGAAGTTAGTGGTTCCCCTTATATTGTTGAAGAATTCTTTGACGGACAAATTCGACTATCTGATTCTGTTTCAACTGTACTACCTGTTAGATATAATGTTGTTTTAGATGAATTAGAATTTAAAAAAAATGATAAAGTATTTGCGTTAGTACCTAAAGAAAATACAACAATAAAAATTTTAAGTAGTAATAAAGTATATACATATTTAAACTATAATTCTGAAAACACAGCAAAAAAAGGTTTTTTAGAATTAGAAACATCAAATAAAAACATAAATCTTTACACAAAAGAAGTAATTGTTTATGTACCATATGCTGACGCATCTAACGCTTATTCTGAACCTATTCCAGCTCATTTTAAAAAAGGTGATAAATTGTATTTTATCGGATTATTAGATAAATCCATAGTTGAAATGCCGAAAAAAAACAAAGATTTATTAAAATTATTTCCAAAAAATGAAAAGGAAATATCAGCCTTTTTAAAAACAAACAAAACTTCCCTTAATGACGTAAAAGAGTTACTGCTTTTAGTAAATTATTTAGATACTTTAAATTAGAATTTAAAAAATTGTATCATTCAATAATAAGTTTTGTTCTATAATTAAATCCAAAGATAGTTTCAACAGAAACTAAATAGATTCCTTTTGACAAGGAATTTGTAGCTATAGTATTTTCGATATTTTTATTTAATTTATTAGAAATAAGTAATTTTCCAGCTACGTCAAAAATATCAATTTTGGATCCCAAATTTATTTCATTACTTCTTAAAACGATATATTCTTTTGCCGGATTTGGATAAATTGAAAAACCATTTAACTCAAAATCAGAATTATTTAAAGAAGTATCAATTATTTTATAAACAGTCCCGGAAGTAATACCTGCAACATACAATTCGCCATTTATATCTTCACCAAACGTTGTGAAATTATTCCCTGAAAAAGACGTTGAAGTAGTAATCACTCCTGCGCTATTTAACATTTTTATTTTATCATTACAATAATCTGTGAAAAAATATTTATTTTGAAAATTCGGATAAGTGGCTCCAGTATAAACATAACCACCCGTTACAGAACAAGTTCCATCGCTATACAATGCATATTGATGTACAGGAAAAGTAATTGAAGTGGCTGCAACACAACCAGACGTATTATATGTCGCATTTCCTTCATAACATCTCCAACCAAAATTTAGTCCGGTATTTGGTAATGGACTTTGTGTTTTGTTTATTTCTTCAAATGCATTTTGGCCAACATCGGCAATCCATAAATCGCCGTTTAGTCTATTAAACGAAAATTTCCATGGGTTTCTTAATCCAATTGCCCATATTTCATCATTACCTGTATTTCCAACAAAAGGATTTGTAGCTGGGCTAGTATAATATGGTGCTACATTCGAATTGACATCAATACGCAACATTTTTCCTAAATTATCATTTATGTTTTGTGCTCTGTTTCCAGGGTCACCACTACCACCGCCATCACCCATTCCTATATATAAATAGCCATCAGGACCAAATTTTATAGTTCCTCCATTATGATTTGAAAAAGGTTGCGTGATCGTCATCAATATTGTTCCAGTGCTGTTGGCAATATCTGGATTTCCAGAACTTACAGAATATCTTGCAATAACAGTGTTACCAGATGTGTTGGTATAATTTACAAAGAAAAAACCATTTGTAGAATAGTTAGGATGAAATGCTAATCCTAATAAGCCTCGTTCACCATTTGAAGAAATAATACTAGATAGATTTAAAAATGGAGTTGTATTAATTGTTCCATTAGAATTTAATATTCTTATTAGTCCGCCTTTCTGAACCACAAATAATCGAGAATCACCAGCGTTTGTAATTTCAACTGGACTATTAAAACCAGTTGCAAATGATTGTAAGGCAATGTTTTGTGCCTTCCCAAAAAGCGACAACAAAAATGAAATATAAAGAAGAATTTTTTTCATAATGAGTGATTATAAGTATTCAAAATTAAGAAATTAATTATAATATTTTTTATGCCAATAAATTTTTTTGTTGATATTGATTATAAATTTCCAATTATTTTATCTTTTGGATATTTCACTTTGTAACTGATTCTATGTTTCTTAGTTTCATTTGGTTTCAGTTTAATTTCCCAAGTTAATATTCCAGTTTCTTCATTTGCTTTTGCGCCATCTTTATCTAAAAGTTCTACAGTTATTTCTTTATCTGTACTTAAAGGATATTGGTCTTTTAACAACATATTAATTTCTTCTTTTTTGTTATTTCTAACTATAATATCATAATTAAAGGTTTGTTCTTTGTATGAAGACAAGAATTTAGTTCCCGATTTGTCAGTTATTCTTTCTCGTTTAATTGAGATTTTTTTATCTCTACCCATACTTAAATTTAAAGTGTCTTGCGTTTGGTTCGGATTGATCATAGTTTTTCCTACATACATCCCTTCAAAAACAATATTTGCCTCGCCAGGTAATAAGTTATATTTTGCATAATCGTTCAATTCAGCCATTAAAAACGCTTCTTTTTCTACTTTTGGTGCCGCATAATATTTATAAGTGGCTGGAATTTTAATATCTTTTAAGGATACGCTATGCGCTTTTCCATTAGATAAAATATCATAAGGAATATCAATATCGAATGACACATTTAATTCTTGTTCTTCAATTGTGGTATAATCATTCATATTTTTTGTTGTTATCATAACTACACCGTTGGCACCTTTATTTCCATAAATAGAAGTTGCTGCAGCATCTTTTAAAACATTAACACTTTTTATGTTATTTTGGTCAAGGTTTTTAAAATCTTGATTACTTGAAGGAATGCCATTAATTATGATTAAAGGGTCTGTATCTCCATTAATTGAAGAAGCACCTCTGATATACCCATCAAATTTAGCCGATCCCGGAGTTCCGGTTGATGATATTATTGTTAAACCTGGAGCCGTTCCTTGTAAAGACGCTAGGACTGATGCATTAGGTCTATCTTCAAATTCTTTTTCTTTAACATAACTTAAAAACCAAGCTTGCAATAATGGTGCAATATTGTTTTGATTTGGGTTGCCACTTGAAAGGGTAAGTTTTATTTTTTTCCAATCAATTCCTGTAGTCTGAGTTACTTTTGCTTTGTATGCAAGATCAATTGCAGCATTGATGTTTTCTGTTCTTAAATCGTAAAAAGGTTGCCAAGAAGCCGAATTGGTAATATAAGAAATATCTAAATTTACATTACCTGCAACTTCATTCATTACTTGTAAAATCAGTTTTCCTTCAGATATTTTTTCTTCTTTTTGGGTATTAATTTCTAATTTGTTATTTAAGTCCTCAAGTATTTTTTTCCATTTTGTTTCTTTTTCTACAAGCAATACAACAGCATTGTCAAGTTCTATTCTTTTTGATTTATAATACTCAACAAGTTTCATTAGTTCTGCAACATTTAAACCAGAGTTTGCACCACGAATTTCTTTGTTTTTATCTAATATTTCGATGGTTTGTTGATGTGAATTTTTATCAATTTGTATTTTTTTAAGTTCCTTTTGAACATATAAAATGCTGTCTTGAACTCTTTTAATAGCCGGATTACTTTCGTCAAGTTCGTATTCAGAAATATAATTATCTGAAAACTGAACAGACAAAACAGTTACACTTTTCGGTGCGCCAATTTGTACGGTGTTTTCATTTAAGTAATCCGCTACATTTTTTATAACGATTTCACTTGTTCCTACAGGTAAATTTACCGTAGTACTCTGTGTTATTTCAGCACCAGAAAAATAAACAGTCACTGCTTTTGTTTTAGCTGAAGTAAAAATCGGTTTTTGTGCCATTGCAATTGCAGATACCAATAAGCAAACAGTTAAGATACATTTTTTCATATATTTTAAGTTTAAGAATGAGGGTTTATTTTTTTATTTTATCCAAACAATTGTTCCACTAAATCTTCAATTTTACTAACCAATCGCACATCAATTTTAAAATCTTTTGGATTTATTTTATTATGTTTGGATACGAAAATGGTAGAAAAACCTAATTTTTCAGCCTCTTGTATGCGTTGTTCTACTTTATTTACGGGACGAATTTCGCCTGTTAAACCTGCTTCACCAGCAAAACAAAAATCTTTATCAATAGTAATGTCTTCATTGGAAGATAAAATAGCCGCCACTACAGCCAAATCAATTGCGGGATCGTCCACATTGATACCACCTGTAATATTTAAAAATACGTCTTTAGCTCCCAAACGAAATCCTGCGCGCTTTTCTAAAACGGCTAAAATCATGTTTAATCGTTTCAGATTATAGCCTGTTGTGCTACGTTGAGGTGTACCATAAACAGCTGTGGAAACTAATGCCTGAATTTCTATCATTAACGGACGCATACCTTCTATTGTAGTTGCAATTGCTGTACCAGATAGATAATTATCTTTATTAGAAATTAATATTTCCGATGGATTACTAACTTCGCGTAAGCCGTTTCCTAACATTTCGTAAATGCCCAATTCGGCAGTAGAACCGAAACGATTTTTTAATGCTCTTAAAATTCGATATATGTGATTTCGATCGCCTTCAAATTGTAACACGGTATCTACCATGTGTTCCAAAATTTTCGGCCCAGCAATTGTGCCATCTTTTGTGATGTGTCCAATTAAGATTACTGGAACGTTGGTTTCTTTTGCAAATTTTATCAATTCGGCGGTACATTCTCTAATTTGAGAAATACTACCTGCAGAAGATTCGATATATTCGGTATGTAAGGTTTGAATTGAATCGATAATTACTACTTGCGGTTCAATTTCTTCTATTTGACGAAATATATTTTGAGTTTTGGTTTCGGTTAAAATAAAACAATTATCCGTTTGTCCTGTAATCCTTTCGGCACGCATTTTTATTTGTTTCTGACTCTCTTCTCCCGAAACATAAAGCGTTTTATATGGTAATTTTAACGAAATTTGAAGCAAAAGGGTGCTTTTTCCAATTCCGGGTTCGCCACCCAAAAGTGTTAAGGAACCAGGGACTAATCCGCCACCCAACACGCGGTTTAATTCGCCGTCAGTAGTATTCATTCGCACTTCTTCAGAAGTTGAAATTTCATTTATTTTTAAAGGCTTCGCTACTTTTTTTGATTCAGAAGTAGTGCTTCGCCAGGCTTGTTTTTCTTCTTTTTGAATAATTTCTTCTACAATTGTATTCCACTGCTTGCAAGAAGTACATTGTCCAAGCCATTTAGAATAATTGGTGCCACAACTTTGGCAAAAGAAGGAAGTTTTTAATTTAGCCATTTGAACTGTATTTTTCGAAATTATTCGTCTTTTTTTTGAGCTTCTGTAGGTGTTTCTGTTGGCGTTTCCACAGGCGCAGATTCTTCAATTTCTTGTTTAGGTTCTTCTTTTCTTGATTTTAAAGCTTCTGCACGATCTAAAATATAATTTTTAGTTAAATCCCCAATTTCTGATTTGGTATAAGCGCTTTGATATTCTTTAGCGGCTCTTTTGTAATCCCCAATTTTCTCAAAATATAAACCTCTATGATAGGTTCCTAACATAGTTTTCGGAAATTGTTTGTCCGCATAGGCACCTAATATTTCAAAATCTGAATAGGCTTTATTTTTAATTATTGCAGCTTCTATGGCTTTAAAATCTGAGTATCTTGGTTGTACTTTTAACCCGATTTTTTTCTCAATATTATCGTATTTATCAATTAAATATTGAGCATAACCACTTTCTAATTTTACTATTTTTTCGTTGAATTCTAATTTTGAAATGGGTTGATAGCCATTGAAAATAAAGTAAAATGCACTTGGAATAGCTTCTGCTACTAATGAATAATGTGAGGTATTTTGAAAAACGTCATATCGATAGTTAAGATTCGTATTTTTAATATCTTTTGCCACATCATCAAGTTTTTTTGTATTTTCTTGAATTTCCTCTAAATCGGCTTTTGATGTGGCTTGATAATAAAATACCGGTTTTTGTATTTTAGACAATCTTTCTGCAATACGAACTTCCATTTCTGGAGCCATTTCTGGCGAAATTGAAATATATGCATTAAAAATTGGATCGTCTTTATACAAATAAAAATTTAAAAATCCTGCAGTGGTATCGTGCCCTGCAATCATTCTAAAAGGAAGTGTTCGGTATTTTTGTTGAATGTGCGTTAATAATTCAAATCCTATAAATTCAAAAAATTTAGCACCTGATTCTGCAGGTAAGCCATCTTCTCCATAATTGCTATCGGTATAACGAGTTTCTCCATAATTCTGATTTACCGCAACAATAATAATTTCAGGCAAATCGTCCCAATAGTTTCCGTATTTTAAAATTCCTGAAAAAGGATCGGCTAAATATTCGCCATCTAATAAAACTAAAATGGGATATTTTTTTTCTGGACTTTTTTCGTATGAAGCTGGTAAAATAACTGAAAAATTTCGTTCTTCGTTTAGTTTTTTAGATTGTATTTTGTCTTCCACTTTTTGTGAAAACAAGGCAACAGAAACCATTAAAAATAGTAGGGCAAATTTAATTTTCATGTGTAATTGGTTTAATAATGTAGCAATATACTACTTATTTTTTATTTAAGATAGGTAATAAGATATAAGATAAAATACCTAATACAATAGTTAAAAGTGTTTGAGAAGTCCAAACTAAATAGCCAAATGCGGTTCCTATTTCTTTAGGGATACCGTATAAGAAAAAGACAGAAGCAATTGCGTACGGATATGCGCCTAAACCACCAGGAGAAAAACCAATAGCAAATGTACCGAAAATAAATCCCATTATTACAACATCAAAACCAATGGTTGCTGTCTCAGGCAATGCAAATATGGTAATATAAAACATCGCTATGTAGGAAAACCATATTAAAAAAGAGTGGAAAATATACGCCCACTTCTTTTCCATTTTATAAATACTTAATATGCCTTCTGATAATCCCGAAAATTTGTTTTTGAGTTTTAAAACAATATTTAATTTAGAAAATTTCCAAATTAATATAAATACAATAAAAAGCAGAAATCCTGTTATGGCAACATAAATTATTTTATTAAAATTAAAATGGTTATCTAATAAAAATTGATATATTTTATCAAATTGCAAGACAAACCCTATGCAGAGTAAAATTAAGAAAATCAAGGAATCCACAACTCTTTCAGCTACTATAGTTCCGAATCCTTTGTCGAAGGGAATGTTTTCATATTTTTTTAAAACAATAGCCCTTGTGATTTCTCCACTTCTTGGGATGGTAAGATTTACTAAATAGGAAACACTTACGGTAAAAAAATCATTTCTGAATTTTGTGGTATATCCAAGATGATTTAATGCAAATTTCCAACGATAAGATCTCGACCAATAGCCAATTATAGAAATAACTAAAGATAAAAAAATATAAAAATAATCTGCTTTTAAAAACGTCCATTTTGTTTTTTCTATTTGTTCTTGAGACATGGTGTCGTATTGATAATACATTATCCCTAAACCAATAAACAAAGGTAAAATTATACTGATTATTTTTTTAAAATTTGCTTCCAAAACTAGGTTAAAGAATTATCTTTTTCATTAGGAAAAACAAGACAAGGTTTAAATGTTTTTGCTTCTTCAAAGTCAATAATTCCGTATGCAATAATGATAATAATATCACCACGATGTACTTTTCTTGCAGCAGGTCCGTTTAAAGTAATTTCGCCTGTGTTTCTTGGTCCTTTAATGGCATAAGTTTCTAAACGTTCCCCATTATTTACATTCACAATGGCTACTTTTTCACCTTCTACAATATTTGCTGCTTCAAGTAAAGCTTCGTCAATTGTAATACTTCCAATATAATTTAAATCGGCTCCAGTAACAGAAACTCTGTGTATCTTAGATTTTACTACTTGTATTTGCATGTGGCAAAGTTAATTAATTCAAGTAAATTTTATAATTTATTTTAACGAAATATTATCAATTAATCGAATATTTTCAATAAAAACAGCAACAAACCCTCTGTAATTTTTATTTTTTATTTTTCTTGTACAAGCTAAAAGTGTCTCTTCTTCGGCAATTTCAAAATATTCTAAAGTAAAATTTTTGTGTTTTTTAAATTCGCGTACAACAAATTTTGTGACTTCTTGAGCTGATTTCAGCATAAATTTTTCTTTGGCTTGTAATAGAATTTTGTGGATTAGATTCGACTCATTTCTAGCCTTTTCAGAAAGGCGTTCGTTTCGGCTGCTCATGGCTAAACCGTTAGTTTCTCTATAAATTTCACAAGGAATTACTTTGACTGGAATTTTATATTTTGTAACCAATTTTCTTACAATTTGTAATTGCTGAAAATCTTTTTCGCCAAAATAAGCATTTGTGGGTTTTACAATTTCAAATAATTTTTTAACAATTGTTCCCACTCCATCAAAATGTCCAGGTCGATGTTTGCCTTCCATTTGAGATTCTAATCCATCGAAATCAAAAGAAGCGGAAGTGGTATCTCCATCATAAATATCAGTTACACTTGGTGCGTAAATGAGTATGTTTTCGTTTAATTTTTTAACAAGAGCTACATCTTTTTCTAATGTTCTGGGGTATTTTTTTAAATCATCCGCATTATTAAACTGTGTTGGATTTACAAAAATACTTAATACTGTAATTTCATTTTCTGATAAAGCTTGTTCCAATAATGAAAGATGGCCTTGATGTAAAGCACCCATTGTAGGCACAAAGCCAATTTTTTTAGATTGATTTTGAGCTTTGTTTATTTCAATTTGAAGCGTTTTTTGTGTTTGAAAAACAGGCATAATTTAATTTTATAAAGTGCAAACTTACTATTTTAGTAGATAAGTCCATAAATTTTTATAATTTTGCATATTAAACAAAAATATAACATTTATTATATGAATGACAAGAGGATATTATATGTATCATCTGAAGTAGTGCCATATTTAGCCGAAAACGAAGTATCACTACATTCTTATGAGTTGCCGAAAATGATAAATGAAGTAGGAGGGCAGATAAGAATTTTTATGCCAAGATACGGAAATATCAACGAACGTAGACATCAATTACATGAGGTAATTCGACTTTCTGGGATGAATTTGGTAGTGAATGATATGGATATGCCTTTAATTATTAAAGTTGCTTCAATACCAAAAGAAAGAATTCAGGTTTATTTTATTGATAACGATGAATATTTTAAGAGAAAAGCTACTTTTTCAGATGAAGAAGGCGTGTTGTATTCCGATAATGATGAAAGAGCTATTTTCTTTGCAAAAGGAGTAGTTGAAACTGTAAAAAAATTAAATTGGGTTCCTGATATTATTCATGTTCATGGCTGGATGGCTTCTTTGTTGCCCGTATATTTAAAACATTATTACAAAGATGAAGGTATTTTTGAAGACACAAAAGTTATCACGTCTATTTATGCTGCAGATTTTGAAGGAACGCTTGATGCAGAATTGATTACTAAATTAGCATTCGACAATTTACCACAAGAGGCTATTTCTAAATACAAAGAGCCAGTTTTTACTAATTTAATGAAAGCAACAATTGATCATTCTGATGCTATAATTATAGCTTCAGAAAACGTGTCTGCAGATTTAACAAAATATATAGAAACTTCAAAAAAACCTTTTTTACCTTTCACCCCGAAAGAATCGTTAAAAGAAGCATATTTAGAGTTTTTAAAAAATAAACTATAATAACAATAATGAAAAAACATATAACCGTTATATTTTTAGTTTTTACAATGGTATTTATTTCTTGTGATCAAGATTTTAATACCATTGGATCAGATTTAGTAGGTGATGAACATTTTGATTTCAGTACGCATGAAGCACAATTGAAAGCCTATTCTGTAAAAACAAATGAAGTGCAAACTAATAATTTGCCAATTAATCCATTAGGTATTTACAATAACCCATATTTTGGAGTAACCAAAGCAAATTTTGTGTCGCAACTTTCTTTAGTGACAGCTCAGCCTAAATTTGGCACTAATGTGCAAGTAGAAAATGTAACACTGTATGTGCCTTATTTCAGTACCGTTGAAACCAATAATACGGATGGTTCAAAAGTGTATTCTTTGCAGTCAATATATGGAGCAAACAAAGAAAGTAAAATGAAATTAAGTGTATACGAAAACGGATATTATTTGAATTCATATAATCCAAACGATAATTTTCAAACGCAACAACGCTATTTTTCTGATGGATCTACAAACGGAAATATAATTAATTTTGAGAATCTAAAAAGAGGAAATGATGGTAATGGAAATTCTGTACAAAACGGAACGCGCTTAAATGATAGTCCAAATACAGCAGAAAACGATCAGTTCTTTTTTAATAAATCAGAAATTATAGTTTATAAAACAAAATTTAATACCACAACCGGAATTTTGGAATATGTTGATGTAAATGATGTAGTATTAGCCAATCAAAATGATGTTTCTTTAAGAGTGGTTAAAGAACGTTTAGCGCCGGGAATTTATCTAACTTTAAATAAAACTTTCTTTAAGAATAGAATTCTTGAAGCAGGAAGCGCAAATTTATTCAATAACAATGCATTTAAAGAATATTTTAAAGGATTATATTTTAAAATGGAACAACTTCCAGGAGAAGAAGGTGCTATGGCCATGTTAAATTTTTCCAATGCAAAGGTAAATGTAAATTATAGCTCAGTCGATGAAGGAGCAGCTGCAGGAACTGTAGCAACTTCTAAAACACTAGTGCTAAATTTAGGTACAAATTCAGGGTCAAATTCTGTTTCATTACAAGATTATTCTTACTCAGGGGCGTATAATTCCGGATTAAACGCATCCGCTACCAACCCAACTTTTGGTTCCGATTCTAAATTATATTTAAAAGGAGGAAAAGGTTCTGTAGTGTATCTGGATGTTTTTGGATCTGCGGATATATTAAAACCGGTTAATGGGCAATTGGTCGCTGGAGCGAATCAAATTCCTGATGAATTGGATCAATTACGTTTAAAAGGTTGGTTAATTAATGAAGCCTATTTAGAGCTTTACATTGATAAAACTGCCATGGCAGGCGCCAATCAATTAGAAGCAGAAAGATTATATTTATTTGATGCTACGAATCAAAAAGCATTAGTAGATTATACATTTGATGCAACCACAAATTCAAACACAAAATACAATAAATTAATATTTGGCGGAATCATTGAACGAGACAATACCGCTGACAAGAAAGGAATTAAATATAAAATTAGAATCACACAACATATTAATAATTTAATTAACAGTACAGATGCTAATTTGAATAAAAACGTAAGATTAGGCCTTACTGTTACAGAAAATATAAATTACAGTAATAGTTATTACTACAAAAATAAACTTAATTTGAATAACCCTATATTGGGTACAAATGATGTTGTCGAATATTTTCCTGTAGCCTCAATTATGGAGCAACAAGGTGTCGTGCTTCATGGAACAAATCCAAGTACTGAAGACGCTTCTAAAAAATTAAAGTTAGTAATACATTATACAAAACCAAATTAAACCCTAAATCATATGTGTGGAATCGTAGGTTATATTGGTCATAGAGAAGCATATCCAATAATTATTAAAGGATTAAAAAGATTAGAATATCGTGGTTACGATAGTGCTGGTTTAGTTTTATATGACGGAAAAAATTTAAAGATTTGTAAAACGAAAGGTAAAGTTTCCGATTTAGAAGAAAAAGTTGCAAAAGAAATAACTACTGACGGACATATAGGTTTTGGTCATACACGTTGGGCCACTCATGGGGTGCCTAATGATGTAAATTCGCATCCTCATTTTTCTAATTCTGGAAAATTAGCCATCGTGCACAATGGAATTATTGAAAATTATGAGCCGTTAAAAAAAGAATTAGTTAAAAGAGGCTATGTTTTTCATTCTGATACCGATACGGAAGTTTTAATTAATTTAATTGAAGACGTTCAGAAAACAGATAATTTAAAATTAGGAAAAGCAGTACAAGTCGCTTTAAATCAAGTGGTTGGCGCCTATGCAATTGTAGTATTTGATTTAAATAAGCCAGATGAATTAGTTTGTGCGCGTTTAGGTTCTCCTTTAGCAATTGGTATTGGTGAAGATGAATATTTTGTAGCCTCAGATGCTTCGCCTTTTATTGAGTTTACTTCAAATGCTATTTATTTAGAAGATGAGGAAATGGCTATTATTCGTTTGCACAAACCAATGAAAGTTCGAAAAATTAAAGATGACTCTTTAGTAGATCCTTATGTTCAAGAATTGCAAATGAATTTAGAACAAATTGAAAAAGGGGGTTATGAACATTTCATGTTAAAAGAAATTTACGAGCAACCAAATGTAATAAAAGACACGTATAGAGGAAGATTGTTGGCCAACAAAGGCATCATTCAAATGTCGGGCGTAGAAGATAATTTAGAAAAATTTACTAATGCCAAACGTATTTTAATTATTGCATGCGGTACATCCTGGCATGCAGGTTTGGTAGCCGAATATATCATTGAGGAATTCGCAAGAATACCTGTTGAGGTAGAATATGCATCAGAATTTAGATACAGAAACCCAATTATTAATAAAGACGATGTGGTAATTGCTATTTCTCAATCAGGAGAAACGGCTGATACCTTAGCAGCTATAAAATTAGCTAAAGAAAATGGGGCATTTGTTTTTGGGGTGTGTAACGTTGTAGGTTCTTCTATTTCTAGAGAAACCGACGCGGGAGCATACACCCACGCAGGTCCAGAAATTGGTGTGGCTTCTACAAAAGCATTTACAACTCAAATTACAATTCTTACTCTTTTGGCTTTACGTTTAGCTAAAGCTAAGGGAACTATGAATCATTCTGATTACCAACGTTATTTGTTAGAATTAGAAATGATTCCAAATAAGGTTAAAGAAGCGTTACAAACAAACGATGTGGCTTTTGAAATTGCTAAAATTTATAAAGATGTACCAAATGCTTTGTATTTAGGAAGAGGATTCAATTTTCCTGTAGCTTTAGAAGGTGCATTGAAATTAAAAGAAATATCATACATTCACGCCGAAGGGTATCCAGCTGCAGAAATGAAGCACGGACCAATCGCGTTAATTGACGAACAAATGCCAGTTATAGTTATTGCGCCAAATAAAGGGCATTACGACAAAGTGGTAAGTAACATTCAAGAAATAAAATCAAGAAGCGGAAAGATTATTGCTGTTGTAACTAAAGGCGACACGCAAGTAAAAGCTTTAGCAGATCACGTAATTGAAATTCCAGAAACTTCTGAGGCACTAACGCCATTACTTACCACAATACCTTTGCAATTATTATCTTATCACATTGCAGTATTGAGAGGTTGTAATGTAGATCAGCCAAGAAATTTAGCAAAATCAGTTACTGTAGAATAAATAAAAAAGCGAAATAATTACTATTTCGCTTTTTTATTGAAAAAAGTCAAAAAATATATTGCATAATTGCATCTAAAAAAACTATCTTTGCACTCTGAAAAAAGCATGTTTTTTTCAATTATAAATAGCTAATAAAATAAATACATAAGCAATGTCTAAACTTACAGGAAAAGTTGCACAAATTATTGGACCAGTTGTAGACGTAGTGTTTGACACTACTAACGGAGAACTTCCAAAAATTTATGATTCGTTAGAAATTACTAAAAAAGACGGTACTAAATTGGTTTTAGAGGTACAATCTCATATTGGAGAAAATACAGTACGTACTATTTCAATGGACTCTTC
>Ga0164295_10002279_pt1 | contig 15837 bp, 8 predicted proteins | sample GEODES006metaG_FD_111798 | JGI IMG/M metagenome (GOLD analysis project Ga0164295, IMG submission 111798) | Oligotrophic lake water microbial communities from Sparkling Lake, Wisconsin, USA - GEODES006 metaG | ecosystem: Environmental > Aquatic > Freshwater > Lake | place: USA: Sparkling Lake... | reverse complement strand
GGGCAGCAGATAGCTCAACCAGCCGTCAGCGATACCGGCGATGGGGAACCAGCCGAGTTTGAAGCCGAAGATGAACTGGGCGAGGAACCCCAGCACGAACACCGGGATCGACACCAACATCGTCGTGGAGATCAGCACCAGGTTGTCGAAGAACGAATTGCGGCGCAGCGAGGCCAGGATTCCTGCGGTGACCCCGAACAGGGTCTCGAATACCACGGCGACGACGGTCAACCGGACGGTCACCGGCAGTCGCTGCGCGATTGTCTCCAGGACCGGCCGCCCGGAGAAATCCTTGCCGAAGTCACCGTGCAGCAGACCCCACAGGTACTTGCCGTACTGCACCGGAAACGAGTCGTCGAGGTTGTAGTCGGCGCGGATTTGCGCCTGAACGGATGCACTGAGCGGACGATCGCCGGCCAGTGCGCGCACCGGGTCGCCCGGTAGTGCGTAGACCATCGCATAGATCAGCAGTGACGCGCCGATGAGGACCGGGATGGTCAGCAGCAGACGGCGAATGACGAAGCGGATCATCCGATTACACCGCCGTACCGTCGACGATGACGTCCTGCAGCACAATGTCGCCGATGATGCTGTAGCGGATGCCCGATACCCGCTTTGTCCAGACGGTCTGATCAAGACCGTAGAACATGGGTGCGTTCGGCAGGTCCTCGGCCAGGATGTGCTCGGCCTTCCCGTAGGCCGTGCTCGAGGCAGCGATACTCGGTGCCCGATTACCGTCGGCGAGTGCGGCGTCGAATACCGGGTTGGAGTAGAAGACGGTGTTGGAGCCCGACGGTCCGATCGAGGCGGTGGCGAACTGCGGCGCGAGGTAGTTCTCGACCGAGGGGTAGTCCATCACCCATGACGACCGAAACGGCCCCGTCATCTCCTTGGCGCCACGCTTGGTCAGGAACTCGCTGAATTGCAGGTTGCCGCGCAACTTGTAGGTCAGACCGATCTTGCGAAACATATTGCCCACCGCGGTCATCCAGCTGTCGTGGCCTGCGCCGGCGTTGAACCAGAGTTCCACCGGGGCGCTGGTGTCGAAACCGGCCTCGGTGAGCAGTTGCTTGGCCTCGTCGGGGTGGTACTCGCACCATCGGCCGCACGCACCGGCGTTATAACCAACCACCATCGGCGGGGCGAACGAATCGGCTACCACCCGGGTGCCCAGGAAGATCGCGTTGACGATCGCCTTGCGGTCGATGGCCATCGACAGCGCGCGGCGCACTCGCACGTCGGCGTAGCGCTTGTCGTAGAGCGGGAAGGCCACACTGGTGACAGCCGAGCTGGGTTGCTCAAGGTAGTGATCTTTGAAGATGTCCTTGGCGTTGGCGTAGGCATCGGGCGGCAGACCGTGCAGGATGTCGAGATTGCCGGCAAGCACGTCGGTGTAGGCGGTGGACAGTTCGGTGTAGACCCGCATCACCACGCCGCGGGATTTGGCCTTGTCCTTGCCGGCGTAGTTGTCGTAGCGGCTCAAGGTGATGCCGCGGCCCGGCACCCACTCGGTGTCGGCCTTGAACGGCCCGTTGCCGATCGGCTTCTTGCCGAATGCCACCGGATCGGCGTAGAAAGCCTCGGGCAGCGGATTGAACCCGTAATAGCCGAGGGTGATCGGGAAGATCGCGAACGCCTCGGACAGGGTGACCTCGATGGTGGTGGGATCGGCCGCCCGCAGTCCGGTCATCCGGGTGGCGGTCGGCTCCGTACCGTCGCTGCCCTGCAGGGCGTCATAGCCCTGCACGCCGGAGAAGAAATAGGACGCGCCCTGGGCGTTGGAGCTCAGTGCGGTGTAGTTCCAGGCCCGCACGTAGGACTCCGCAGTGACCGGGGTGCCGTCGTGAAAGGTCCAGCCCGGTTTGATCTTGATCGTCCACTGGCGGTTGTCGGTGGAGGTGACCGACTCGGCGGCACCGTCGTAGGTGACGGTCCGGCTGCGCTCATCGAAGGTGACCAGCGGTGTCCACAACGCCTCGATGACCTTCCCGCCTTCGGTCTCGGTGGTGTTACCCGGGACCAGCGGGCGCTGGGGCTCTCCGAGATAGACGCTGAAGGTTCCCTGTGGCATCGGGGTCGGCGCGGCGCAGCCGGCCAAGCCGGTCACCGCGAGCAGGACACCCAGCAGCAGGATTACCAGGCTGCGGCGCCACTGAACGCAATCAAGTGAAACCACGATGAATCCCCCGCCGGATAAGCCGTGAGCGCAGGGGAAAAGCCACCGGAACCGGCGACAAGTTCAGCTACGTCAAGACCAAGCACAACACGAAATGACCGGCACCGCAGTCCTTTCGCCAACATCCCCGGCCCACAAGTGATGTAGCCATGATGGCGATGGGGGTAACTCCAGCATCCGCGCGGCCAGTTCAAACTCGCATGCCGATGCTTAGGACACGTCACTTCCCAGACCTACCTACAACCGACCCGGACACCGGGGGCGTGACACAGACGGGCACCGTCTAGCAGCCCACAGAGAGTGGATCGGCGGCTACTGGATGAGTTGGCCGCCGCTCCCATTTTTGGCGCTGCATGAGGAGCCGACACCACCGCCGCCGCCAAGAATCTGCCCGCCCGAACCTAAACCACCTTCGAACCAACTACTAGGGGTATAAACAAGTCTCCAGAACTACAACTTGAAGTGTTGCTCCAAGTTGGGATCACCATTTGGGTCCTCCAACATAGATGCACCAATGCGAATCTCAATCAGCTTTGCTCCCTTTGGAAGGGTCGGTAGGCACAGATCGTGCATGTTGTCATCCATCGACGTTTTCAAGTGATCAGCCAGATCACCTACGGCCAGCGGCTTGACGATGATCGTTTTGCCATTTCGCAGCATCAAAACCGCACTGTAAGAATTGACGACCGCGGCACCGACTTCGTCACCGTGTGGGTAAGCGGTAACGCCGTTTGACCACACGACGCGCACGAAATTCTTACCCACGGTGCAACAGTTTTTGTCACCCTGCAACATTTTCGAGGTCAGCACCCAAGCGTCTGCGATATACGGACCGACCGCGATTTGGTCGATCGCATGAGTAAGGCCGGCGGGGATTTCCTGCCAGAGTGCGCTTGTCATTGCCCGACCTGTTAGCGCACCTGTGATCGTCACGGATATTGGCCGCGCCCCGGCGGGATCACCGAAGTTACCAATTAGATCCACGGTTTGTCGCTCATTTTTTTCATCCGGTGGGTAGAACGTAGCGAAAACCGGAGTGGTCGTGGTGCCGTCGTCGCGGGTTATCAGGAAGTCGGCTGGTGCTACCGAAGCTGGATCAATAAACCAGTTGAAGGTGACTGGCACATTATCGACTCCGCCATCGCCGCTACTACCATTTGCGCCCCACGAGGCGCTGAGGATTTTCGCGCTTGTGCGGCTCGCGTCGGTGCCATTACCGACGAAGAATTTCGAAATGCTGCCCGGCTGCAAGCCCGCCGCCGCACCGGAAAAATCCACCGACGCCACCGGGGTCTTACCGGCCACTCCGCGGGCCGCCACACGCGAAGCCCGCCGCGCTACACCACTATTCGCGGTCGCCGAGGCAGCCCGACCCACCGATCCCGAACTCGCCGAATTCGACACCGCGTCGTCGGCATGGGCCACCGCCACCCCACCAGCGAGGGCCGCCCACACACCCACACCTACTCCCACAGCACTCGCACCCAACCACCCATAAGGGGTGCGATGGCGGCGCGAACCCGCGCGCCTCAGGGTTTTTGCAGATGTGACAGCCGTACCGGTGCCCTGCTGATCCATCAACTGAATAGAATCGACTACGACCACCGTGGAACCCCCGCCGGATAAGCCGTGCGCGCAGGGGAGAGGCCGCCAGAATAGGCGAACAGTTCAGCTACGTAGAAACCAGCACACCACGAAAAGACCGGCACCGCAGGCATTTCGCGATCACTCCCCCGATGCCCGCGTTGCGAGTCCACGATTCCGGGTCCACCCAGGGTTGGAGTGGTCATAGTCGAACCCGATGCCGCTTTGCTCTCTATTGGAAGTATTGCTGATAGTCGGACCAGTTCACCTGTCCCGTCGGACTTGCCAGAATCGCGGTGACAACAGGTTCGGGAATTGGTGCCCAATTGGCGGGCATGAGTGCCCCCAGTGACGGGCTAACCACGTATTCGGCCATGAAGTTCCAGATCCAGATCGGCGGGATCAGTGGCATTGCTGTGTACACCACGGCAGGGTCGGCACCTGCAGCACTGTTGTACGGCGCCAACTCCCACGGATCAGCAAGCTGTTGAGATTGGTAGCCCCAGAGAGTCGATTCGATCGCGGCGAGAGAGGTCTGGAACATGCGCAGGGTTTCTGTCGCGCCGTTGGCGAGGAACCAAGTGTCCAGATAGCCGGAAAGAAAGGTCGGACCCAGCAGAAAGTTAAACCTTCTGCCCGGGCCGGTTTCCTGGGCGTAGGTCTGGAGCATTCCATTTTGGTTCACCATGAGGCCATAGCTTCCGAGCACAATCGGGGTTTCCACACCGTCGATATTGACAATGGTTGGATTAGTCACAGTGTTGATAAACCAATTCATCGCTTCGTTAAACAGGTGGGCGTCGGAGAGGTTGCCGCCGACTCCCCCGCCGCTGGTCAGTAGGGAATACTGCTCTGGGGTGAGGACTTTGCTCTTATCGAGACCGAATATTGCCGCAATTTCATCGGCCCTTGCCTGTCCTATGCCCTGGTTCATTGTCGGATCGGTCGACGCGATCTGGGTCGGAGCATATGGCTCAAAGCGCGAACTTCCGGCGTAGGGTTCGGCAAAACCTGGCACGGGCGCGACGCCGACTTGGCCATCGGCACCGGCGGTGCCGTCGTGGCCAGGTCCACTGCCACCGTCGCCACCGATGGCACCGGCGCCGCCACCGGCACCGCCGTCGGTGCCGCCGTCCCCACCCGCGCCGCCGTTGCCGCCGCGTCCGAAGGCGCCGAAGCCATTGCCGCCAGCCCCGCCGCTTCCGCCGGCCCCGCCCGGTGTCGTAGCGTCCCCAGCCACGCCAAAGCCACCGACACCGCCCGAGCCGCCATTGCCGACCGCCCCGCCGCCGCCGCCGGCGCCGCCGATCCCGCCGCTTTTGCCGCCGCCGTTCCCACCCGAACCGCCGTTGCCACCCAAGGTCGCCGAGACGCCGGCGACACCGTTGCTTCCCGGGGTGGCACCGGCGCCGCCTGATCCGCCAGCACCCGGGCTACCCGGGTCACCGCCGTCACCGCCGGCACCACCGGCGGTTTGGACGCCATTGCCCTTGCCGCCATCACCACCGCGGCCGGCCAGTCCGGCGTTGCCGCCGCGACCGGCGTTGCCGCCGTTGCCTGTTGTGCCGATGGTCGCGGCACCGCCGGATCCCCCGGCCCCGCCGCTGCCACCGTTGGCGCCATGTCCGCCATCGCCCCCGGCCCCGGCCGGGGTGGTGACAACGACGGTGGCGCCGTCGGCACCATCGCCGCCGCGACCACCGGCACCGGCGGCACCACCGATCCCACCGTTGCCGCCGTTGCCGAAGAGCCCGCCGCCGCGACCACCGGACCCGCCGGACCCGGCGGATCCCCCGGCGCTGCCGTCGGTGCCCGTCAACCCCGCGAGCGCCCCGGTGCCGCCGTCGATACCAGCCGCACCGGCCCCGCCGGTACCACCGACCCCGCCCTGGCCGAAGATCAGCCCGCCGCGACCGCCGACTCCACCGTTGCCCGCGGCAGCACCCACGGTGGGCGCGGTGGTCAACACAGAGACCGTGTTGCTGTTGTAGTCCGCGACGTACACCATGCCGCCGGGGCCGGTCGCCAGCCCCTGCGGATTGATACCGACGGTAAGGGTGGTGGCGACGGAGGTGGCGGTATCAATCACCGACACCGTGCTGTCGGCGGTGTTGGCGACGTACAGGGTGGCGCCGTCGAGGCTCACCGCGACCGCACCCGGAAGGAAGCCGACCCTCAAGGTTGCCGTGACCGAATTGGTGGCGGTGTCGATTACCGACACCGAGTCCTGGTCATTGTTGGACACGTAGACGGTTGTCCCGGCGGGGCTCACGGCCACGCCGATCGGGTTGATGCCGACGGTGATGGTGTCGGTGACCGTGTTGGTCGCAACGTCGATCACCGACACCGTATTGCTGAGGGAGTTCACGACGTAAACCCTGCCCGAGCTGACCGCGACCGCGAGTGGGCCGATACCAACCGTGATGGTGCTGGTCACGGAGTTGGTGGCCGCGTTAACCACCGAGACCGTATTCGTGCCGGAGTTGGCGACGTACACGGTCGCGCTATCAGCGCTGACCGCAACTCCGCTTGGGACAGACAAAGTTGAATTCGGGAGACCGGAGCCGATAACGCCGACCACGGTGTTCAGGGCAGTGTTGATCACCGACACCGAGTTGGCCCCCGAGTTGGCGACATAGGCCCTGGCTCCATCGGGGCTGACCGCCACCCCCGCGGGGAGCAAACCGATAGCAATCGTCGTGATGACGGTCTTGGTGGCGGTGTCGATCACCGACACCGTGCCGCTGGAATTGGAGACGTAGGCGGTGGCGCCATCGGGGCTGATCGCCACACCCGACGGATTGAGACCGACAGTGATGGTCCCGGTGAGCGTGGTGGATGTCGTCGCAGCGATCCCCGCGACACCAACACCGCCACTACCGCCGGCACCGAACCAGCCGGCCGCCCCGCCGGCGCCACCGTTGTAGCCATTCCCGCCGTTGCCGAGGATGCCACCGTCGCCGCCGTTACAGGCACCCGTCGGACACGTCGCAGCGTCATAGGAAAACCCGTTGCCCGCCAAAATGCCGCCGTTAGGGTGATCGGCGGTGCCATTGCCGACGAAAATCGACAAAATCGAACCCGGCGCCCACCCCGCCCCCGCACTCGGGACGCCGACCTGAGCCGCCGCACCAATCAACTTCCCAACCGGCTCGCCGGTGCTCACCGCCGCCACCGCAGCCGCGGTACGCGAAGCGCGACCCAACTCCCGCCGCGCCGCGGCCAACCCCGCCCACGCCGCCGGTGAATCCCCGGACGCACTGCCCGCACCCACGCCATTGACCCCACCGGCAACCGCCGCACGCCGCGCCGCGGTCATCACCGGAACCGACGCCACCGACCGAACCGCCGCCGGCGAGGATTTACCGGTAGCGGAACCACCCGCAGACCCCGCCACACGTGCTGAACGCGACATCCGCCCCGAGGGGCCAGACCCCGTGCTCGTCGAACCCGCCGCCGCACTCGACCCCGCCGACCCAGTCGTATCAGCGAACGCCACCGGCAAAGAGGCCACCGCCGAACCCACACCCAACGCCACTGCCAACGCCCCCACCCGCCCGACATAACGAGAATGGTTGGCAGACAACGCATCCGGTGCCATACGCACCCGACGAGCACACTCAACCGCCCGAACACGAGCAGGAACAGAATGCTGGACAGAATGAATTGCAGCCATGATCGGAGTCCCCCACCGATTTCGCGTGCGCGTAGGGGAGAGGCCGCCAGTTGGCGAACAGTTCAGCTACGTAGACCTTTACTCAAGCATACGAACGACCGACACCGCAGGTCATTTCGCAAACTCCCCAACCATCACAAGTGAGGTAGCCACGACGGCGGTTGGGTCCGCGGGTATGACACTTGGAGAGGACTTATAAACAGGTACTGCGCACGTGCAACGGCGCTCGCACATTGCACTTGTACCCGCGCACGCCCGCCGAAATCGCTGCGCCGCGAACTATCAAGACTGCGTCAGACCCGACCGCCCACCTGGATCCTGTGGTGCTGTTCAACTGAGATCGGGCTCGGATTTCGTTGAACCGCCGACCAGGAAGAACGCGGCAGCGACACCCAACAATGCGATGAATGCGGGCAGCAGCAGCGACTGCGACATCGCGGTGGCGAATGGCTCATGAAGGAACGCAGGCAGGTGCATCACATCGGATTCGCCACGCGGTGCCGCACCCGCCGGCATGGCCGGCATCTCAGCCGTAACGCGGGACGACATAAACGCGGCCATGCTGGCGCTGCCTAGCACCGAGCCGATCTGACGATTGGTGTAATAGACCCCTGATCCCGCGCCGGCAAGCCGCATCGGGAGGTTGCGGGTCGCGGTAGCAGCCAAAGGAGCCCAGATGAACGCCATGCCCACACCCACTGCGCACATTGCCAGCATCAACCGCCAGAATGGCGTGCTCGGTTTCATGTCGATGGACAGCCACAACAACCCGATCGCCAGCGTCGAGAAGCCAAACCCGATGATCGGTCGCGGGTGTGAGCGGTCCACGAGTCGGCCGACGAACGGTGCCAGCACCCCGCTGGCAACGGCCGTCGGAGCGATCAGCAATGCGGCTCGGGTCGGGGTCAGGCCGTATACCGTTTGCGCATAGAACATCACCGGCAGGAGCATGGCCGTCACCGCAAAGGCGATGACCGCGATACCGACGTTAGCCAAGGTGAAATTGCGATCGCGGAACATCTCCAACGGGATCAGCGGCTCATGACGGTTGACCGATTGCCAGTACACGAATACCGCCATGGCTCCGATACCGCAGGCGATGACCGCCCAGATCCAAGGCTGCCACTCTTGCATCTGACCTTCCTGAAGGCCGAACACAATCAGGAACAGACCGACGCCCGACAGAGCCACGCCGATGATATCGAAGCGATGGGACTGGGTGGGCAGCGCCGGGATCAGCCAGACCGCCAGCACAACACCGATGATTCCGATGGGGACATTGATGAAGAAGATCCACGCCCAACCGAGATGGTCGACCAGGACGCCACCGGCTAGTGGACCGATCAGGGTGGCCACTCCGGCTATGGCACCCCACGCGCTCAATGCAACTCCGCGCCGCTCCTCCGGGAAGATCCGGGTGATCGTCGACAGCGTCTGCGGCGTAATCAGTGCCGCGCCGATACCCTGCACCACCCGGGCGGTGATCAGCATGCCGATAGACCCCGACAGCCCGCACCACAGTGATGCCAGGGTGAATACCACCAGGCCGGCGATATAGAGGTTCTTCGGTCCGAACCGATCGCCGAGCCGACCGGCCAGCAACAGCGGCACCGCGTAGGCCAGCAGGTAGGCGCTGGTCACCCAGATAATGCTGTCGTAGCTACTGATGTTCAGAGCCCCCATGATGCTGGGACTTGCCACCGCGACGATGGTCGTGTCGATCAGGATCATGAAGAAGCCGACCAGCATGGCCCACAACGTGATCCACGGGTTCTTCGGTTGTCCGGCCACCGGATCGCGCGGCTGCCCACGCACGCTGGTCGCAGTCATGCCACCGCACCCGGGAACACTGTCATTAGTCGCGGTCGGCGAGGATGAATTGCAATAGATCTTGTGCAAAGCTCCCGTCAAGCACGATCTCGTCGGTCTCCACTTTTTCGAACGGAGTGAGAAGAGACTGTAGTCGAATGTGGTCATGTGACCGCTGACCCAAAAACACCAGGCCGCAGTAAAAAAAGTCGTACGTGCGAAGCAGTTCGACAATGAGGTCCAACTCTGCTTGCGTGTGCGATGCAAGATCGATGTCGCAGTACAAAGCATCGGATTGTTCCCGGCTGTCAAGGATGGCCTTAACAAGATCATGCCGTGAATGCTCGTCCCACCGCGCCACGGTGATGATCGTGACCGCATCACCGCCCAGGCGGGTGCCCTCCACCCCCACCGGTGCCACATCATCAAGGTCCTGTCGGGCCTTTTCAATATTCGCAGGTTGATGCGCGACGTTAAGACATGCATACGCCTCGGTCAGAGGAACTGCATAACGGGAGGGGAAGTTAACTTCACTTACGGCGACGGTCAACGGTAAATAGTTGATTGTTGTTGCAGCACGTTTGGTCCCTCCTTCAAGGCGAATGATTCGCACGCGTTCATCAATGAGGGGGTCGTAACCCAAAGGCGCAATACCCAACTGAATGCCCACCGTACGGAATCCATTGGAATGTAAAGCACGTTGGGAATACAAATGGTTCGTTACAGCGTGGGACATTGCTGCAGGTTCGTTGAGTTCACGCATGTGTTGAAGAGCACCGGCGACCAATTTAGAAACGACGCCGGACCCGCGTACGGCGGGGTGGACAATTCCGGCGCCGCCCTCGCGCACCATGCGCGGGGAATCTCCCAGTAACGCCACGTAGCCGACGATATCGCCGCCCAGTACAGCGACAAAAGACACGATGCTCCCGGATTCGATCTGCTCCGCGATCCATTCGGGCCGATAGAAGTCGCCGTGGATATAGACCATCCCGTAATGAGAGCAGATCAATTGCGCGATATCCTCAGCATCCTCGGCTCGCGCCTTGCGATACTCGACGTCATCGGCAGCGACGGGACCACAGAGGTTTGGTAGATAGGCGGCGCGGGAAGCGAAACGATCCACGCGGACCTCGGTCACCGGAAAAGTTATGCTCAATCGCTTTCCCTCATGTCCGAGATTCGTCAGACTCAGGTGACTAACAACTGCAGGTAGATCCGACAGTTCATCGGGAACCGCGCCGAGTTGGCCGCCGAACGATTCCAGCGGCAGACCCCAATCCCTGATAAAACATGCGATACCACCATGATGCGCCTCAAGTTCGAGTTGGACTTCGCCAGTCAACAATTGTCCGTACGCGTTGGTATTGACCCACTCGATAATCTGACACACCGAGGTGGCGATTGCTTCAGATTCCGCCGGCGTGACTCCACGGCTCGAGGTGAAGCCGCGAATGACTTGTTCAACCAGTGGCACATCGCGAGGGTCACTTGCTATCGAAAGCTTGACGCGATTGATCATGAGATACCGATCTTGGTGATCCTTGGGTCGACATCGTACGTGGATCGACGCTTAGGCATGCCTGACATCAATATCCTCTCTACGGAAGGTACTCAAGATATTCATCGCGCTCCCAGTCGGTTACTGCAGCCAGGTAGCGCTCCCATTCGTCTCGCTTGTAATGACGGAAGACGTCATACAGTCGTCCCGGCATGGCGCTTCTCACAACCTCGTCTCTATCCAGCTCATCGAGTGCCTGCCCGAGATGTTCAGGCGCTCGTTCGAGCTCTACGCCCTCGGCCACCAGTTTGTAGGTGTTACTGACCTGAGGCGGTCCAGGATCAATTTTGTTGCGCACACCATCAAGTCCCGCGACCAACAGTCCCGCGATCGTGAGATACGGATTACACGATGCGTCAGCGCCTCGGTATTCAATACGACCTTCGCCGGCGATCCGATTTGTACATGTGCGGTTCTGCCATCCCCAGTTTTTATAGATGGGCGCCCAGTAGCCGGCGTCCCAAATGCGCTTGTAGGAATTCACGGTCGGTCCGCCGAGGCACATGAGGGCTTGAAAATGCTCAAGTACGCCACCGAGAAAATAGCGACCGATATCTGACAACGATGCAGGGCCGTTTGGATCGTAGAAGACATTTCGGCCGTCGTTGTCCACCAGCGTGAAGTGATGATGATGACCGTTGGCGGCGACACCGGTTGCCGGTTTCGGCATAAATGTCGGCAACAAATCGTGCTTGCGCCCTACCGCGGCACATATCTGACGGTACGTCGTGATGTTGTCAGCAGTTTTCAACGGTCGATCGAAGCGAAAATTCAATTCCAACTGGCCGGGGGCGTCCTCATGGTCGCCATAGCTCATGTCGAGACCAAGTTTCTGGCCGAAGCCGATCACATCGAGCAGAACCGGACGCAACTCTTCAAACTGGTGGATGTGGTAGCAGTAGGGTTTGGTCACACCTACCGGCCTCGCACCGGGCTGAGGCCGACGCATCCAGGCCATCTCCGGTTCAATTCCAACGAGAAAATTCAGGCCGAGTTCATCTTCACAGCGCTGAACGATCTGTTTGAGATTCTGGCGTGGATCTGCGTCCAACAATTTACCCGACTCGGTGTCGTAGCAATCGCAGAAGACGCGGGCGACCCGCGTGTCCCACGGCAGTACCGCGAATGTGTCGAGATCAGCTATCGCTGCCAACTCGGAATCATTGGGTTCAAAACCGATATAATCGCCATGACGGTCGGTGAAGAGGTTGGCTGTGGCCCCGTAGACAAGTTGGTAACCTCGTTCAGCCACCTGCGGGAAGAACGAAGCTACAACTCCCTTGCCCATGACACGTCCCGTAATCGAGACTTGTTGGAAATAAATGTATTCGATGCCTTCGTTTTGGATTCGCTGTGTAATCCCGGCAATCTTCTCGCGACGTCCGGGAGCTTTGCGTGCCACTTCCAGCGTCGCAGGTGGCGCGATTGTTCGAGGAGTGGCCAAGACGTCCTTGACCCCACCGCCCATCTTCATTCCGCAAACGTTTGAATCCGCGAACGGAGCAGAATAGGCCGAACCCATCGCGTGATCCCCCACCGTGGATAAGCCGTGCGCGCAGGGGAGAAGTCACCGGATCCGGCGACAAGTTCAACTACGTAGACACCAAGCCCACCACGAAAAGAACCGCACCGCAGTCATTTCACAAACATCCGCGGCACCCAACACGCCAGCCGACCGATCACGAACTGAGATGATCAACCTAGCCATACCGCCACAAGACGTCACCATCAAGACCCTCGCGGGGAACGCGAAGTGTAATCCGACCAGGCCTGTCATGGCCGACAAGTACGGCGTGGAGAATCCGGCCCGCCGTGGAAGAGCACTCTGGACGGGTGTGCGGCGCCATCGACCGCTCCTGTATCGGAGACGATCTGGGCTTCACCTTCAAAGATCGCCGCGACGTGGAGGATGTGCTCCCCGTGACCCGCTGTGCCGATCTGCCGTGCCCGGAGAATCAGTTTGTGGCACTGGCACATTCGTTAGCAGCCCGCGGTGTGATCGACGAAGGAGAACTCAGGGCCCGACTCACCAGTATCCGGAACAGACTCGAGTCATTATCCGGAATCCATCGAGGACTACGGCGTGGGCTTGGTCAGGAAATCGACGACGTACTGCAGCGTTACGGGCGGTTGTGGTGCTGTGATGTCGCCGTAGCAGCTTTCGGCCAAGCAGCGACCATCCAGTGCGATCACGAGATACAAAAACCCCGCCACCAGCGCGCCAATTACGCACACCATGCCGTAGTGCAGCACTAAGTTCGACGACCCGACTAAGACGCCACTGGCAACGACCAGCCCGCTGGTCAACAAGAGGATCGTCCACAAGGATTCCGTCAGCCCATTGTTGATGGCGCCCTCGAGGATTCTCGAACTGCGCGCTTGGCTGAGGCTGTCGAGGTTGGGCTCTATCTCTGACATGGGAAAGAGAGCCTGTCCTGTGATCCGCCGCCCGACAATTAAGAATGTCTCGTGCAGGTCCGTCAGAGCCTTTTCGGCTTGCGGCAGGGATTGCCCCTGACTGGCCAGCGGCCACTCGGCTATGGCGGACTGCTCGTAGGAGAGCAGACTGCGCCGGAGTTGGTCACCCTCAGCCCCAGGTAGGGCGAAGCTATCCCTGGCCAGCTGGATACTTGCCGTGGCCTCGGCTCGGGCTTCGCTGTCCCTGGCAGAGGCCTGGTCGAGCAGGGCACTGATCAGGAAACTCACGTAGAGGGCCCATGCGGTGAGCAACCCGACGACAATAAACTCCACCGCACGGTTCTCCGATTCGCGGAACAGCTCCGGATATCGACGCCGCAGCACTTTAACCAGCAAGGCGGACCCGCCGGCGATACCGACGACCATCCCCCAAAACAGCAGAGGGCCCGGGATACTGCTAGTGAGCCACCTGAACACTTGCTGCCCTCCCCCGGGTGCGCCCGAAGCATACCGTCGGCCCCCGGCCAATCACCTAATGGGCTCGTCGCGACTCGCACGGCGGGCGATCGGACACCTAGCTCACCAAGGGCGATAACCGGGCCGGGGCGAGCTGGACTCCCAACCTGAGGTGGGATTTAGGCATGGTTGTCCTGAGCGGTGGAGTTGGTCCCGACTTAGTCGTGAGACCTTAGTCGTAATGCGTGAGTTCTACCGATACCGATGCGAAGAGTGGCCCGCAGTGGATACGAAACAACGGTCTCAGCGGATGCTGTAGTCAAGCAACGAGTCCCAACTTCTCCCGGGCTCGGAAACCTCACCCCCGACGCATGGAACGCCGTCCGGATTCGAGCCCGTGCCAACGGTGACAAGTAAGTTCACGGCGTCCACGTTAGTGACGACGTCCATATGATTGACCCCGGGTAGTGACCTCATGTCGCAGCCGGGATCGCTGGTCCAGCGCGCGGGTGCCTCGTTCATCCAGGCGCTGTCTCCGCCGTCGCCGTTCGACTCGATCACGTCGGGTTTCAGCTGTGCCATGAATCCAGCACACCGGGGCTGCGTGCAGGTCTCCGGTCGTGGCGAAACATCGGCGAAGGCGTATCCGACGGTCGTCGGCAGAGCGGTTCCGTAGACGAACCGACCCGGTATGGGCAAAGGTCGCCGCCCGACATCACCGTCACGGAACCAGTCCTGCCCGGCCAACGAGTAGTAGCCGGTGGCACGCTCCATCGACAGCGCCCCCGCGTTATCGAGAAGTTCACGCGCATCGCGAGCGCGATAGTCACGATCGCCGTTGCGGTAGAGCACGGCATCCCCGTAGACGCTGGGCTGTAGGTCCAGGGCCAGTTCACCGGCCCACGTCGGGTCCACCGGTGACGCCTGCGAGTCGTCAGGATCCCAACTCCACGCCCGCTGGAACGCCCAGCGCAGACAATCACTGCACCCGGAGAACTGGCCTGCGAAGCCGAACAGAACCTGCACATGCGTGCTCACCCAGGTCGGGTCAAGAGTCCTCAGCGCGTGGTACGCCATGAGACAGCCTTGGCTATGGCAGGCGATGACGGCTTTAACGCCGCCGGCGCTACTGACGGCCTTGGTGATGAGTTCGCGGAAGTCGCCAGCGAAAGTGTTCTCCCCCGGCGGATACCGATAGTCGTAGGGCAGGCACTGCACGGTGTGGTCAATCGACCACCCCCGCTGTTGGAGAAGGTCCGCCAGCGGCACATAGCGGGGGCATTCGGCCGCGAAGTCGGTGCCGATCGAGACCGGCTTCACCGTGACTCCCGGCATGTTCGTCGCGCGGCCATCGTCGCCGATCGTCAGGGAGAGCCATTCGGGAACGCTGCCGGCGTCCTGCGGGGCCAAGCCGGATCGGGTCGCATAATCCAGCGCGCTCGTCGCGGGCGAAGGAAGGAGACGGGTCGGCGTCATCGCCGGGACGAGAAACTTGAATGACGTGGGCGCACCGCTGTCACGCTCGACGTTCACCTGCAACGCGCTCATACCCAATCCGGGGATGACGATCAGCGGTGGCATCGCCCGCGCCGCCGCCGCCGGGTTCATCCATCCGGCAGTGCCCGCCGCGACGAGAAGGCTCACCACCGCGATGATGGCCTTCCGCGCGTTCAGAGCGCACCGCCGAATAATCGAGTCTCGCGCATGTGCGGACCCTAGTCCCCGATCGGGACCGGCCCGACGGTGAACTCGCGGCTGAAGACAGCTGCAAGCAACTGTTGCTTACCTCCCGGCGGAGCGCACGGGTTGGAACCGAGCGGGCTACGTTTGCACCCGGCTGGCATCCCGTAGATTTTTGACAGGCGTCAACACGTTGATTACTGCCGCTGATTTTTTGCACTTGGGCAGTACCTGATTGCAGGTCCATTATAGATCGACCGGCCGCGGTAACGGTCGTCAAAACTGTCGTCACAACGGCGTTCAGCCGCCGCAAAAAGGCGTCTTTCCTGGTGGAGCTAAGGGGACTCGAACCCCTGACCCCCACACTGCCAGTCAGGCAGTCGCGTACCCGGCCTGTCTGGCCGGCGGTCCAACCCGCTTTACCTCGAATTCACACTCTGAGATTTCGAGGTTGTGCGCTAGAAGACTTGCAAGGGG
>Ga0164295_10002278_pt1 | contig 15839 bp, 7 predicted proteins | sample GEODES006metaG_FD_111798 | JGI IMG/M metagenome (GOLD analysis project Ga0164295, IMG submission 111798) | Oligotrophic lake water microbial communities from Sparkling Lake, Wisconsin, USA - GEODES006 metaG | ecosystem: Environmental > Aquatic > Freshwater > Lake | place: USA: Sparkling Lake... | reverse complement strand
TGATGATGATGATGATGATGATGATGATGATGATGATGATGATGATGATGATGATGATGATGATGATGATGATGATGATGATGATGATGATGATGATGATGATGATGATGATGATGATTGCTTCCTGCTGCGGTCCTGTCTAAGTTCACTAGCTGCCAGAGCAGCTTTCGATTGAGTATTTGCATCGGTATTCGAATCAGGAGATCTGAGGTCTACAACAGTGTGTGACTCTGTGACTTCCTGAACTTCTTCTTCTTCTTCTTCCTCCTCCTCCTCCTCCTCCTCATCATCATCATTGTCTTTCATTTCCTCCTGTTCTAAATTCTCATCATCATCGACAATGTTTGCAAGATTCGCAGTAGTATCTACGCTTCCGGGTCGTTCCACTCCAGTGATTAATCGAAGTTCATTGTCCATGAGATCAAGACGTCGAGCCAGTTCAGTTGTGTTGATAATCACAGCCAATGACCAATGCATCCCATAGCAAACTGGGATGAAAATCCATTCCTTCGTGAACAGATCAACACTTCGAGTCCAGCGCTGAACAGAAGCAAAGGCCTCATCTCGTCTAATATCCTCTAGCTCAACGTCAGAGCGCATTTTTCCTGTCTTGTCGTCAATAGAAGAAAGCTTAAGTCTAGATCTTGTTTGATTCATTGTTCGATAGAAGAAACTAGAAAACATGTGCATCCTTTGCCTGTCTTCATCACCTAGGGTAGAACGAAGGAAGATGAAACTGAGCCACCAGTCAATGCAGGTGTCATTGAGATATTCATCGGGTTCTAATCGACGAAGGTCGCCAGCAGTGACGACAATAGAGCGCAAGAGCGGAAACTTGTCGATAGTGGTCTCCTCTAAAGGTTGGAGGACAGAAGTTTTTAAAGCGACTGGTTTAGTTGTAAACGAAAGAATCTGCACTTCATCATCATCATCGGTTGCGTCGTCTGCAAGATTCTGGACAGCGGCAGCGGAGGAGGAGGAGGAGGAGGAAGATGATGAGGAAGAAGAAGTTGTTGGTTGCTTCTTGGCTGGATACATAAACAGAGGAGCGATTCTTTCACTTAGTGCCTGCTTCTTTCGGGACGCTTCAGACTGAAAAGTCGGAATAGTTCGTTGAAGCTGCTGCTGACCTTGGTTGTAGATGCTACTGCCTCGACTTTTATTAAGAGCCTGAGGGTTCGAAATTACTGCCCTAGCCGCTTGTTCTCGGAGAAAAGTGTCAGCACCCGCCTTATTCTCTGGAGGTCTCGGCTTTCCAGAGGAAGAGATGCTGACGGCGGCTGGTGACTCAAATGTTCTCATTCTCAAATCTCTTATGTACTGAGTTTTCGTTAAGGGAGAATGGTGGCTGAAAAAAAAGCGAACAGCGTCTCGTTGAACGTTTGTCATAGTAGATGTCGAAATTGCATCTTTCAAGGCCAAAAGTGTTTTAGGGATGGATTGGTGGGTTTCTTTAATAAACAAGGAAACTTCGCTTCTGTTCATTATAGACGGTAGCATATTCATAACCAAAAGAAAGCGTTCTTGGTCTTTAAAGAAGAGAGCAATGTAAAGTGCCATGCCTGGCTTTTCAGTTTCACCAATCCCAGTCCTGTACTGCTTAAGAACTGGCGTATTTCTCAAGCAGCTTAGCAAGATCAACCACGGAGATTTGTCAGCAGGTGTAGGGATGCTCTCAACATACGCACACGCCCATTTCAAGTTCTCTTTAACTAGCTGAATCGTTTTATCAGCTTCGTTATGCCAGCACGTAATCAGCAATTTATTCGCAGACTTTGTGATTTTAGCATTAGGAAATTGTTCTTCTTCAATAAAGACTCCACCAGTCACATCAGCCTCTACTTCATGAAGAGCACCAAGATCCTGTAAACCACGAGGCACAAATGCGGCTGTTGTCGCAGGGCGGATGGAACGTAAAGCCACTGGATTTGATCCGCCATCGTCATTGTCGTCATCAAGCGAGGACGCACCAGCAAATGACGAGGATGCACCAGCAGAGGACGAGGACGTCTTCTTGGACGCACCAGCAAAGGAAGGCGTCTTCTTGGAGTCACTCACTTGAGGATGCTTTGTAGACATCCAAGCCAAATCGCGACTAGCGGGGGGCTCCTTGACTTCACGCCCCGCTCCAGAGAGGGTGTCAAAGTTCACCATAGTTTGATTAGGCTTTGGAATTGGTTTAGGCTGCGAGAAAAACCCGCTCGCACTTCTCGCAACTGGTGCAGAGGGCATACCTGGGGCTGCTTTCTTGCCTGGCAAGTTGACGAGTTCGGACTGAGATTTTTTTCGAAGGTTGTCAGGATCAGGAGGACGAATAGGGACAGGGACAGGAGCTTGATGAGGAGGACGAGTAGGGAACCCGCTCATTGTGATCGCTGCTTTCGTTCCTTCCTTCTTCTTTCTCTCTTCCGCTGGAGCTGGACGAGATAATAAACGCAAAAAATTCGCAAGAAATCTTAAAAAACAACCGTGATTTAGAGAAACAATGAAAACCAAAGCTTAATCCTCAATCATCTGCAATTTTCAATATGAGCAACAACTTTATGATTATCTTTTCGCTGGTTCTTTTTTTGAGTTTTTTCACATTATCTTCCCAGGAGCAGCACTCTGAGCTATTCACTCCTGACGGCCTACCTTCTGCTGCTTCTGCTTCTGCCGATTCTGCTGAATCTCTCTCTGAAGTCCTCCTTACTGAGCGTGATGATGATGATTCGATGTCGAATGTTGTTATTTCTCCAGCGGATCGTCAAAAGTTTCGAGTGAACTTTGCGTCTGAGGCGAAAGGCGCTAGCATTGCCTCTTATAATCCTGAAATGACAGGTGCTGCTAGTCTATTGTCGGCAGAACATGATTCATATGCGCTTAGCCCGTGCTCAATATCCAAGAAATTCGTCGTTGTTTCTCTAACAGAAGATGCAACGGTTGATGAGATTGTAATAAGTTCTCAGGAAAAGTTTTCATCCACAGTAAAGGATTTTCGAGTGTTAGGATCGTTGACGTTTCCTACCGCAGAGTGGGTTGTTCTAGGAAATTTCTCAGCCGATGAACGACTAGGAGAACAGACTTTCTCATTAAGTGTAAAGTCTTGGTCGCGTTTCGTTAAAGTCTCTTGGCTATCTCATCATGGTTCTGAATTTTATTGTACTTGGAATCGAATTAGAGTTTATGGACGGACTATGCTTGAAGACCTGCAGGTTCTTCTAACAGCTCCTTCTTCTGTTTCATCCACTTCGTCCTCGTCTAGCGCAGCAGATGCTGAAGGAGCCGTTGGAGTAGTTTCGTCAGTGGCACCTTCTCCTTCTCTAGGAACATCTCCGACGCCAAGTGCTCAATCATCATCCCCTCATTCCTTAACGGACAATGTCCAGTCAATGATTGCTGCTCTTCCTGTTTTGCCTGCGCCATCAAGTGAACCCACACAATCTGTCTCTCAGGATGGAGACACATTACAAATCGCAAATACTTTACTTGATCTTTCCAATGTTAGTACTTTTGACACACAAAACAACAGCAATAACTCGACGTTTCTATCTTTGGATACAACAGGTGCAGATGCTGAGCTCGATCGATTCGAGAGAGAGATATTATCGAACGACTCTTCCCTCGCAGATGTTACTAGTGATGCAAATGCAGCTCTTGCGGCTCTTAACGCATCCATCCTTGCCGCTAATCTCTCTAAATCTGGAAATAGCTTAATCGTCAGTCCTGTTCATCCTTCATCGAGCAATGTCTTTGTTGCTCTTACGAGTCGATTAAAAGACTTGGAAGTCGATAGAGTTGTTACTCACACGCACATCTCTGAGACAAACGACGCACTCTTGGCGCTGGCGAGACAAATAGATACTCTTCAAAAGTCAGTAGTAGCAATTCGGAATCAAAGCTTTGGGGTTAGACACTCTGCGACAGTCGACGAGCTGGTCGATTCATTAATTAGCACTCGAGATGAGATTCGACTTGGTGACGAGCGTCAAGATTCTGTTGTTGACTATTTGCGAAAACAGATTGATCAGTTAGAGGCTCGTCTACAAGAGTCTGAGCTGAAGGCAGAAACAATACTGTGGAATTATGGAGGTGTAGTTGTTGTTCTATTTACGATTCAAGTGATACTCTTGGTGAGATAAGCGAAGAAAAACAGGGAGTGCCTTATTCATTGGATGGCAGCATTGAGAGATGATTGTAACGACGGATAGTTACGTCAAGTTAAAGACTGTAAAGCATCGAATTTGCTAGGCTGTGAAGCAACCAATTGTCAAGAAAGGAAGAACCTAGAAAAATTTATTACGAGAAAACATTGTGACTTAGTTTTACCCAATTCGTTTTTCATCTGCAATATTTTGTGGTGAGAAGAATAATTGTAACCGCCAACCCCAAAAAATGTCTTCTTCTACTTCGTCATCTCTGCTTGTGGACGGCGCAGATGGTTGGTCAGCGCGCAGTGTATTTGAGGGTTCTGGAGTAGCCTCTTCTGTGGTTGCATACACGTATGATGATATTATTCTCATGCCTGGCTACATTGACTTTCCTGTTGATGAAGTCGTTCTTACGTCTCGGTTTACTCGAAATATTCGTTTGCAAACACCGCTGGCGTCTTCTCCAATGGATACTGTCACGGAGCATCAGATGGCCATTGGAATGGCCATGCATGGTGGTATTGGCGTGATCCACTACAACAACACAGTCGAAGAGCAATGCAGAGAAGTAAGACTCGTTAAGCGATATGAGAATGGATTTATCACGGACCCAGTTTGTCTCGCTCCGCATAACACCATTAAAGACTTGTTTGCGGTCAAGGACTCTGTTGGATTTGGAGGTTTCCCAATCACTGAAGATGGAAAACTCGGTTCTCGATTGGTCGGAATCGTTACGTCTCGAGATGTGGACTTCCGCACTGACCTAGAGACCCCTCTTTCTGAAATCATGACGACAGATCTAGTTGTGGCGCACGAACCCTGCACGTTGGCTGAGGCTAACTTAATCATGCGAGAGTCGAAGAAAGGAAAGCTTCCAATAGTAAATGACAAGAACCAGTTGATTGCCTTGACGAGCCGAACCGATTTGAAGAAGAACCGTGACTTTCCCCAGGCCACAAAGGACTCCAACAAGCAGCTTCGTGTAGGTGCTGCTGTTGGCACTCGACCTGCTGACCGCGATAGAGCTGCCGCTCTTATCAAAGAAGGTGTGGACGTGATTGTCCTTGATTCGAGTCAGGGCAACTCTAAATATCAACTTGACATGGTCAAGTGGCTCAAGACAACGTTTCCTGAGATTGACGTCATGGGAGGAAACGTAGTTACTCGAGCACAGGCGCTCTCTCTCATTGCTGCGGGCGTGGACGGAATTCGCGTTGGCATGGGAGTAGGCTCCATTTGCACAACTCAAGAGGTTTGCGCGTGCGGAAGAGCGCAGGGGTCCGCTGTGTATCATGTTGCCAAGGCAGCTCGTGAGCACAACATTCCAATCGTGGCTGATGGTGGCGTGGGAAACACGGGTCATATCATCAAGGCTCTTTGCCTTGGCGCCTCTGCAGTTATGTGCGGGTCGCTGTTGGCTGGCACAGAGGAAGCTCCGGGCAACTACTTTTTCCAAGACGGTGTTCGAATGAAAAAGTATAGAGGCATGGGGTCCATCGAAGCAATGTCCAAGGGTAGCGGAAAGCGATACTTTAACGAGTCTTCAGCAGTTAAAGTGGCCCAAGGTGTGTCAGGTGCAGTTGTAGACAAGGGCTCTGTTAAAAAGTTTGTGCCCTACTTGGTTCAAGGAGTCAAGCACGGCTTCCAGGACATTGGAGCTCGATCGGTTGATGAGGTGAACACAATGAGGGAAGAAGGGCGTTTGCGATTCGAAATTCGGTCAGCCAGCGCGCAGAGAGAAGGAGGTATTCATGGCTTAGCGTCTTATGAAAAGAGGCTGTACTAAAAACTGTAACTTGAAGTTGAATTGTCACAGTATATCATATCGAAACATCATTATAGTATGAGCGATTCTTTAGCACCAAATTTTCTAGAATCTTTGGGAGTTGAATCATCATCAACACTTCTTCAATCACCACCTATAGAAGAGTCGTCTGATGCAGGCCTTTATCTCTCTCGAGCTTTTGTGTCAGGCACACGTTCTCGTTTGATGACCGTATTTTCTTCTATGCATGATATTCGTATCACGGTGCTGCAGAAAGACTCAAGTACGAATTCGTCGAGATTTTTTTCCAAGGCTCTTGACAAAGAGAAGCTGGCTGATGAAGCAAAGCGGTCGCAATTAAGTGATCAGACCGCAGAAAGGTTTATAAAGGCTCTGGTTTATGGTCTATCAGTTCCTGACGACAAGTTTGAGATCACAGAGGATGAGAAGGAAGGAATCATTTTGACCTTCCCGATAGTTCCTACAGTTGATGATGCGATTCATAATCTATCTCTTCCAGAAAGCCTACCAGCCCCTCAATTAGATTTATTTGATTCATATCAGGTAGTCTTTCGGGCTCTACAAAAACTGCAATCTCAAACGTATGCTGCGACCCTGTTAACTTCAATCGATGCTACTCTTGATCTTGAGCCGACTGAGAAACAACCGGCATTATCATCAGCGTCTACCAATCATCAGGTTAATCTGCATCGAGACGTTTTCAACCCACTTCAAGGAGTCGTACGAGCACCACTTGCAGGAACAAAGAGGAAACGATAAATCTTTGATATGTTGCAAATGCACACTAAAACACTCCTTCTATTAGCATCTCCCCTTTTTACGCTCCTAAAAACGCCACACCTTCACTTTCACTATCTGTATCATCGTCTTCAATCTTTTGTGGATATAGAATATAGTGCTGCGTCATAAACACGACATCAAATACCATGCTCGTAAATCCGAGTCCGAATTTAACAGGATCACCTTGCACCCCTGACCAATCACTTGTAACTGTGCAGTCCATGACTAATTGAGCAACGCTTAGTGAGCCGCCTGCAAAGTCAAGAAGCACATTGTGAATCGACCAGCCCTCCGTGCTTTTTCGCTGCCAATTCAGAACAGCCTGTGGCGCATACTTGGTCAAGCTTATTGTCAATTTTAAATAAGAGAGGGTTAATAACAGAGTTATGATTGAAATTTTTCCAATTCCAGCTAGGATTCCAGCAATAATGGCTGAAAGGGAAATTCCAGTAAGTAAGAAGATGCCGTACTTTGTTACCTTTTGCTCGCCGCGCTCGTAGATGGCCATTTGACCCAGCGTAACGAGTGTAGCAATAACTGCATGAAGACCGAAGAAGACATCGTTACTCTGAACTGCAGGATACGAGCCATATTGAGCTTTATATTGTTCACGAACGCTCGGCGACCAGTAATAGGCGCAATTGTATGCACTATAGCACGAAAACCCCAACAAGTTAAGCGCTACGTAGTCAAACGAGAGACCAACCACTGACTTTCTTAAATAGTTGATAATCACTTGGGGCCAGAAGGATACTGACCACATCACGAAATAGGACCATCCAATCGTTGTTGATAGCGTTCGATAAGGCTCTGCATATGTTACGTCTGGAGGAATGCTTACTCCTAGAATAATGCCTAGAAGGATACAAGCGGTCCCTCCAGTAAGGATCAAGCCATTCTCGCTTTTAAAAGCCCACGAAGATAGAGAGGATGAAGAAGATTTAGAGTTGGAAAAAATCTTGGACATTGTTTTTGACGAAAACTTTCAAAGGATATCTTGTAGCGTGTTTTGAATAAACTTTCTTTTAATGTTTAGATGATATTAATATTATATAGTTTATATAACTCAACCTTCTTGACTTCTTATTGAGGAAAATTCGAAAATTGTTTTTATTATTGTCTACAATTGGGCGTTGTTGGGTTTCAAAATAACTATGTTCTTCCTATCAATAATCATTTTGCTCCAGTCGGCGGCGGTGGCATCTTCGCTGACATGGATAAAACATAACTTGCCCCTAAGTGGTGAGCTTGTACTGACAGATGTCCATGCTATCATTGAAGACTCGAGAATCATTGCTCTCGCCTCTGGAGAAGAAGGTGTTTTATTAAAGTTAGATGTTCCTGTGGATCAGTCTGGAAATTATTCTTGGACAACTCTTCTTGACTCGTCGGATACAACGTATTGGTATGGTGTGTATTTGTTCTCTGCCTCTTCTTATCTTATTTCTGGATTTCATGACGGTGCCGATGGTGCGTATGGAATCGTATCCTTTTCTGACGACGGAGGTCGCTCGTGGGCAAACGACACCAAAGTTGACGTAGTTGCATGGGCAGGAGGCCCTATCGAATTTTCAAATCTAACAGAGGGTTTTATGCCAAGCACGTCTGGTCAATCTTCATGGCGAACACAGAGCGGAGGAAGGAACGCATCCGAGTGGCTGGAAATAATTCCGAGCAGTGGTCAATGGCATTCGGGTAATTTCATTTATGACAAAAGCGGGCTTATTCGCATCGCAGGTAGTAATGATTGCACGTCTCTTGACTATGCTATTTCGTGGACTTGTCAAGACCCGTGGGACCCCAGCGGAATCGACACTGCCATTGCGTGCTCGGGATCGCACTGTTTGGTTGGAGGCGGAGAAATTTCTCCAACCGTATCTGGCTGGACCCACATTAGCATTGATGGAGGACAATCGTTTTCTTCAACAAGAGCTCTTACTAGTTCCTTTCCACTTCGTTCCGTTCAAGTGATTTCAACAACAAGTTCTGCCGATCCACTATATATAGTTGCTGGCGGAAATTATTTTTCAGCTCAAGGAGGAATTTACTCGAGCATCGACGGAGGAGTTCAATGGCAACTCGACATTGACCTAGGACAGGAAGTGAAGGCTTGTCGCACACTTAATGTAACGTCCTTTATTAGAGTCTTTTGCGTTTCTGCGGGATCAACGGGGGGCTCTATTGTTTCAACGGATGTTCCTTTGTAATTTTTTTTGTATAAAACTATTATTCCTAAATCAACATCTTCAAGCAATCTCACACGCCCTCCTCTTTGAAGGAGCCAACTCGGGTAGTCCCATGCCTTGAACTCGCATTCCTGCACCTAGAACGGACCCACCGCTTGCACCTTTTTCATTTCCAGCGCCACCAACAATATCAGATATAAGAGCGTCAAATAGCTCAGCAACTCCTGTGTTTGTCTTAGCGCTAACCTCGAAGCTCTTACAACCCCAAGCGCGCGCCTTGGCGTTTCGCTCCTTTTCACTAACTGCACGATCACTGGAAAGATCGGCTTTAGTTCCAACAAGAACCATTGGAATCTTCGGGGCAGACGCCGGTTCGCTTCCTTTAGATACAACTGCAGGCACTGGCTGGCCATGCGCCTTGAGGATTTCTTCCCGAACACGGTCCAGTTTTCCAAAGGTTGTATCATCAGTAATCGAATAAACAAGAAAGTAACCATCTCCCGTGCCTAGTTTTTCGCGTTTTAAATCGGCATAAGCTTCTTGCCCTGCCGTGTCATCTATTTCAATATGGCGAGGTGCTCCAAAAACCTCCACGTCCTTTGTGTACATATCTCCGATTGTTGGCATATATTGTTCGTTAAAGTCGCCAGTAGTATAACGAAGAACCATGGCAGTCTTCCCCACGCCTCCTTGGCCCACAAGGACTAGTTTAATTGCTGAAGACATTACCAACAAGATTGGGGGGAACACACAAAATCTTCAAACTGAAACGCTAGACACAAAATACCTTTGAAAATAATTTGAAAGTAAAGTTTTCAAGTGCAAATAAATCAAGTCTAGGGCCTTTGATTAGGGCCTTTCCTTTGATTTACGTTCTATTCGTGTTCTTCTAGTAGATAAAAAGAGAGAATGGCCGAGCCTCAAAGCGTTCGTGAGATGTATGAAAGTATAAAGCCGGTTACTCGAATCTGGCTAACCGCTGCATTTGCAGTAACTATGGGTGCAAGGTTTGGAGTTGTAGATCTTACACTATTGGTTTTTCGTCCTGCACTTATATGGAAAAGGTTTGAGATCTGGCGACTCGTTACGACCTTCTTCTTTCTTGGCATGCCCTCTTTTAACTGGCTTATAAGAATGTATAACCTCTATCGTTATGGTCAAGGCCTAGAAATGAACCCATTTCCTGCCGGATCTGGTATGCATGAAGGGAATCTAGCAGACCATTTTTGGGAATTAACTGTTGTCGCACTCTTTACCCTCGTTGCTGGCTTTTTTCTTCAGCTTCCTGTTCTTGGACCATCTTTGTTGGCTGGCGTTATTTATTTATGGTCTAAGCGAAACCCAAACACAGACGTTACTTTATACTTCTTCAAAATGAAAGCAATCTATATGCCATGGGCCATGGTGCTCCTAGCTCTAGCACTGGGCGATGACCCTGTGCCTGACCTGGTTGGAATTGCAGCTGCGCACTTGTTCTATTTCCTGCACGATGTGCTTCCCGGTGAAGCATATTTACCGGACTTTATCAAGGGCGTTAATCTAGTTTCAACGCCGAATTTTATCTATCGATTATTTGACCTGCCCAGAACGGACTTTTCGGCTGGCGCTCAAAGAGCAATGGAAGCTCGATTTGCTGCTTATCGCCCTGGAGCAGCTCCAGCAGGCGCTCCTAGATTTCAGGGTCAAGGGCACGTTTTAGGACGAGCAAACCCTCAATAAGTAATTCACGTTGCAACTCCAGATACTACATTTAAAAACGCTTCTAAACTTAACGACTGCAGTTCGCCTTCCTCGCTTCTTTCTTCTTCATCTCCTTGTTCCATACCATCAGCTCTGGGCGCTGCACTAGGAGCTCGAAAGGCTCGAATGTCTTTACCTTGTTGAGAAACTTGCGTCGACGATCCACTTCCTATTGCAGAATCTGCAACAGTTACCTTAAATCTCTGCAACGTCATAACTCGCTCTTCAAACGTATCTCTAGCGAGCAACCGATACACATTTACTGTGTTCTTCTGTCCAAGACGGTGAGCTCTATCCATTGCTTGAAGATCTTTAAACGGATTCCAATCGTGATCATAAAAAATCACAGTATCGGCCCCTGTGAGGTTTAGCCCAAGACCCCCGACAGCTGTCGTAAGGAGCAATAGTTGAAATTGAGCACTATCGTTGAATTGGTTTGCAAGGCCCACTCGGGATGACGCAGGTACGCTTCCGTCGATTCGGGAACAGCCCACGGTCGGGAAAAAAATGCGAAGAAGGCCCATGTCAATCGCGTCAAGCGTCCGCGGCTGTTGAGCAAAGATCAGAATCTTGCGCTTTTGGGTTGATGAGTATGTACTAACTCCTTCGTCAAGGTCTCGAGGATCTACCACTAGGTCAGATGAGCCATCTAGAAGCCTTGTCCCGGTAGATCCAGACTCTGAAAGCCCCAACTGCAGAAGAAGATTTCTAAGCGCTATTAGCTTGCAAGATTCGTTGGTAGGATAAGATAAAGCTGTTTGAAATGATGGCGCTTGCTGTGGGTCACTTCTATTTGTCTTCTTTCTTGATTGAGAAGATGATGCATTAACAGTTGACCGCAACAGTGACGTTCGTAGCTCTTCGTCTAGACAATTTGGATGATTCACAATATGCCTCAGTGACTGCAACGCAAACATGCTATTTTGAAGAGGAGTTTCGACATTTCTTTGCCTTAAACTTTCAAGAAACGCGTTGTGTAATAGCAACTGCTTTGGAGCCAAGTCAACAATAATGTCAGTAATAGTTTTCGGGGGAAGTTCGCTCAGTACATCGCCCTTCAGCCTGCGGAGAACAAAAGGGAGAGCCTGACGCTGAAGGGATGCAAGAGCTTGCCGTGCAAGTACCATGTCGGCCTCAGTGGCTTGTGGAGAGCGAGCTTTGCGAACTGGCGCTGCAATATGTGTCTTGAAGTCGGACAGCGTACCGAGAGCCCCGGGAAGAGCTATCGAGAGCAGAGCCCATAAATCTTCTGGTTTATTTTGAACTGGAGTCCCAGATAAACAAAAGCGGTGGCGTGATATAGAAGAAACTGTCTGAAGGCAAGAGAACAGAGCCGAGGCGGGGTTGCTAGCAGCATGCGCTTCGTCAACAATGAGAAAAGCAAACCCCTTTTCACCTGAAACCTGACAGATTTTATCAAAGTCGAGCCTTAACATAGAAAAGGACATGATAAGTAATGTGTGCGATTCTTGTAAAGGCTTTACCTCCTTGCTGAGAACAGACGATCGTGAACGCTTCGTCTCTAGAGACTTTGGGACAAGACGAGTGAGAGCGTCTTGGCGATCTTGATGAGTTCCTCCATAAACAACTGCATTAAGAATGCGATCTTTGCCGTAAAGTTTCTCAGCTTCGTACGACCAATGATGGACTAGAGTTGCAGGACACACAATGACTGAAACTGGAGGAAAGTTCTTGTCTCCGCGATGAACCGCTGCTGCAATCGAAACTAGAGTTTGGGCTGTTTTACCAAGTCCCATGTCATCTGCCAAGATGCCACCTAGATTGTTTTGTTGGAGGAACGACATCCACTCAATGCCCTCCAGCTGATAAGGACGCAGATCAAGACCGTTTGGACTAATGCCTTCTGGGAGACAAAAAGGTGACGATTTTAATGATTCGTTGGTCTCAATAGGTAGTTTATCTTCGTTTCCTTGCGCTTGATCGGCAACAAGAGCCTTTGCAACAGAGGGAGGAAGTCGCTCAAATGATCGTCGAGCTCCTTGCTCTAAAAGTTTCTTGAGACCTTCACCGCGACGAAATGCACTTGTCAAATGCGTACTCATTTCTAAACTTTTCTCAGTAAGGATAGCTACCGATGCAGAGAAAACTGGCAGCGAATCAACAAGTAACCGAAGCAATGAAGCAGCATTACTTCGTACTGGTTCCGACTTATGTGCTAAGCAGGAAACCGCAGCAGGAAACAGAGAAGCACCATAGTGGGCAAGAATTTCGCGAAGACTTTGACATTTGCTCCTTCTATCAACCATGATTGTTCTACGTGAAGATAAAAAGGCGCTTTTGTAGTCACCCTTAAACGATCCTTGGAGTGAACAATGAATGAGGGCCAAGATTCGTTCTCTTTGTCGTGCATCCGTATCGCTTGACAAGTGAGGGCTCAATAGCTGAGGAAGGAGGTGCTCGGCAACCATTTCTGCAAATTTATGGAATCGTAAGGATGAGGCTGCGCACGTCAGGACAATTGCTGTGTGAGAAACCACATTGCCGTGAATAAATGCTTTAAACGCTATCGGAAGGAGACCCATGGCAGCTGATGCGGCCTTATTTAGAGTTCCATTTTCATCGATTGATTCGGATGCGACGATCACAGAGGCAGCAAGGACAAATGTGGATGTTATTGGGAGAGAAATCAATGATGAGAACGAATTCTTTGGCCGCAGTGCACCTTGCAGCAGTTTTTCAGGAGTAAGGGCATCGCAAACCGCGTGAAGGGCATTGATGCACCCTTGTCGTTGTAGGAATGTAACTAGAGAAAGCGATGCAGCAGCTGAGGTGTTTTCACTCTTTACGACTGCAGTTGCAATTTTATCAAACGTTAACGATCCAATAGAATCAAAGTCCCTTTCAGACGAAGAGGATGATTCTAACCAACAAGCAGCGCAAAAAGAAGTTAGAACAGAAGCGGAAAATGCTGGAAGCCAGAGCCCTAATAAACGTGCGTCAAGGACAAGACCACACCCTGCACCATCTAATAGGGAACGAATCAGTGGCGTTATTCGCTGAGGTAAACACGACTCCCATGAATGAATAGATCCAAAGGACCGAGAAATTCGTAGAGCTGGTGCAAACAAAGCTGCGGCAATGCACACATTAACAGGCACACACCATCGCAGAGTCTGGGTTCGCGACACTTCGAGTAACCTTCGAGTTCGATCAGCTTGTAAGATCACTTCTGCAAGTAGAGCCGGTGTATTTGAATCCTTGTTATCGTCGATTAGAGTTTGAGCTTCAACTAGTGCTTGCTCTGCCTTCCTAGCGACGGAATTTAATTCAATAAGTGATTCAGAGGCGAGATCGACCTTTTTCTTCTTCTGAGCACCATGTTTACGTTTGCTCTCATTGCTATATATTTCAATAGCTCTGTATAGATCTCCGCATGCCATTGATAGTTCAAGAAACGATGAACTAGCTTCTAAGATAGGGGCTCGGTCAATGTCCGTGTCTGAAGGCAGTCTAAAAAATGTCAACAGTGGCTCAAGTATCTGAGAGACGCCTTGGCACGCAGAGGGTGAAATCTTCTTCACATCTACGAACCGCCAAAAAAAAGACGTAAGAAGAGCCACAGTTTGTGCGGTTGTGGACGCAGATGATTCAGCCAGCACTCTGAGAGACACTGAAATTTCATTTAGACTCAGTTTCTGAAGAGCAGCTGCTGCAGCCGAAGTCCTTGATGACTGTGCGCCGTTTCCGGCAAGCAAGTAGGCTAATACTTCTGAGCCTAGAGCACGTTTTCGAAAATTGATCGCAAAAGCTGGAGAAAGCGACAGGATTGAATCACCTCCAGAGCTTGGGGGTCTCAGCTGCGAGGCTTGCAGTGCATCGCCATCTCTCATGGCAAGCGCTGACAATGCACGAATAAACCAAGTGCGAGCTCGAATTTCAGTTGAATCAGTCGTAGATGGCATAGGTCCATTAAGAGACGTGTTCTTGTCGAGTTCAAAAGCGCGACCGATAAGTCGAAAGGCCATGCTTCGTTGGCAAGATTGAGAAATGTCGTCTTCGAACAGAGATTTGCTTCCTGAAACAAGAAGCTTTGGTGCAACAGTTGACGAGATCAAAAAAGTAAGCGCCGATACGTGTCCATCAGCTGGGAGTTCGACCTCCAAGTCATCTTCGATATCAAGAATATGAAACCGAAGAGCAGCGCTGACGATACACAAGAACCCATTTTGATTCCACCATGTAGAAAATGGAAGCGCTTCCTGTGGATCCAATGATGACGCTTCGATGCGACCTCTCTTTCTACCTGTCGACCGTGTTGGTCCAGCACAAGTCTGATCTATGGGCGCAGCCATCCTTAATAGCTGACGTTCGCAGATGAGAATCAAGACAGAGATAGCATCAACCCTTACAGAAATGAGAGAGTGCTCAACATAGATTGACGCAGATTCAAATAATTGGTGGATCAATACATCATTAACGTGATTTTCAATCAAAGTTAGCGACAACAGAGATCGCAACAAGGAAAGAAGAACAGGGGGAAGTGGTGATATGGAAGCATCGTTTCCAATATCTGATCGTCCAGTATTAATGAACTGCTCAAGCCTCTGAGAGCACGAAAGTATTGCTCTCCCTATTTGAGATGAATCCAGAATGTTCACGTCTGACTGCACAATTCGTAAAAGGAGTTCCCCAGCGACACTGCTTACGTCGTCACTATTATCGCAAAGCAGAGTCAAAGCGATGCCTCCTGCGTCTGACAATGATTTCCGAGTCTGCACCGCCAGTGTCGAATGTGAACGCAGAACGAGAGATGCAGTTGCATTTAAGCCAAGCGCTGATCCATGTCGCGCGTGCCAATCGTCGTGTGTAGAGACAAGTTGAAGCGCAGAAATGACACGCACAAGACGCGCATTAGGTAATCTAGCTGCTGCAAGTGAAAGCGCTTGGGCACTAGCCTCTCTCACGATTGAGACAAGACTCCTAGAACTAAAATCAGAGAATCGGTCTAACGCTAAGACACATGTTAATCGAAGAACAAGGTCCTCCAAGGCCGCATGACCGTTTTCGTGAAACTCAAGGTCCACGACACCACCTTGAAGCTCTTCTTCGGCAGAGCATGAGAATCGAAGCATTGACAAGAGAATTCCTCTCAACATGAGCACAGCGCCGTGCCGTTTTCCCCAACGCATGTCAAATAAGTGGAAACATGCCGCATTAAACAGAACAATAATTTCGCTATTCGCAGCAGCATTGATG
>Ga0164295_10002276_pt1 | contig 15843 bp, 16 predicted proteins | sample GEODES006metaG_FD_111798 | JGI IMG/M metagenome (GOLD analysis project Ga0164295, IMG submission 111798) | Oligotrophic lake water microbial communities from Sparkling Lake, Wisconsin, USA - GEODES006 metaG | ecosystem: Environmental > Aquatic > Freshwater > Lake | place: USA: Sparkling Lake... | reverse complement strand
TTTAATGGATGCATCGTATAATCTATTGGATCTATCCATGAATATTCTCTATAATATGAACGACATTATAGATCTATCCAGTATAATCATCAATGGTACGGGATACAAAATCGTCCATAATGCATCCACTGATCCTAGTGGAAATCTAAATCAACATACCACATTTACATCCACACATCCCGAATTGTATGATCCAGATATAAATGAAGATTTGGTCCAATACGTATCTACCTATGATGATATCGCAGATTCAACCAGCGAAAATGCCATCGTCATGAATCAAATCATTGAATATGCATCGAAAATAAAATGCGAAAATTTCCACGGGAAAGGGACAATTGACGATTATTCTGTACTATTTGAAGCGGCGGCGAAAATCGCGACAGATACGAAACATATCCAACTCGACGTCGATATTGACGGATTCAACGAATTCGGGCAGGCGGCAGACGATCTCGCCCATCTATTTACGAATTTCACTATTCGTCTACAGAATATAAACATCATTAACGACATTACTTTCTTGAAGGCGATATCGAGCGCTCTCGAGAAAATATGTAATCTATCTGACATCTTTGGACATTTCAAGGAAACGATCATGTGTAAATCGAGCATTCAATTGCCGAAATCGTCTCATGATACAAAAGTCATATTGGACAATGTCATGTCCGAGATAAATTGTGCAATGAATTATATCGGCAATTTCGTCGAAGTGACCAATCCGAATTTACACGATGCACAACTATCATCCATAGAAAAAACGATCATATCGAAAGCGGTGGATACAATCGATAGTTGGAATACTATATGTCAACAAGGGGTATCCATTGCAATGAATACGAATCCGGATATAATGGCCATCAATAATACGAATCGATTATTGAAAATGAAAACTAGTCAATTGAAATCCATGTCTTCAAATCTAAAACGGAAATTCAATCTCTATATGAAATAATTTCGACATCACTATTTTTACAGTTGTAAAAATAGTGTTACAATTGTAATATTTCTATGCATATTTAGTAAGATTTAGAAAATATTATTTTAGTGTTTTTTATTACGTATAGAAAAGATATATGTCTAAACACATTCTCGAAACAATCGATGAAACATCCACTGATATCGTCGCTGAAAAATTACCTCCCATAGTGGTAAAACCTGCACCCGATTTTTTTACTACTTTTTGTAATATAGTAGATTGTTCATTAAATACGTCAATAAATACATTTTCTAAACTTCCGAAACAGTGTAAATCGATCCAGATGAAAACGATTCGTCCAAATACACTTCAGATAACGGAAGAATTCAATGAACGCTATTTTATCAAAACTAGAAAACGACTCGAAGTATCTCAATTCTCAATCCTGAAAGACGATATAAAAAATTATAGATCATTATCCGATTCCCAATTAAATTATTTAACTACATTAACAGAAGATGCGAAGATAGAAATCATAAAAATTTATAATAGCATGATTGCAAGTATCGAAGATTTACTTGTCGACTAACTCTAATGACGCGATTTATTTTGCCACTTTTGTGCGGACCTTTTTCGGTTTTTGTGTCGTGGACGAGGATCCACCTGCGACGATGGGAGCACTACCACCGCGATTTGTCCTATAGGATAAATATTCGGTTTTCAAATGGGCAAGTTCGGATCGCCAGATTTCTTCTAGAGACGTCGCCTCCAATCGTCGCAAGCTGGCTTCCGTATCTACGCATTCGCGCATGATTTTCGCCACGTTTTCTGCAGTAACAGAATCCATCGGCATTTTCACGAGATACTTGTAGTCTCCGTCGATAAGATCGAATCCGTTGGTCTCCATCAATCGGACGACATCTTCCGCCGTTTTCTTGCGGAGATCCACGACATCGTCGAGTGTGGCTTGAATATACCTCGCACGGTTCGATAATTTCTTGAGTAATTCACGCATGACGGCCAATTGGGCGGTTTTCCGCTTGTCGTATGTGGCGATACGGGTCATATAGAATTCATCCATGATCTCTTCGACACAGGCATACTTGTGCAACTTTTCCCGTGAATCGAACATGTGCATGTTCGTCGTAGAGATGGTCGTGGTCAATTTCAGTAATTTTTCTATAGGACTTATCGTGAGGGCGGGATCCGTAGACGCATCTCTTTTGTCGCAATACTCTTGCAATTTCCCCTTGGGGAAAGTGATGATAATATCCACGTTTATTTCGGTGGACATGGATACTGCATCTTTGAGTATAGGCGCCGTTTTCTTACCGTCTTTATCGGTCGTTCCGTCCACAAGCCCCTCCAAGAAGGAAATATAAGGCATCGTCCATGTACCTACCGGCAACTCTGTGATCCGGATTTTATCTTCCGCGATTTTCTCCCATCGTCCACGGATAAGATATTTCTTCTCCGCCATCTTGGTAATGCTTCCTTTGAATCCTTCGTAATAAGGTACAAAGTCGAATTCCGGTCTCGACGTCAAAGACAATCGTGCGATCAAATAGTCGATGATTTCTATAGGATTAAATGCCGGAATATTGCACGAGAACCCCGTTCCAATCCCGGAAATGCCATTCACGAGGGCAAACGGGATAATGGGCACATAGTATTCCGGTTCTACAATCGTACCGTCGTCATTGATGTATGTGAGAATCGCGTCATCGGCCTCTGGGAAAATCGCACGGGTAAGTGGATTCAGTAGGGTGAAGATATATCTTTCACTCGCACTGTCGTCACCTCCCTGCAATCGCGTACCGAATTGACCATTGGGTAAGAGGAGATTGATATTGTTGGATCCTACGAATGTCTGTGCCATATTCACTATAGCACCATTGAGAGATGCTTCGCCGTGGTGATATGCACTATGTTCCGATACATATCCAGAAAACTGGGCGACTTTGATTTCCGACGTTAACCGGCGTTTGAATGCCGAGAATAGGATTTTACGCAGGGAGGTTTTCAATCCATCGACGGCATTGGGAATCGATCGTTCACAGTCGTATTTGCTGAAATGAATCATTTCACAGTCGATGAATTCTTCGTATTTGACTTGAGGTTGAGCGGTATCCAAGAATCGGGACTTGTCGTAATTCTCGAGCCAAGTCTTGCGGTCATCGGGACGTTTCTTGTTGAAGACTTTGTCGATCGTATCATCCGTGGTTTGGTCATATACGAAATCTACGATTTTCTTATTTGCGAAATATTCCTTGAATTCCGCGGAAGTGGATGTACCAAGCCCTTTGAAATATTTGATGGTCCATGATTGTGCGTCGTTCGTCTCTTTCCATCGTGCATATTCGCCCTCGTTGTAGAAGATGAGGGTTTGCTGTCCGCGCTTCGCGCGTAAAATGGGCGTATTCATGAACGAAATGAATCCGGGGATATGTATCAGTGATCGCCATTCACTGTGGAATAGATTGATACAGAGACCTTTGATATGGGACCCGTCTAAATCTTGATCCGTCATGATCATGATTTTCCCGTAGCGTAGAGAGGTATGTACGTCTTGGATGGAGGCGTATTGTTTCCCCATTTCGAGACCGAGTATTTTCTTGATATCCGTTATTTCCTTGTTCTCTGCGATTTTCTTCACTTGTTCCCCACGGACATTGAGTAGTTTCCCCTTGAGCGGATAGATACCTATATGATTCCTGTCTTCGCTGGAAAGACCGCTGACAATCCCCGACATGGCCGAAAGTCCTTCACATAGGATCAATATACATTGACCCGATAGAGGACCCCCACTATGATTGGCGTCGATGAAATTGGCGATACCACGGACGGTTTTCGATTTTGTACCATCCGTCTTTTTCGCCTGTCTCGCTTCTTTGGCCTCGGTTAAAGAACAGGCCATTTCCATGACCCCCATTTTCGCCACTTTCTCCACAAATGCGTCCGTCACGATACATGCCGATCCGAATTTATTCATGGGAGTATTGAGAAAATCTTTGGTCTGACTATCGAACGATGGATTCTCTATATCACAACGCAAGAAGAGGACCAATTGTTCCTTGATCGAGGTCATATTCACCTTGACCTTTTTCTTTTTCTCGATATAATCCGCCAATTTCCGGCAGAGTTGCATCAAGATATAATCCACGTGTTTTCCACCTTTATGTGTCATGATACCATTCACGAAGGAAATCTGCGCAAATTCGTGTTTCGGGGATAGTGCCACGGCATATTCCCAGCGTTCATGTGGCGTCTCATATACGCGTTTTGTTTCTTCCTTTGTTCCGATATAGAAATCCACGTAATTCTGGAAATTTTTTACGGGGACCACCTCCCCATTATACGTCACGCGGATTTTTTTGTTACTTTGATCACAGATTGCGGCAATGTCATATACACGTCTCTTCAAGAGCCGAATCATGATGGGATCTAGTCCTCCATTAAGTCCCAATCGGGCATAATCGGGGGTAAACGATACCCTAGTATAAGGTTTCGCCGATTTCGCCACTTTGGTGATTACGGGTTCGCCAATCACATCTAGATTCGCATTGAATTCTTGTCTATATTTCAGTCCGCGAGTATGATCGAGTGTTTCTATATGACCTTTTGTCGACCAGATGAAGATGAGTTTGACGCCATACCCGTTTTTACCCCCGACAATCCGTTTTTCTGTTTTATCGTAATTAGTGGATGTCCGGAGTTCGCCGAATACCATCTGGGGAATCCATGTACCCGTTTCAGGATGTTTAGCCACATCGATCCCATTGCCATCGTTGGTGACAGTGATGGATCCATCCGCGGGATCAATGACCACATCGATATAGGATACTAGGCGTTTATCTTCCCCCGTCGATTTGTTCATACGGACAATATGATCACGTGCATTCACGAATGCCTCATCCGCGAGTTTGTATAGCGCGGGGTTATATTGAGCATGCACGTGTTCGATCTTATTGCCATTTTCTTCGCCTGTATTCAAAATATAGATATTATCTTCCACATTCTCGATAGATCCAATATAGGTATCTGGATTGTCCAATACGTGCTCCTTATCGGTCTTTTGTTGATATTGTTCAGCTAGATTCATTGACATTTCTATATGACTGTATGCTTCCTAGATCTACATTGTTTTCAAGAATCAATTTTTACGGGAATCGATAAAGATTGTGATACTGTTTGCATGTTTTCAATATACAAAATCAAGTACTTTAGTAATAGACCGAATCATTTGAAAATGCTTTATAACTATCTTGGTAAGAAAACCCACCCCCAATGGTTTCACTCGAGCCCTCCTCCCCCTCCCCCTTAATATATTTATGTATATGATATTCTATAGTATTCATCTATAGAGATCCATGTCAAATCCATGTATATATACTCCGGCTCGTAATCTACACATTTTTTCATTATTGAATTCTAGATCTTCATCCTCTTCATGTAGTAAAGATATTAGCTATAATAAAATCGTCACGTCGTTCAATGATCCGTCCATGTCTCGACGTATGCGATATGCCCAATATGTCCGCAATTATAAATATACCTATATTGCCGAAGCATGTGGCGATAACACTGGATTACGTGTGTCTTATCCACCTAGTAATATTGTCGCCACTATTCTCCCGAATCTTCATCCCGCAGGTAGTCAAATATATGACATGAGCTATAGTGTGATATTTACATGGAAACGACCATGTTTCACGGGATGTACCCCCATTACGTCCTATAGGATAAAATCTGTCCCTGGGGATTTGACATCCCTAATAACCCCTCTCGAACCACGTCCGATTATCAATGGACTCCAATATGGCGTGACCTATGTATTTCAAGTGATTTCAATAAATACAGTTGGAGATTCTCATCCATCTGAACCGTCGAATCGCATTCTTCAATACAATTTCCCGCGATCTCCGTATAACATATCCGGCATTTTAGGCGATAAACGAATCGATTTCACATGGAATGAACCCTTTAATGGGGGGTCGAATATCGTATACTACAATGTACATCTATATGGCATTGCACCGATTCGGACAACGAATCTGACAACGAATTTCACAAATCTAACTCCAGGAAGGTCCTATAGTGTCGATTTTACAGCGGTGAATTCATATGGCGAATCCTACCCGGCTACATATACTTTTATAGGTCCTGCATACCCCGATAATCCGGCCAATATCACATTTACATATGTAAATACATCGATTATAGTAGATTGGAGTGTCCCTATTAGCGACGGATATTATCCGATCGACCTTTATCGGGTTGTGTACAAAGATCAATTCAATATGACTACAAATTACGATGTCTCGTCCAATGTATATACGGCAACTATCAATAATCTCTCTATAGGACAACCATACACGTTTTCGGTTATTGCTCATAACATTGTAGGATTCAGGACAGACCCTACGATATTTACTATAGTACCATGTAGGGTTTCCCAATCACCCAGTATTACAAATATTATCTATACTGCGGATCGCAGTGGATTAATCGTGCAATGGAACCCACCATTATACAATGGAGGAGGTACAATTCTGTCATATAGTATAATCTACGAATCAAGTGGCAGAACTGTCCGTATTGTGGTCCCTGTCACATCCGTGTCATATACGGTATATGGTCTCGTGACGAATCTAGTATATTCATTTACCATGACTGCGACAAATAATGCGGGAACATCTACACCGTCGAATGAATATACTATGATTTTTTAACCTGCGTTCATATAGACCCATTTTAGATTTAGAAAATAGGTAATAGAATCTTCTCTGGTATAAATGTATATACCAACTAGCATGTTCCCCAGTTCCACCTTTTTGAACTATTTACGTCCACAGCGATTACGTGAATCGAAAGTATGTCCTATAGTACAATACTGTATACATAATGAACCAATCACAAAAAACGAATTGAAAAATAATACGATTACAAATGTAACTGTTTGTTCATATGACCCCGCACCCGGAAAAACCCGGCAAAATGCACCGAATCAGAGTAGTAAAATGGAATATGCATCTTTTGCAAAACGATTCGGACGAACACGAGTGAGCCATGGATAAAACTTTAGGGGGTAATTCGCCGATTCTCCTCCGCGGTACATTTTATCTCAGTATATCCTATATGACAAATCGCCCACATAGACACGCCGACGGACATTATCACATCAAAGGACATTCGTTCAAGGAACTATTCGGATCTCGCGCACAGGTCTGGAACAAGACTGCGTACAAGACATCGGGTGGATTAACCCGTGCCCATTTGACCATGAATAAATGGGGTCGTATCGTATCTGTCCTCAAACACAAGACCGCGAAAAAAGAAAAAAGACTACAGAAATATGGATACTATGCAAAGAAGGGGAAATTCGGGGCAGTCACTCGTGGAACCCGCAAATCGAAATCCTCTACACGCAAACGAGGCGGAAATAGAGAAGAATATGAAAATGCATACGGTAGCAATGCCAACATTGAAACTGCTGCACGAATGATGAATACTGTCCCTTCAAATTAATATGCCGTATCTACCTGTTTCGCAAATACGAGTAGGAAGATAAATACGAGTTCGCGTACCAATTTACCCGTCGTATGAATCTCCTTTTTCTCAAAAACGGCCAATTTGTTTTTCTCATTTTTGTATTTGTAACTACTGTATAAGAATAGAAGAAACAAGGTCGAACAAATATAGGATCTAGGTTCGAATTGAAAATCGATCAAATTTATAAACATTCGATCCTCCTTTATCTCCGATAAAACCCCCTCTACGATTTCATTCTTGATTACCCGTAATCGAATAATGAAATTCAATTGCGACATGCGAAATGCGCAAGAATAATGTAGAATGCCCAAAAGAACAAAGAGTCCAATACGATTCATGATGTCATATAGATATTTTCTATATGACATATTCGAATTCAATTTTTACATATTATCCTATAGGACATACTATATTGACAATATACTACTGATGGTCGATTTCTTCGCATATTCGCTGGAATAATTCACCATGGATGCCTTGATATATTTAGTCAATATGGTATTTGTCGCCAATATCTGTTCTACACTCATGGTAGGAAACCATTGATATTTGGTCCGCAAGAGGATTTCGTCTTCGGGAATATAGACTCCATATTCGTCCTCGATGTCGAGGAATCCTTCGCCTAAAAGATCTTCTATAAGAACGGGTTTCCGTTTATTGTGTGTTTTGATGCCTATACATTCGCCTCCGATGAGATTCATTTTACCCAATTGAATTGCACCGAGAAGCCAGCGATTAACGATCCCTTTAAAATCGGGTTCCGATGTGAAATGGGGATACTGGCATTGACGACGCAAATATTCGGCGAGACGCTTGATCGTCTCGTTATTTTTCTCGGCGCCCATGAAATACGTATCGGGCATAAAATATTTCTGGCGTGATTCGACTGCATTTAGCGTATGATTCACGCGTTCGCATGCAAATGGATTTGCATCCAAGGTGCCCTTCTTATAAAGACCAATCAAATTCTTGGAACATAGGAAAGAATTGGGTACAACCATTCCACCGTAGTAATAGACCAATTGTGCAAGACCGAATTCGCGGAAGTGGGATTTCATGGGATCTGCGACGGTTGGAAGATCAATATCCCATGTAGGGATCAACTTACTAAATGTTTCATCGTCTATGAGACAAATGTGGAAATCGTTACTACAATGGTTGATAATACTACGGATGCATAAGTGAATATAGGATTGATTTAGATCCGTCGAATTTCGAGAATAGAAATCTTTCCATTTTCTGGCATTGATTTCGTATTTCGTATGGATCCATAATTTAGGACGACTATATCCATATAACGGCGAATCATTCAACAGATATTTTTTTATGAGATCATATTCATCTTTTTCCGTCGTATCAAAGGTATCCTTCACTCTATTTCCTAGAAATCCTACGATTGCAATGACGGATAAACCAAATAATACTTTTGATACATAATTTGTCGTAATCATTCTATACTATATTATATATTTTCTTTTACTTCATCTACCGTGGGCGGTGGTGTGGAAATAAGATAGACGAAATAGTCGATGTTATACTGCGATTCGTTATATTTGATTTGCGATGTGAATGTGACCCCGTTGCTTTTGCATATTTGGCGTACGATATTTGTAAATGAATTATAGGTGAGTTTTCGTTCAATGTAGAATTGTTTGGATGCGTGATAATAATCGACGATTTTTTTCAAAAAGTCTAGATGCAATTTGTGAAACATCATTTTTTTGTATGCGTTGATATCTATAAAATAATATTTGTCTGTTTTGAGAGATATTTGTTCTAAAAGATCAATCAGAATCGTGATGGGGATTGTTCTGCGAAAGATCTGTTTCATCAAAACTGTTTATATTATTATAATATTATAGTTTGTGATAATATTATATTTTAGTATGTGATTTCTTTCTATTGTTTTCCACCATAGGATCCTTTTTCTTCGAGAATGGCTTCGTCCAATAGAGTCATGATTCTCGATTTTGTACGGTTCAATGCAATCGGTTGCGTTAATATGTTTATAATCTGACGGCGTTTTCTACTCATCATTGCCACATGCTCTCTTTCATTCTGTTTCATCTCTCGTTGCATTTTTTCCGATTCCTCCTGCATTTCGTATATCTTTTTCCGCGTTTTGCCGATCTTACCTGCTATATCGCGATACTTTTGTCTCAATGTTTGTTTCAACAATGTACTGTCCGGATTCATTTTTTTCTTCTTTTCCAACTTGCGCAATTCAAAGTATTCTCTAGCCAATTGTAAATTATCGACGGGAACTTCATCACCATCTATCGATAATTTCGCAGGCGAAGGAGAAGACACGGGAGATTTACTCTTTGATCGTTTATAAGTTCGTGTTTTGCGTTCTTTACGCAACTTTTGTTTCTCTTTTTCCACATCTAATGGAGGTAAACGCACAGTATGGCGGTTCGAAGCGTTCATTTATATATACATATAAGATTATTTGTAAAAAACCCGAGTTCAATGACATCCTCGTGGATATTGTTGAAAATGGTGATATATTTACATAATATCGGAATCATCCTGTATTTATCCTTCTCTAAAATACAGTTTGTCATTTTAACGAATGTGAAAAAATAATCCAAAATGTCAATGACCGAATACCCCTGATCGTAAATGTCATATAGGATTCGCACTGCGGGCAATAATTCACATGACTTTATATGACCTACATATTCTTCGAATTTCTGGAAGGAAATTGTGCTACACATTAAAACCATTGTGTCTAAATCTATTGGACGTCCGTAGATAAAACACTTTTCTAAATAATGTATTAGAATACGTATTGATCCATTCGCGTGAATGAGGATATATTGCTTTGCATCCTCCGATAAATCGATTTTTTCATTCGTGATGACGCGGTTCATGATTGTTTCTATATGACAATTTTCGGGACACGGGATCTTGATTATATGAAGTCGCGATTGGATACTTTCAATGATTTTTTGTATATTTGTACATACAGTTATAAAATGGATATTGTGTTTATACTTGTCTATATAATTTCGAAATACCTGTTGGCTCTGTTCGTTAATATTGTCTATATCATCAATGACAATCATTTTCTTTTTACCCCGTATCGTACAATGCGATTGACAGAACGTCTTCATTTCATTGCGATAGTAGTTAATACCTTGCTCTTTCAAGTTATTAATAATGAGAACATTTGTTTCCGGTATCGAATCCGTCGACGAATATCCGTAATATAGTCGGATCATTGCGTATAATAGTGTGGTTTTCCCCACTCCACTATTCCCAGTGAAAAGGAGGTTGAGATCGTCGAGTTCAAAAAGGGTTTTTAACAGTCCTATAATGGACGGATCCATCAGAAATTCGGATAATTGATAGGGTTTATATTTCGTGATAAATGTGTCGTTCATTTTTCGTTCCTTTATATTGTCATAAGCATCTACTTTAAATCCTTTTTTACCAATTTTACACCTGTCATTTCGTGCCTTTTTCCGACCTATTGGATTTACTGTGGGTATAAAATCGCCGACTACTAACATCGCGACACATAGGCTTTTCATAATTAATTGTCCCGTTCGATTTCCCTATCGCGACTATTTGATTTCTCTTCAAAATAGTCCGGTACTACATGAATAATCCAGAATTAGTAATTCAAATGTAGAATCATTATGATTGAATCGTTTGATCCCATAGGTATATTTACCTTGATCATTTCTAGAAACGAGCGATTTGTATATCTGTTTAATCGTACTCCGTCTTTTAGTTTCGGTTTGGAATATAGGAAATCCCCCATGCGATTTTACACATAAAATGTATCTAGGTACAGACGATATATAATAACACGCTCGGAAGATCATGTCCATGCGTTGCCTCTGAATTATTCAAATGTACATCTATTACAAGTTCTATATGACAGATTATTATGAAATTTTAGGAATTTCTAAAGAAGCAGGTGATAAAGAAATTAAAAAGGCGTATCGCTCACTTTCGTTGAAATATCATCCGGATCGTAATTCGGATCCATCGGCAAGTGAGAAATTTCAAAAGATAAATGAGGCAAATGAAATATTATCGGATCCCGCAAAACGACAGCAATACGATAATGGAGGAGGAGTGGGTACTATGGGAGATAGACCAATGGACGCGGAATTTCAAGATATCAATCAGATATTCAGTATGATGTTTGGCCATGGGGGAATGGGAGGAGGAGGAATGCCAAATATACGGGTATTTAATGGTATGGGCGGAGGATTTCAACCGCATTTTTTCCAACAATTTTCGAAACCGGCACCTATTGTCAAATCCGTGGAGATCACTATGGAACAGGCATATAATGGAGCAACAGTGTCCGTCGAATTCGAACGCCAGATTGTCTATAATGGAATTCAATCGTCGGAAACAGAAACGATCCATATTGAAATCCCAAAAGGAATCAATGAGAATGAAATGATGCTTATGCGAGATTTAGGACATTCAGTCAATGAGAATTCCAAAGGGGATTTAAAACTCGTCTTTATCATCAAGAACGAAACACCCTTTATAAGACAAGAAAACGATCTCGTATATAAAAAGACGATTACACTCAAGGAAGCCCTATGTGGATTTACATTCGAAATTAAACATATAAATGGAAAAGTATTATGCATGAACAATCTCTCTAGTCATACCATTATCAAACCGAATTATAGAAAGATTATTCCTTCCTTGGGAATACAACGTGGAAATCATATAGGAAATTTAGTTATCGAATTTACAATTGAATTTCCCGATTCATTGACCCCCGAACAAATCAATCAATTGCGAGATATTCTATAGGACTTCATATGATGGTTGATTGATTGATTGATTGATTGATGCGTTTCGACAATCTCTCCATAAAAAAAATTATGTAAAACACGGAGGTTTTACATAATTGTATAACGATGGAAAATGTAACAAGATCCATAAAAAAGATTCCGAACTGCTGGAATCGAACCAGCGACCCTTTGATATCAAAAGGAGGAATACCCACTACAGTCAAAAGCTCTACCAATTGAGCTAAGTTCGGGATCGTCCCATCTATGGACAATATATGTATATATTTTTCTTTATATACATTTTACATAATTCGAAAAAAAGGACCTGCAATCTAGGAAGTGATGCGTTTGGTAGGGATTTCTACATCGACTAAATAAATCGAATTCTCGGTGATGACGATATACTCTTTCCCGACTTTGAAGATTTTGGAAATAGGACTTGTATATTCCTCCTCGCTTTTTACTAAAAGTTTCTCCTTGTTGTCCTTGACACCGATTAATACGGTTTTATCGAGCGAACTTGTCCAATAGTCAAGCATGATGGGTTTATCCTCGACGATACTCAATTTTGTCGCCTGTTGAAGCGTGTTTGCTTCTGGGAGACGATACCCGTTTGGTGTTGTAAGCGGATTTTGTACAGCAACTGCAGTAGAAGGAGAAGGAGAAGAAGGAACAGTAGATGAAGAACTAGGTTTTATCATTATAAAATATAATCTAATAATACTTTTAATCCTCCCATTTTCAACGAAGATTGTAAAAGTGTTTATCGATTATTCCTAAATATTTTTCATAATTTGTGTATAATATTCCGGAGTTACCATAAATTGTCGTTTTCGCAATTTAGTCTTTTTTATTTTTGCAATATGGTGTGTTTCGCTCTTTACATGGATTTCTTCGTATTCTGCTAAAAGAAGACGTTTGATAAAATCATATACAAATACTAGAATGCGTTCACTACAATTGCCCACTATTAGACAACTTCCAGTGCGGAAAATCATGAACGATATCTCGGTGTATTTCGACATCTTATTGAGATCACTCATCTTCATTGATCGGTCGATTTCCATGACTTGACCATTTTGCCGTTCCACGTCAAACCCGATTTCATGGTTAAAATAGAATTTACACTTGATTCCGGGATAACTACACGGATCATATGATGTTTCTATATTGTAATTCCGCAATTTGAGATTGAGTTTATTCCGTTGAATGAAAAACCCGCAATTGAAATTCGAATTGATGAGGACGTTATTCTCCGTATCCGTTTCCACGAATTCTACCCCGTCTTCCATATTCGGGACGAGTATTTCAAGAATCATTCGCTTGACAATGTCCAATAGATCCATATTTAGGATCCCGGGGATTTCCAATTTCCCCGTATTGAATATTTTGACGTGGATTTCTTTAAATTCTCCGCGAAACATGAACCGGAAAATCATGGCAAAACAATTATAAAAGGCATTCTTCACTTTTCCACGACAGTTCATGATATCCTTCCTCGATATACCGATCGTTATTTTACGCTCGTCTTTGAATTTGATTCTCCGCGCTTGTGGATTGTCAATCTGTTTAATGATATTTTCCGTATAATAATCAACCCCTTCCAATTTTTTCCGATATTCGTCGTATTCTTCGCGGGTCTGAGATACGATCTTCATCTGTTTTTTCACGACACCATCCATCGGTTGCCAATACTCAATGACAGGTATACACCAAAAGATGCGATGTATATCTACCGGTTTGTTTAAAAAGAGGACTTTTGTTTTCGTGGAAATATACAATTCATCCCCGATTATATCCGATGCCTGCAATTTAGGCGATATTTTTTCTATATGACTATTCGGGGACGTATTTTCGCATGAATCTTTCGATACATCACTTGTAGATACGGTTAATGCCTTGTCTGTCGGCATCTTATTACTCGATATAGATATCTTGGAAAAAGGATCCACCAATTCCTTATTTAAAAATTGCATCCATTCATCATCAATAGAGGCCATGAACTATATAAAGCCTCCATATCGTCTTTATATTATTTCAATTTTTCAAAAACGGATCGCATTTGTACGACAAAATACATGATGGAATCCTCGATAAAGGCATCATATGTATGGATAATATTTTCGGCATAACTCAAGATTTCCCCCAATTCCGACGAAACGCCCAATTCCGAACGTATCAAATAGTTGAAACAATTCTTTAGGATATTCCGTTTATCCGTATTATATCGAATGCTAATCCCATTGATATAGACGAATATATCCGTGTGATCTATACTAGTATCACGAATCATCCGCCATATATTTTCATATATGACATCTGTGATAATGGTATCTTCTTCGATCGCCGGATTGAGTTGGAGGAAATTCACCATACTGCGAATATCCGATTCGTATAATTTGATAATGGTATCGATCGCTTTGTCCGATAGAGACAATTTTTCATTGGTCGCCACCATTTTCAGAAAATGGACAATGTCGGGTTTCGGCAATTGATTGAACCGGATCGCGATGAATTCATTCTTTAGTGATTCGTCGATCTTGCTAATATAGTTGCATATAAGACAGTAACGGACATTGGTCGATGATTGGAGGAGATACTTTAGCGCTTGTTGTGCGTTTTTCGTCATATAGTCCACTTCGTCGAGGATGACGAATTTGAGACCTTTATCAAACATGTTTTTGGATTTCACGAATTGATAGATTTGATTGCGGATAATGTCGATACCGCGTTCATCTGAGGCATTTAGGTGAATGATGGTTCCCTTACTGACTTGGTTGTTTCTCTTTTGATAGGAATTGATGAGATTGATAATGGTCGTGGTTTTCCCTGTCCCCGGAGGACCGTAAAAGAGGAGATTGGGGAAATAGTTTTTATTTAGGATGTTTTCGAAAATCTCGCGGTTAATTGGATCGAGGACGATTTCGGCGAAATTGGTGGGGCGGTATTTTTCGACCCAGGGAATATGATTATCCGACAACATTTCTATAGGACAATATTTAGGGGTTTTTTTAATCCTTTATTTTTTATTCTTTTATATCGATAATGTTTTGTATTTATTACAAAGTGCAACTGGTATAAATTTCTTTGATGGTGTAAAGGGAATAGAAACATGCAAAATAGTATTTATAATATGATGGTTCGAAAATTGCCTAGTGTGAGAGAAGATAGCGAAGAAAGTGAATATGATATATGGGTATCCAATGAAGAACTTAATTTTATAGAGAATGTGGATAATGTGCGTGAAAAAGAGCCGGAATCGTGTTGGAAAGCCTTTTTTAATTATTGGTGTTTCAGTTTTCTTCTGAATATATATAAATAATTTTAAATGAATAAACCGGATAAACTAAAGTCTCGATCAGTTAGTGTTGCAAAAAAGTCCAAAGGTATAGTTGGAAATTTTTTGGAAGAACGGAGAAAGATGGAAGAACGGAGAAAGATGGAAGAACGGAGAAAGATTAGGACGGCGAGTGCGAGTGCGAACAATACATTTGCACAAGATGCGTTTAATTTTTTGGCCGATTCCACCCGACGCATTGGAAGACAAGGTAGTGGAGATAGTGGAGATAGTAGAGGCGGTAAAAAGTCAAAAAAACG
>Ga0164295_10002274_pt1 | contig 15854 bp, 13 predicted proteins | sample GEODES006metaG_FD_111798 | JGI IMG/M metagenome (GOLD analysis project Ga0164295, IMG submission 111798) | Oligotrophic lake water microbial communities from Sparkling Lake, Wisconsin, USA - GEODES006 metaG | ecosystem: Environmental > Aquatic > Freshwater > Lake | place: USA: Sparkling Lake... | reverse complement strand
GTGGTTGAGCATCGGATGCCTGGCTGGGAAGCGCCGGCGAGGGTTGATTTGCCGTGAGCGCCCAGCTCCACGAGCCCCCGCCCGGCTTCAGTGCCGGTGTTCAGGGGTTCTGGCAGGGGCTCGGTTTGCTCGTCCTACCCGGTGTGCGAGCGTGGGCGCTTGGCCCCGTCTTGCTGGCGGCCCTTCTGCTCGGGCTCGCCGCCTGGTTCGGCATCCACGCACTTGATGCGGCGCTGGACACCTGGTTGGCGGACCAATGGGACTTCCTCCGCTGGTTGATTTGGCCCATTGCGGTCGCCATCACGCTGTTAATCAGTAATCTCGCGCTGGTAGTGCTCGCCGGCATCTTCGGCGTAGCGTTTCTCGATCGGCTCTCGGTCGCGGTAGAAAGCCACCTCGGTGCGCGGCCGCCGGCCCTCGACGAGGCGCCTTGGTGGCATTCCCTCGTGCCAGCACTGGCTCAGGAATGGCGCAAGCTTCGGTACTTCGGCTGGTTGATCGTTCTCTTGGTGCTCAGCGTCCTGATTCCCGGTCTGAACGCGCTGAGCCCGCTCCTCTGGTGCCTCGGTGGCGCCTGGATGCTCGCGCTGGAACTGCTGGACGGCGTGTTCTCGCGCCACGGCCACCCCTTCCCTGCGGCCCTGCGCTGCCTGCGCCAACACCGGGCCTGCGCCTTCGGCTTTGGCCTGACTGCCGTTGTCTTGAGTGTGCTGCCCTTGCTGAACTGTCTGGCCTTGCCGGCGGGGGTGGCGGGCGCCACCTTGCTGTTTCACCGTCACTTCGGGAATCGAGGGTATTGAGACTTGCGCGACGGGCTGTCATCTGTGGGGTATCGCGGGCGGTTTGCACCCTCCCCCAGCGGCGCCCTCCATTTTGGCTCGGTGGTCGCGGCGCTGGGCAGTTTCCTGCAGGCCCGCACCCGGGGTGGCGAATGGCTGCTCAGAATCGAAAACATCGACCCACCCCGCGAAGTGTCAGGTGCGGCTGACGCCATCTTGCGGGAGCTTGAGCGCTTGGGACTCTTCTGGGATGGACCGGTGTGCTACCAGCATGCCCGTCGCGAGGCGCATCTCGCGGCCCGGGATGAACTGATTGCGCGGAACCTCGCTTATCACTGCCGTTGTTCACGCCGACAGATTGGCCCCGGGGCCTATCCCGGCACCTGCCGAGAGCTGCAATTAGGGCATAGCACTACCGCGACGCTTCGCCTTCGGGTGGCAAACACACCGATCTCAATCGTGGATGCTCTGCACGGTGAGGTGGAGGAAACGCTGGCCGCCACCTGCGGCGACTTTGTGGTGTGGCGCGTCGAAGATTGGCCGGCCTATCACCTCGCGGTGGTGGTCGACGACGCCTGGCAAGGCATTACCGAAGTGGTTCGAGGTGCTGATTTGTTGGATTCGAGCCCTCGTCAGCGCCATCTGCAGCGCTGCCTGGGGCTGGATGAGCCGCGGTACTGCCATCTCCCACTGGCCCTGGATGTTGATGGCGCCAAGCTGAGCAAGCAGACGCTTGCCTGTCCGGTCAGTGGAAGATCGGCATCAGAAGTCCTGACTGCCGCGCTTGGCTTTCTCGGCCATCGGCCACCGCGTGCTGTAGTCGGTGCGGCACCTGCCGAACTGCTGACTTGGGCGCGATCTGAATGGTCGTTGGCCCGGGTGCCGCTTAACGCGCGGCAACCCGAGCCATTGAGCCCTTAGCCGAACGCCCTGCGGGCCGCGCTGAAGGCGGCTTGCAGTTCTGCATAGCTGCGGGCAATCGCGAATTGCGGGTAGTCCCGCACCACGTTGTCCGGCGGGCAGAAAAAGCAGGCGCGATCGGCTTCTTCCAGCATCGGGATATCGTTGTACGAATCCCCCGTGCTCATCACCTGATATTGCATCGACTTAAAACCGCGAATGGCATGACGCTTGGGATCGGGCTGGCGCAACTGATAGCCCGTGATCTCTCCGCTGTCCGCCACCTGCAAGCGATGACACAGCATCATCGGCATGTCGAGTTTGCGTAGCAGGGGGAACGCGAGTTCATAGAACGTATCGGAAACGATCGCTACCTGAAACTCGCTACGGAGCCAGGTCAAAAATTCGAAAGCCCCCGGCAAAGGGTCAAGGCTATCGGCGGCGGCCATGATGTCGGCGAATTTAAGCCCGCGCTCGCGCATCACGTCGAGGCGCATTTTCATCAACTCATGATAGTCGGGGACCTCGCGGGTGGTTGCCCGAAGTTCGGCAATCCCGGTTCTCTCAGCCAACCCAACCCAAATCTCGGGGACCAGGACCCCTTCAAAATCAAGACAAGCAATATGCATCGGTAACGCTCCACATCTGCTACGTTACAAAAAAGGGGCGGCAGTGTAGCAGGCAAATGAAGAGAAGCCGGGAATTGTGGCAAACACTGGTGGCGGCAAGTCTGGCGGCGCTCGCTCTGGCCGGTCAGGCTGAGACCGCGGGCGTGCGACCACGCGTGGTGGTCGAGGCCTTATTTCCGCATCGCGCGGTCATTCAGGTAAACGGCGTGCGGCGCGTGATTGGCGCCGGGCAACGCAGCCCCGACGGGGTCAAATTGCTGGAGGCCGATAGCCGCAAGGCGCGTTTCGAAGTAGACGGGCAGCGCTTTGAGCTTGGATTGAATGAACGGGTGGATGCGAACTTCAGGCCGCCCGACGCGGGCCCTTCCGTCAAAATCGTTGAGGCAGGCGACAGTCAGTTCTACGTCGATGGCGAGGCCAACGGCAACCCGCTACGCCTGGTGGTCGATACCGGCGCCGCCTTCGTCAGCGTCAATAGTCGGCAGGCCGCGCGTCTCGGTTTGCTATCAAAGTTCGACGGGACACCCGTGACGATGTCGACAGCCTCGGGGCTTGCCCAAGGCTATCGACTCAAACTCCGAACCCTGCGGGTGCAGGGTCTGTTGGCACGAGACGTAGATTGCGTGGTCATGGACGGCGATTTCCCTGAGGTGGCCCTACTCGGCCAATCGTTTCTCAACCGCTTTCAGATGACCCGCGTTGGGCCTCTGCTCACGCTCCAGCAGCGCTGATGGAGCCCGGGTTCAAGACTGATCTTGCTTGAAGCGGGTGCGGTCCCACATCACTTCCGTGCCGCCATCGACCCGCGCCAGCGTTCGCGACAGCACGAACAATAGGTCTGACAGGCGATTGATGTACTGCTGTATCGCTTCAGATACCTCTCCGCTCTCTGCCGCGCTCACAATCGAGCGCTCGGCGCGCCGACAAACGGCCCGTGCGAACTGACACACCGCCGAGGCTCGATTGCCGCCTGGCAAGATGAATTCCTTCAGCGGCGGCAACGCTTCGTTGTAATGGTCAATCAACTGTTCAAGACGCGGCACCGCGCCCGCCGCGAGCAAAGTGCTTCCAGGAATTGAAAGCTCGCCGCCCAGATCGAACAAATCGTGCTGAATTTCGAACATGGCGCTGGCCATCTCGGCGGGGAGCGCCTCACACAGCAGCAGACCTAGTACGGTGTTGAGTTCGTCGACTTCGCCAAGGGCATGGATGCGGGCAGAATCCTTGGCGGCGCGACTCCCGTCGCCGAGGCCAGTCGTGCCGGCATCGCCGGTGCGCGTATAAATTTTTGAGAGTCTATGACCCATGGGGGAACCTTCTGCGTTTTGGGCGGCCATCTAAACAGCCACCAGAATCCCTGTCAAAGCACACTGCGCCGTGCCGCATCAGGGCTGTTAAACTGGCGCAGGTTCCCCAGGTGAAAGTCCCCGCCCCGCCGATGAGCACTTCGCAAAATCTCCTTGCCGCCAGCGCTGACGCGCCAGAAGTCTCGGTGGTCATCCCCTGCTTCAACGAAGCGGACAACATCATTGGGCTGATCGCCGAGGTGGCCACGGCATGCGTGCGCACCGAATTCGAGATTCTCGTCATCGATGACGCCAGCACCGATGAAACGCCGAGGCGACTGCTTGAGGCCCTGCCGGCCTATGCCGGACGTTTACGCGTGCTGCGCCATGACGCCAATCGCGGCCAGAGTGCCGGCGTCTGTACCGGGATCGATTTTGCCCGTGGACGCTACATCGTGACGCTGGACGGTGATGGTCAAAACGACCCCGCGGACATCCCGAATCTGCTCGACGCCCTGCGTCACGCGACGGAGACCCCGGTCATCATTTGCGGTCATCGACAACGCCGGCGCGACACCTGGGTACGACGCTGGTCGTCGCGGATCGCCAACGGGGTGCGGGCGCGAGCGCTCGGTGACGCCACGCCGGATACCGGTTGCGGCTTAAAGGCTTTCGAGCGAACCCTGTTCATGCGCTTGCCCAGGTTTAATCACATGCATCGTTTTCTCCCTGCGCTGGTTCGCCGCGAGGGCGGGCTTGCGCTATCCGTCGCGGTAAACCACCGGCCGCGCCTGCACGGCCAGTCGAAATACGGCATCGGCAATCGCTTGTGGGTGGGAATCGTGGATATCTTCGGCGTGATGTGGCTCCAACGCCGACGCTTTCGCACCGGCATGGCAACCGAAACCTGCGCTGAGGGCGCTCAGCAATGAGCACGCTAACTGAACTGCACGCCACCATTGCGGCCTTTTTTAATCTCCCGCTCGGGCACTGGCTGGGCGTAGATCTTCAGGCTGGCAAGATTGTCGGCTACGTTGGCGCGCTGATGTTTGCGGGGCGCTGGGTGGTGCAACTGATGGCCTCGCGGCTGTCCAATAAACCCGTGATGCCGCGAACTTTCTGGTACATGAGCCTTGCCGGCAGCATCTGTCTGCTGAGCTATTTCGTCTTCGGCAAAAACGATTCGGTGGGCATTCTCTCGAACCTCTTTCCTTTATTCGTGGCTGCCTACAATCTGGTGCTCGACAACCGGCATCGGAAAGCCGACGCGAGTGCAGCCCCTTGAAAGAGCGCCATCGACGATGATCCTGCAGCGCTATGTGACCCGCGAATTTTTGCGCTTCTCGGCGATGGTGCTGGGTGCGCTGGTGATCATTTTTTTCACGACACGCTTTGCAGGGTTTCTGGGCCAGGCAGCCGAAGGCAAAATTGCGCCGGCCCACATCTTCGAACTGCTGGGTCTGAAAATGTTGACGTCGATGCGGGACCTCATCCCCATGAGCCTGTTCCTCGGGATCTTCGCCGCCATCATCCGCTTTCAGCGCGACCGGGAACTGGTGGCCATGCGAGCAGCCGGCATCAGCCCAGCCATGCTGCTCGGCGTGGCATTCAAACTGGGCGCCATCGCCGCACTGCTGGTGGGCACGCTGACGCTTTACGCGGAACCGCATCTGGAAGAAATAGGCCAGCGGATTCGGGAACAAACCGAGAACGACGCCACCATCGCCGGGGTCAAGGCGGGGCGCTTCAGGGAAATTGGCGGCGGCAAGAAGATTTTCTATGCCGAAAAAGTAGGCACCGACAGCAAACTGCTGGAGCAGGTGTTCGTGCAGGTGAGAGAAGGCGAAGACATCGGCCTGCTGCGATCCGACCAGTCGCATGTGGAAACGGAACCCGGCGACGGCGATCGCTTTGCGGTGTTTCTCGACGGGATTACCTACAAGGCCCAACCGGGCGCGCTGAATTACGTGGTGACCAACTTCGGCAAATATGCCCTGCGCATTGAGGCCCATGCACCGTCCGACATCTCAGGCAACGTGAACTACATGCCAACGCGGGAACTGCTGCGTTACAGCGCCCGCGTGTTCAGGGTGGAGTTTCAGTGGCGGCTGTCAAAACCCATCGCGGCGCTCCTGCTCCCCTTGCTGGCGGTGATGGTGGCGCTGTCCAGCAACGGGCATAACTGGTATCTCTGGCTCCTGACGGCAGTGTCGGGCTACTTCGGCTACAGCAACCTGCTTGGGGTGGGTCGCGCGCTGCTCAACAAGGGGATCCTGCCCACCAGCATAGGGCTGTGGATCATTCATCTGGCGCTGGTAGCGATACTGGCCGGGATCTGGTGGGCGTCGCGACGCCAGCACATGCGGCTGCGGCCTCTCCCCCCGCAGGCGACGCCATGAGACACGCTGCCCGTCCCGTGGCTCCGCCTGTTAAACTGGTTGCACCGCAATAAAACGAGTCTGACCCAGCATGGCGATGAGTCCTGTCGAAACCGCAATTCGTGACCGCCTGAGTCGCGAAATCCTCATTATTGATGGCGCCATGGGTACCATGATCCAGCGTCATCGCTTGTCCGAAGCGGATTACCGCGGCACGCGGTTTGCCCAGCATCCAGTCGACCTGAAGGGCAACAACGATCTGCTCACGCTGACCAAGCCCGAGATCATTGAAGAAATTCATAGCGCCTTCGTCGCCGCCGGCGCCGACATCATCGAAACCAACACCTTCAACTCCACCACGATTGCGCAGGCCGACTACGCTCTTTCTGATCTCGCCCGCGAACTTAACCTCGCCGGCGCCCAACTCGCCCGCCGGGTGATTGATCGTGCACAAGCGGCCGACGGTCGCCAGCGCTACGTGGCGGGGGTGCTGGGGCCGACTAACCGCACGGCCTCGGTATCGCCAGATGTTCACGATCCCAGTTTCCGCAACGTGAGTTTTGAAGACCTGCGCAAGTCCTATGTTGACGCTATCGACGGCCTGGTCTGTGGCGGCGCCGATTTGTTACTCGTTGAAACCATCTTCGATACGCTCAATGCGAAGGCCGCCCTATTTGCTATTGAGGAATACAGTGCGGGTCTGGGCCGCCGCTTGCCCCTGATGATTTCCGGCACAATTACCGACCGCAGCGGCCGAACCCTTACCGGCCAAACCACCGAAGCCTTCTGGAACTCGGTACGGCATGCGCGGCCGCTGTGCATTGGTCTTAACTGCGCGCTGGGCGCGAGCGATTTGCGCCCCTACGTCGAAGAACTCTCCCGGGTGGCAGATACCTGCGTCAGCCTGCACCCCAACGCGGGCTTACCCAACGAATTTGGCGAATACGACGACACGCCGGGGCACATGGCCGAGGTGTTGGGGGAATTTGCGACCGCCGGCTTTCTCAATCTCGCGGGCGGCTGTTGCGGCACTACCCCAGCCCATATCGCCGCCATCACTGCCGTACTGAAGCCCATGGCACCGCGCCAGATACCGGCAGTCGAACCCGTCTGTCGTTTGTCTGGTCTAGAGGCGTTAAACCTCACCAGCGTCACGGGTTTCATCAACGTGGGCGAGCGCACCAACGTCACCGGCTCGCCTAAATTCGCGCAACTGGTGCGCGACGGACAATTGGAAGCCGCGCTCACCATCGCCCGCCAGCAGGTGGAAAACGGCGCGCAGGTCATCGACGTCAACATGGACGAAGGCCTGCTCGATTCCGAAAAACTGATGGTTGAGTTCCTGAACCGCATTGCCTCCGACCCCGACATCAGTCGGGTGCCGATCATGATCGACTCCTCCAAGTGGAGCGTCATCGAAGCGGGCCTGCGCTGTTTGCAGGGCAAGGGCGTGGTGAACTCCATCAGCCTCAAGGAAGGGGAAGACAAATTCCTTGCGCAGGCCGCGCTGTGCCAAGGCTACGGCGCAGCGGTGGTGGTGATGGCTTTTGACGAGAAGGGCCAGGCCGATAGTGCCGCCCGAAAACTCGAAATCTGCGCGCGCTCCTATCACCTGCTCCGCGACCGTCTGGATTTCGCACCGCAAGACATCATTTTCGACCCCAACGTGCTTACCGTCGCCACCGGCATCGAAGAGCACAACGATTACGCGCTGGCGTTTTTCGAAGCTACCCGGCTCATCAAGCAAGAACTCCCGCACGCCCTGGTGAGCGGAGGCTTAAGCAACGTGTCGTTTTCCTTCCGCGGGAACAACCCGGTACGGGAAGCGATGCACTCGGCGTTTCTCTATCACGCCATTCAGGCCGGCATGGACATGGCCATCGTCAACGCCGGGCAGTTGGCGATTTACGACGAGATCCCGCCGGATTTGTTGGAGCGCGTGGAAGACGTCTTGCTTAATCGGCGCGCCGATGCCACCGAGCGCCTGATCGAAATCGCCGGCAGTTTCAAAGGCGAAACGCGCCAGAAACAGGAAGTGGAAGAGTGGCGCAGCCTGCCGGTGGCAGAGCGACTTTCCCATGCGCTGGTGAAAGGCAACGCCGACTTCATCGAACTCGATACCGAAGAAGCCCGGCTTGCGGCCAATCACCCGCTGGACGTCATTGAAGGCCCGCTGATGGCCGGCATGAACGTAGTGGGCGATTTGTTCGGTGCCGGCAAGATGTTCCTGCCGCAGGTGGTGAAAAGCGCCCGCGTGATGAAGAAGGCGGTGGCCCATCTCATCCCGTTTATCGAAGAAGAAAAAGCCGCTGGTGGCGGGCGCAACGCCGGTAAAATTGTGCTGGCGACTGTGAAAGGCGACGTGCACGACATCGGCAAGAACATCGTTGGCGTGGTGCTTCAATGCAATAACTTTGAGGTCATCGATCTGGGCGTGATGGTGGCTTGCGACGACATTCTCGACGCGGCCGTCCGCGAGGGTGCGGACATGGTGGGGCTGTCTGGTCTCATTACACCGTCGCTTGAAGAAATGACCCATGTGGCCAGCGAGATGCAACGTCGCGGCCTCGAATTACCCTTGATGATTGGTGGCGCGACCACCTCGCGCACGCATACGGCGGTCAAGATCGAACCCGCCTATCGCGGCCCGGTTATCCACGTCAAAGATGCCTCCCGCGCGGTCGGCGTGGCCACCAGCCTCATCAGCCGCGATCTGAAACGCGGTTTTGTCTCGCGGATCCGGGATGAGTACGCCACGCTGCGCGAACGGCATCGCCAGCGACAGTCGGGCTTTGAGTGGCTCAGCCTGCACGATGCCCGGGCCAATCAATACCGCGCCGACTGGTCACAGTATCGCCCTGCCCCGCCGCAGCGATTTGGCCTTCAGGTGTTCGACAACTGGTCACTCGAAGACCTCGTGCCCTACATCGACTGGACGCCTTTCTTTTCAGCCTGGGAACTTGCGGGTCGCTTCCCGCGCATTCTGGACGACGAAGTGGTGGGCGAAGAATCGCGGCGCCTGTATCAGGATGCCTTGAAGTTACTGGAAGAGATCGTCAGCCAGAAATTGCTCACGGCGCGCGCCGTTATCGGGCTATTCCCGGCCAACGCCGTGAACGCAGACGACATCGAGATCTACAGCGACAGCACGCGCACCCGTTCCCTCACCGTGCTCCACAGCCTGCGTCAGCAACAGCGCAAGCCAGAAGGTCAGGCGAACTACGCGCTGGCGGACTTCGTCGCCCCCCGCGAGAGCGGGATCGACGACTATTTCGGCGCGTTTGCGGTATCAGTCGGGTTTGGTTGCGACGAGCTGGTGGCGCGCTACGAGCGCGATCACGACGTCTATCACTCGATTATGGCCAAGGCGCTGGCCGACCGCTTTGCCGAAGCCTTTGCCGAGCGTTTACACGAGATGGTGCGGCGTGAATTCTGGGGTTATGCCGCAGACGAGGTGCTGGATACCGACTCTCTCATCGCCGAGCGCTATCGTGGCATTCGCCCTGCGCCGGGTTATCCCGCCTGCCCCGACCACTCCGAGAAGCCTTTGCTGTGGCAGTTGCTCGATGTCGAGAAGAACACCGGGATCTCGCTCAGCAGCAACTTTGCCATGACGCCCGCAGCCTCAATTTGCGGTTGGTATTTCGCCAATCCCGATGCGCGCTACTTTGGCGTCGGCCAGTTGAATCGCGATCAGGTGCAGGACTATGCGCGTCGCAAAGGGATGGAAGTGCGCGAAGCAGAGCGCTGGTTAGCGCCCAACCTCGGCTATGAACCAGACTAAGGCGCCAGGCTTCGCGCCGGTAAAAGCCCTGCTCGAGGCGGACGCGCCACGCGGGCAGATTGAGGTGCGGGGCTGGGTCCGCACCCGGCGCGACGCGAAAGAATTTTCCTTTCTGGAAGTGAACGACGGCTCCTGCCTCAAAGGGCTGCAGTGCGTGATCGACGCGAACTGCGATGGTTTTAGCGAGGTCCGCCGGGCAATGACCGGGGCGGCGGTAGCGGTAAGCGGTGAACTGGTGCCCTCGCTGGGCAAAGAGCAGCGCTGGGAACTGCGGGCCCAGACACTGCGCATCATCGGCGAGTGCCCGGAAGATTATCCGCTCCAGAAAAAGCGCCACTCGGACGAATTCCTGCGCACCATCGCGCATCTGCGCGCGCGCACCAACAAGTTTGGCGCGATGGCCCGCATCCGCTCGCGGCTGGCCTTTGCCGTGCACGATTTCTTCCAGCAGCGCGGCTTTCACTACATCCACACCCCGATCATTACCGGCGCCGATTGCGAAGGCGCCGGGGATATGTTCAAGGTGACCACGCTCGATTTGACCCGGGTGCCCCAGCGCGAAGGTCGGGTGGATTTTGATCAGGACTTTTTCGGCAAGGAAGCACACCTCACCGTTTCCGGGCAGTTGGCGGTGGAAACCTACTGTCTCGCACTCGGCAAGGTGTACACCTTCGGGCCGACTTTCCGCGCCGAGAACTCCAACACCAGCCGGCACATGGCCGAGTTCTGGATGATTGAACCCGAGTTCGCCTTTGCCGAACTGGCAGACGACATGCAGCTCGCCGAAGACATGGTGAAGTTTTTGCTCGACTTCCTATGCACGGATTGCGCGGACGACTTGAAGCTCTTCACCAGTTTTGTCGACCCTGAACTGCAGTCAACGCTGGATGCTGTGCGCAGCAGCGACTTCGCGCGCGTGAGCTACACCGAGGCCATCGCCATCCTCCAGGCTGCCGGGCGGCCTTTCGAATATGCGCCGGTGTGGGGACAGGACCTGCAGTCCGAGCACGAGCGCTATCTGACCGAAGTGCATTTCCAGCGACCGGTGTTCGTGCACGACTGGCCGCGCGAGATCAAAGCGTTCTATATGCGGCAAAACGCCGATGGCAAAACCGTCGCCGCGATGGACCTGCTGGTGCCGCGGATTGGCGAACTCATTGGCGGCAGCCAGCGCGAAGAGCGGCTGGACGTGCTGGGTGCGCGCATCGACGAACTCGGGCTCAGTCGCGAAGATTATTGGTGGTATCTCGATACGCGTAAATTTGGCACCGCGCCGCACGCCGGCTTTGGTCTCGGCTTTGAACGCCTGCTGATGTTTGTGACCGGCGTCACCAATATCCGGGACGTCATCCCCTTCCCCCGCACCCCGAGACATCTGGAGTTCTAAGCATGCACGTGATGGTCGATCTCTGCGTCGTCCCCATCGGCGTTGGCGTCTCGCTCTCACCCTACATTGCGCACTGCCAGCGCGTGATCGATGCCAGCGGCCTCGCCCATCAGATGCATCCCTATGGGACGGTCATTGAGGGTGAGTGGAACGCGGTAATGGCCTGTGTTAAGGCTTGCCATGACGCCCTGCATCAGGAGGGCGTGCCGCGGGTGTTTACCAATCTCAAAGTCGGCACCCGCACCGATAAGCGCCAGCACATGGAAGATAAAATCGCGAGCGTAGAAGCCCTGTTGAACCCAGCGAACTAATCAGCGCGGCGCCACGGGCGTCGGAGAGACTCTTGAAATGGCAACGATTGCACCGAGTTTTGTCCACGGCGTCAGCGAAGAACCCCTGCGCTATCTCACGATGGGACAATTGTTGCGCGATGCCGCCAGCCAGCACGGGGCACGGGAGGCGCTGGTGGTGCGCCAACAGTCGATACGCTGGACCTATGCCGAACTCGACACGCGGGTTGATGCGCTGGCCGCCGGCCTGCTGGCACTGGGGCTGCAACGAGGCGAGCGTATCGGGATCTGGTCGCCCAACAACGCCGAATGGGTGCTGACCCAATTCGCCGCCGCCCGCGCAGGTCTGGTGCTAGTCAATATCAATCCGGCGTATCGCCTCTCCGAACTCGAATATGCGCTCAATAAAGTAGGCTGCGCCGCGTTGGTCACGGCCAGCCGCTTCAAGAGCAGCGATTATCTGGAGATGTTACGCACGCTGGCACCGGAGCTTGCTGAGTGCGCGCCGGGCGCGCTCCGCGCTAGCACACTGCCCGAACTGCGGACGGTGATTGCTATCGACGATCAGGCGCATCCCGGCATGTTGCGCTTTTGCGATGTCTCCGCACTGGGAGGCGAGACCGAGCACGCCGAACTCAAGCGCCTCGCGCCCCTGCTGCAACCCGATGACGCGGCCAACATCCAGTTCACGAGCGGCACCACCGGCATGCCCAAGGGCGCCACGCTCACGCATTTCAATGTGATCAATAACGGTTATTTCGTGGGTCGCGCGATGCGCTTCTCGGCGGAAGACAGGCTCTGCATTCCGGTCCCGCTCTACCATTGTTTCGGCATGGTGATGAGCGTGCTGACCTGCGTCTCGCACGGCGCCACGATGGTGTTTCCGGCAGAGGCCTTTGAGCCCCGCGCGGTGCTTGAGGCTGTCGCCGCCGAGCGCTGCACCGCGCTGCATGGGGTGCCGACCATGTTCATCGCCGAACTTGATCACCCCGAATTTGCCCAGTTTGATTTGAGCACCCTGCGCACCGGCATCATGGCCGGCGCGCCCTGCCCGATTGAAGTCATGAAGCGCGTGCTGAGCGATATGCACATGACGGGCGTCACCATTGCCTATGGCATGACCGAAACGAGTCCCGTGAGCTTTCAGAGCGGGCTTGATGATCCGATCGACCGCCGGGTTTCCACCATTGGGCGGGTGCATCCGCACGTGCAGGTGAAGATTGTCGATGCCGATGGTTTGACGGTGCCGCGCGGCGAAAAAGGCGAGCTCTACACCCGCGGCTACAGCGTGATGCTCGGCTACTGGAACGACCCGGAGCGCACGGCCGATTCGATCGACAGCGCCGGCTGGATGCACACCGGCGACCTCGCCGTGATCGACGACGAGGGCTACTGCAATATCGTGGGCCGCGTGAAGGACATGATCATTCGCGGCGGGGAAAACGTGTACCCGCGCGAGATCGAGGAGTTTCTTTATCGCCATCCCAAAATTCAGGACGTGGCGGTATTTGGCGTCCCGGACCAGCGTTTTGGTGAGCAGGTGGCGGTATGGATCAAGCTAAAAGAAGGTGAAAGCGCGGATGCGGACGAAGTACGCGGGTTCTGTCAGGGCCAAATAGCGCACTACAAAATTCCGCACCACGTGCGCTTTGTAGACGGCTTCCCGATGACGGTCACCGGCAAAATCCAGAAGTTCATGATGCGCGAGGCGATGGTGGACGAACTCGGCCTGGCGGTGGAACGCACCGCCTGATTCGCCAGACTTGGGCTCAATTCACCGGGGTGCGCCAAAGGTCGTCAAGATCCGGAAAGCGCCATTTTTCCTGCGATTCCCAGGACACGATTTTGTCGCCGCAGCCGCTGTCGGCCAAATCGACAATGCGCGGACGCTGCCGTTCGCGGCGATTCGCGCAATAGAACGTCTTCACGACCGGGGTGAGCAAGGCATCTTCGTGCGACTCCGTCACCACTGCCAGCAGCCCAGACTCAAGTCTTACCAACGAGCCCAACGGGAAGATGCCCACGCTTTTCACGAAAGCATGGAACACCGGCAGATCGAAATGGCCTTTGGCCCACTCATTCATTTTGCGCAGCGCCTCGGCCGGGTTCCAGCCGAGTTTGTAAGGCCTGTTTGAAGTGATGGCGTCGTAGACATCGCATACGGCGCCCATCTTGGCGTAGAGACTGATGGCGTCTCCCGAGAGGCGGTCCGGATAGCCGGTGCCGTCTACTTTCTCGTGATGATGTAGCGTGACGTCCAGCGGGATCTGCCCAGCCCCGCCGCCTTCCACCAGCATGTCGAAGCCGGCCTTCGAGTGACCCTTGATGAGTTCGTACTCGGCATCGGTCAGCTTGCCGGGCTTGTTCAGGACTTCGAGCGGAATGACCGATTTACCCAAATCGTGCACCAGACCTGCCAAGCCCAGCTCGCGGACCGTATCTTCTGGCAGGCCGAGGCGCCGGGCGAGCGCGAGCATCAGCCCGCAAACCGCCACCGAGTGCATGTACGTGTAGTCGTCTTTGGATTTGAGGCGGGCCAGCGACACCAGCGCGCTGGGATGGCGCATCACCGAGGCGCTGATTTCTTCAACAAGTGGCGCGAGCCCGGCGGTATCCACCGACTTGCCCATGCGCGCTTCTTTGAACATCGACACCACTGCGCCCCGCGCCCTGTTACAGATGCGCGCAGCGCGCTCAACTTCCTCTGCAGCGGCGACCTTGAGAGACGGCAACTCACTCCTTGTGGCGGCGACGAGTTCAGCTTCGTTGCTTTTGGCCACCTCCTCGCGGGTCGCGCCACCTTCGATATCCAATCCCCGACTGGTATCGATCCAGCATTCGCTGACACCGCTCGAATGGATCCGGGAAATGTCTTGCGGGTCTTCCAGCAGAAACTTGGTGTTCCAGAATGGATGATCCATCCAGGAGCCGCACAGTTCATTGAGGAACATGCCGGGACGAAGCTGGGAGGTGGGAATTTTTTTGAGCATGTACCGAGTTGTCCGGAAGGGAACCGCCTGTGTTTCGGTCTAGCGGCCGCGAGCGGTGAACATTAAGCGCTAAAACTTGCCCGATGGCGGCGCGGTCGCCGCTTCCAGGGCGGTGAGATACCCGAGTGCGTCTTCCCGCGTATCGCCGCACATTTCACGTGAGGGCTTCAAGCCCTCGCAGCACTTGGGGCGCTGCGGGTGCTCATAGAGCGCGCAGGCAAAACGAGAGGTTAGATGGAGGCAAGGAACACCCGCCGGTTTGCCGTTCGGCATGCCGGGAAACGGCGTGGAAATAGAGAGCGCGATACAGCAGGCGCCGCATCGAGCGCGGCAAGACATCGGAGCATTATCTGGGTCAGACAAGGGAAAATACTCCTTGCGAGACGACCCGGCGCGCGTGGCGCCGGGTCGCAAATCGCGCAGCCAGCATTAGCCGCGCGAGGCGCTCCACTGGGCGAAGGTGTGACCACTGGCGGCCAATTTGGCCAACAGCGGCGCCGGCGTCCAATAGAGGTCGCCGTAGCGCGCGCGATATTTGTCCATCGCCGCCACTACGTGAGACAAGCCCACGATGTCGCCGTACATCATCGGCCCACCGCGATAGCGCGGCATGCCGTAGCCGTGGCAGAACACCACGTCGATGTCGCTGGAACGCATGGCAATGCCTTCGTCCAGAATCAGCGCGCCTTCGTTAATCATCGAGTACAGCAAGCGTTCGATGATTTCTTCGTCGGAGACTTCAATCTGGGGCACGTTGAGGCGCTCCGCCTCAGCCTTCGCCAGCGCGGTGACTTCCGCATCCGGCACCGGGTTGCGCCCTTCGTACTTGTAGATACCAGCGCTGGTCTTCTGACCGTTACGGCCCATGCCCACCAGCACTTCGATCATCCGGCAGTACGCGGGATCGTTCGGCTTCTCTTTCCACTCCTTGTTGACCTTATCGAGCACGTCGAGGCCCGAGAGGTCAGACACGCCGTTCGGGCCCATCGCCATGCCCCACTCGTAGGCGACGCGGTCGATGCGCTCGGCTGGCACGCCCTCAAGAATCATGCGCTGGGCTTCGCGGACATAGGGGAAGAACATGCGGTTGCCCACAAAACCGAAGCACACGCGTACCAGCACGCCCATCTTGCGGATGGTCTTGGCCATCGCCATGGAGGTGGCAATCACGTCCTTCGAGGTTTTGGCGCCGCGCACGATTTCCAGCAGCGACATCACGTTGGCCGGGGCAAAGAAGTGCAGGCCAATGACGTCTTCCGGACGCTTGGTGCATTCGGCGATTTCGTCCACATTCAAGGTAGAGGTGTTGCTGGCGAGAATGGCGCCCGGCTTGCACACGGCGTCGAGTTCACCGAAGACGATTTTCTTGATCGCCATGGTTTCGAACACCGCTTCAATCACGAGATCGGCGTCCGCCAGATCCTTGTACTC
>Ga0164295_10002270_pt1 | contig 15864 bp, 20 predicted proteins | sample GEODES006metaG_FD_111798 | JGI IMG/M metagenome (GOLD analysis project Ga0164295, IMG submission 111798) | Oligotrophic lake water microbial communities from Sparkling Lake, Wisconsin, USA - GEODES006 metaG | ecosystem: Environmental > Aquatic > Freshwater > Lake | place: USA: Sparkling Lake... | reverse complement strand
GTCGAAGAACTGCTGAAAGCCCGCGCCGTCATCCAGCAAGCCATCGAAGGCGCCCGTCAGGCCAAGAAAATCGGCTCCAACCTCGAAGCCACCGTCAAGCTCACCCTCCCCGAGGCCGGCTTCACCAACCCCGTCTTCCAGGATCTGCCCACCCTCCAGGAATTCTTCATCCTCAGCGACCTCCACATCAGCCGTGGTTCAGAACTCGCCGCCACCGTCGAAGTCTGCACCAACCCGAAGTGCGAACGCTGCTGGAAGCTCCTCCCGGATGTCGGCACCATCGAAGCGCATCCAACGCTCTGCGGACGATGCGCTGAGGCCGTCTCGTAGCGTAGATTCGAGTGGCACTCGAATTCCTCCCCCTGCTAGCTCTTCTTTGCTCTCATGCCCAAAAGCTCCATCACCAAAGGCGGCACACGCGGCACGGTTTACCGAGCCGCTGCGCGGGAACGCATTCTTGATGCCGAAAAGCTGCAAGCGGCTCGAAGAGTTCATGGAGCCATCTACCTCGCAGGCTATGCCATCGAGTGTCATTTGAAGTATGCCGTCTGCAAACATGTAGATAAAACATACCTCGATAGTTCGCTCGAAGTACACTCATGGGAGAGATTGGCGGCAGAAAGCGGTTTTATTCATGCCATCCGCCGTAACCAACGCATCCAAGCGCTGTATGAAGAGCTGGCAGATGCCTGGAGCACCTCACTGCGTTACGATCCAGGCAAAAGCAGCACCTCTGATGAATTGAAACTTTACCCGAAGCTCGTAGAGCTGTATAACTATTTTAAAGAAACCGTACCTTAGCTATGCCAAAGATTCACAACACTTTTCCTACCTCACGGATCAAGAAAATGGTTCAGTCCGTGCTTCCACGAGGCCAAGGCTACCAAGTGCGCCTTTCCGATTCCGGCTTTGATGACAGCAAAATCGTCCGCGTGATCACCCCTGCCTGGAAGCGTCTTCAAAGAAACGAGCGTATCCTCAAGCTACTAGAGGCACAGGACCAGTTCCTCACGCAAGAAGACCGGCGGCACATCCTACGCTACAGCGTGCTCACCCCCCAGGAGTTCGAGCGCCACGTCAAAGAAAGCCCCATCAAAATCATCTCCCGCGCCATGCGTTAAGTCTGACAGAAACCAGCCAGCCACCTGCATGAATCTGGACCGCATTCAAATCACCCTACTCAGGCTAAAAGACGGTGCACGCCTCCTTCGACTAACCGAGTCAGAAACAGGCTTGGCATTGGAACGAGCCCTGAATCCAAATCGCCCTCTGTTGAGACAGAAACAGACGCTGAGGGCACTGTTTGATTCCATGCTCCAAAGCGCCGACCTTCTCGCCAGCTGAAGGATCGCAAAAGACATTTGAAATCAGCTATTTGTGCCCGTTAGATTTCACAGAAAGCTAGGCATCTTTTCCGGCAAAATCTGTGACCCTGACTTTGAAGCTCACCATACGACTAATGCGCACAAAACAAATAGCCGCCCTAATTTTGGTCTTACAGATTTGCACATGTGGCATCCAGAGCGCTGAACAGCCTGTCTCAGCCTTGGCAGATCTTGCGCAGAACAGTCCCAATGCGGTTGCTTGGATCCTATCGCCACTCTCCGGCACATTACCTTCGGAGATACGGCAGAATCTCATCTTCTTGAGAGAAGATTTACTGGATGAAGGCAAGACGAAAACTGAGGTGGAGCGAGGTCCATATCGAGTTGGCTATTCGTTGTGTGCATCGCTGCTGGCTGCTCTTGACGAGCGAGATACATTTGCTGTCCGTGCACAATTACGATCAGCTCAAGTTGAAGCAGGAACGCGACCAATAGACAGGGCGATTGCAGCACGACGAAATTACAAGATGAGCTGGCCGCAGTATGAACGTGAACTGGAACAACGTGAGGATGTGAAGCGGCAGGAAGCAGGCATTACAAACCTGCGAAAGGACCAAGCAAAGGTAGAGTGGCTGGAGAGAGCCGCTATGCTTCGTCGGGCGCTAGACAGTCAATACGCGGCGTTTCGAAAGGAGCTGCGTGAAGCTGGAATTGGTTCCGTTGCGTCGAAAACCACTGACGCATCAAAAGCGACCCAGAGCCCTGATCATGAATCGAAGGAAAGTCTTCACGCTGGCAGTTCAAAAAACTTATTCACCAATTCCCTGGGCATGAAGTTCACGGCGCTTCCTGGAGATCTGGTTCTGATCTGTATTCATGAAACTCGCGTCAAAGATTATCAAGCTTTTGTGCAGAGGGATATCTCCCGAAGTGATTCGACATCAATTCAAGATGCTGACTTTCCAATCACGAATGTCAGTTGGCTTGATGCCAAGGAATTCTGCGAATGGCTCAGCAAAAAAGAGCAGCGAATCTATCGGTTACCAACTGACCGCGAGTGGAGCGTAGCCGCCGAAATAGCATCCTTTGAAGATCCTTCGGCAACCCCAGATATGCTTCATGGGAAAATTAAGAACATATATCCTTGGGGCGCCAGTTGGCCACCGCCACCCCGAACAGGCAATTTTCGGGATATCATCAATGGTTATGTCGATAACTGGTCGGGGACCGCACCTGTCATGAGTTTTATATCCAACCAGACCGGGCTTTTTGACCTTGCGGGCAACGTCTCTGAATGGTGCGAGGACAAGCGTTTAGAGGGACCACAGCCTGCAATCGCCCGTGGCGGCAACTTTGCACTAGGATCAAGCGCTAGCCTGAACGCGTCAGGCCGCAGTTTCTTTAAACCTGATGACAAATCTCCACATTGCGGATTCCGTTGCGTGGTCGAGATAAAAGATGCCGATGCGACTCGCGATCTAAGATGACTGCAAGGGGCTTTAGAGGGCATGGTCAAGACACGGTGTGTCTCTCTATTGCGGTCTGCGCAGCGATACAGACAGCCAAAGGCTGCCCCCAGCGAAGCAAAGCGCATCAAGGATGGCAGGAGAATGTCTTTGATTCTTCTGCCCATAAGGTTTCGGTAAATCACAAAACCTGAGGATGCGAGGTCTCGCATCTAAAGGCTTCGAAGGTCGTTTCCGCCACCTAGAACGGTGTCAGGGTGCAACTGGCTGACAGATTTATCTGGTCGGCCGATCCCAAGATACCTACTTCAAGGTGTAACACAGACGAAGTCTCCCAACACGCTGAAGTCTCGTGAATTTGTGGTGAGAATTGACGAGACGGCTGCCTCGCGGAAGGTGGAGGCTAGTAAGGTGTCGAGAATGCGCTTCCGCCCGAGGCGGTGCTGGCGCATCCAAACAAAGAACGTTCGCATGGACAGCGCATCACTACCGACTTGATCCACCTCTGGCGAGTCCCACCAGATTTCTGCCCTCTCCATCGCCGCCTCCATTGTCAACGGCTGAGCGAAGCGCTTCGGATCAGTTACCACATGCACAAACTCCGCGAGTACTTGTGGTGCGAGAGCGAAGCGATCTCCAGCATCCCTGAACTGTTGAAATTTCAGTCGAGCGGACTGATGCTCTGCGTGCTCTGCTACCTCAGCAGCCACCAGAAAGCCGGTGTCAATCCCGTGAGTCATCGAGCATCTCCTCCAGCAAATCGTCCTCGGCACTCAGCGGCTTCAACACTTTCCCAAGCTGCAATGGAGCCAGATCAAAGGCGCTGCGTTGCTTCTTCGACTTGCGAACGCGCAGCGAATGAATCAGCCGCTCCAAGTGCGATAGCTCGTCGTCACCTAGGTGCGGAACGGCGATTTTAATGTCGGCGAGAGTCTTCATGGGACAAAAATAGTCCTTTCAAGCCTTGCGGCAAGCCTTCGTTTGCAAAGAAAAGATGCCTAAAAAGAACGATGCGTAAGCCCGGAGCCACCGAAGCGCTCATGCTCTGCCTGCGTGCTGTCACTCAACCCGGTGATGTGGTGGTCGTGGAGACCCCCACCTACTTTGGCCTCCTGCATGTCCTTGAGGCGCTTGCCCTGATGTAGAGCGGCAGTCGAGCCATGGCGGCATCAAAGAGGGCAGGAAGCGATGTGTGACAAACGGCAAGACAATGAATCTATGGCGGCTGGGAGACAAAGTGACTGTTCCTCCATTGAGGTTCTCGTTCTCAAACGAAGAGGCTTCGGAGTCGTCTTGGCAACCGCACTGCTAGCTGTGTTTTCAAGCATTGGGTGCGGCTTTTTTGAGTTTTTAACGTTCTAAGGAAGTCTAATAAACTTGTTAATACATTGTTTTTAATTATTTTATGACTGTGTTTGTAAAATATGCGATTGAATCGATTAATTTCTATGTTAGAATCGTGGAGAACTTTAGCCTGCCATGATCACCCACATCCAGCGCCATCTTGCTGACCGCATTCGCGACGTTGCGAAGCACTATCCTGTGATCCTACTCACGGGCGCGCGTCAGACTGGGAAGACCACCTTGCTGCGTGATCTTTTCCCAGATGCGCCGTTTCACACGCTCGATCTTCCGTCTGTGGCGCATGAAGCGGAACATAACGGCACGGCGTTTCTCGATGCTCTCGCGGCTCACCCTATGGTGATCCTGGATGAAGTGCAGTATGCCCCTGCTCTCTTCCGGTCGATCAAGGCGGCCGTGGATGCGGATCGCCATCGAATGGGGCGCTTTTTGATGACCGGCTCCCAGAAGTTTGCGCTCATGCAAAGCGTGTCCGAAAGCCTCGCGGGTCGCTGTGCGATTATCGAAGTGGACACCCTTGCGCCGACGGAACTCATGGACACGAACCCCCTGCAGCCGCTGAAGGTGGAAGACATGATGTGGCGCGGAGGCTACCCGGAACTCTGGCGTGTGCCTGACATGCCTGCGCGTGACTTTTACGCGAGCTACATGGCCACTTACCTCGAACGCGATGTCCGCCAGCTCGTGAATGTCACGAACTTGCGCGACTTTGAACGTTTTGTGCGCATGTGCGCCACGCTTTCCGCGCAGCAGGTGAATCTGCACAAGATTTCCTCCGACATTGGCATCGCTGCGAGCACGGCGAAGCAGTGGCTCAGCGTGTTGGAAACCTCGAACATCGTCCACATCCTCTCCCCCTACTTCCGCAATCACGGGAAGCGCCTCGTCAGAACGCCGAAGCTGTATTTTCGCGACACGGGACTGCTGTGCTTCTTGCTCGGCCTCGCAACTCCGCAGCAGATGCTGGAGTCCACCTTTATCGGGGCGATCTGGGAAACCTATGTCCTAGGGCAGATCAAGCGGGCGCGTGAAGCGCAGGCCAGTCCTGCGGAAATCTACTTCTGGCGGGATGCGCAGGGAGTGGAAGTGGACTTCGCCGTTTGGCTGAATGGCCGCGTGCAGTTCATCGAAGCCAAGTGGAACGAAACCGGTGGCGATGCCAAAGCTCTCAAGCCCATGCATCAGGTGCGTGAGGTCATGGGGGATGCGGCTTCGGATCGCCATCTGCTCGCCTGTCGCACGCCTTATGCACATTGGCATCCGTGTGATCCGAGCGTTCGTGTCATCAACGGGCACCTCTTTCGTGATTGGTTTCAAGTGCCGGCTCCAGATGCCAATTCAGTGGCCGAAGCAGCCGTTAACTACACCGTGAACCCACGCAGAAAACGCTCGGCGAAGCGGAAAAAGAATTCAAAATAAGCGGCAGGCTGAAGGGCCTAGGCCATTTCGAATTCTGCGAGCGTGCTCACTGGGCAGAAAGAAGTCTTGCGTGCCCTGCGGCAAGCTTTCGTTTACTAAGAAAAGAGGCCGGCAAAGAACGATGCGTCAGCCTTGATTCCTGAGATCAGGCCTGCGGTGCAGCACTGGATTTGCCACGCTCCAGCAGATTGCCGAGGCTGGCAACCATGCCGCCAATGTCGCTCATGTTGGAGGGGATGATCATGGTGGTGGAGGTCTTGGCTAGCTTGCCAAATTCGCCGACATACTGCTCCGCAACGCGCAGATTCACGGCATCACGACCACCAGGCATGTTGATGGCCTGAGCGATGAGGGCAATTCCCTGGGCGGTGGCTTGTGCAAGAAGTTCGATCTCACGGGCCTTGCCTTCAGCTTCGTTGATTTGGCGGATCTTGATGGCTTCTGATTGTTTGATGGCTTCCTGCTTGTGACCTTCCGCGACGTTGATGCGGGATTCACGGTCGCCTTCAGACATGGCCACTTGGGCACGGCGTTCGCGCTCAGCACGCATTTGTTTTTCCAGCGCGTCTTTCACGGACTGTGGAGGATTGATGTTGCTGATCTCATAGCGCATTACCTTCACGCCCCAAGGTTCACAGGCTTTATCGAGAGCATCCACGATGTTGGCGTTGATGCTGTCGCGTTCCTCAAAGGTGCGGTCCAGATCCATCTTACCAATCTCAGAGCGCAGGGTGGTCTGGGCGAGCTGGGAAACTGCGGCGAAGTAGTTGGTGACGCCATAGGTGGCACGCATGGGATCCAGCACCTGGATAAAAAGTACGCCGTCGATCTCGATGGCGATGTTATCCCGAGTGATGCACATCTGGGAAGGCACGTCGATGACCTGTTCTTTCAGGGAATGCCGAGCCACGATGCTGTCCAGGAAAGGAATGAGCACATGAAAGCCCGCATCCAGAGTGCGTGAGTATTTGCCGAGTCGCTCAATGACAAAGGCGCTGCGCTGAGGCACGACGCGTGCCCCTTTCAGGATGGCCGTGATGAAGATGATGGCGAAGCCGAGGGCGACGATGGTGCTGAATTCGATGATCATAGGGAGTTGGGGGTTGATTTGACTAACAAAAATTAGCGTGACCTGACGGTGAGGCTGAGACCGTCACGGGAAACAATGATGGCGATGCTGCCGGGCTCCAGGGAGTCATTGGAGCGGGCGTTCCAGCTCGCTCCTTTAAACTCCACCTTGCCATCCCTGCCGCAGGCGATGGGACTGATCACTTTGACTTCTTTGCCTGCGAACTCCTCCTCAGCATCACGGGCGTCACCATTTTTCGAGAGTCCCATGAACCATTCGGTGAAGAAACGGCGCAGACCCGTGAGGAAGACCAATGAACCAATAGTGAAGACAGTCATCTGGGAAGCCAGCGTCGGAGTCCACTCCATCCAGGCCGTGAAGGCTGCCAACCAGGCCCCAAGCCCCAAGAAGATGAGAATGATACCCGGCATGGCGAACTCAGACAGAATGAGAACCAAACCAAGGACAAACCAAATCATGGAGGGCTGAAAAAGCATCCTGCTCTATTTGAGAAATGTGCTACAAAGGCAATACAAAAATCCACTCAAGATTGTAACTCGTCCCACCTAAAAAACCGCCAGGTATCTGCTCAATTCGATCTCCCTCTGTAAAAAGCAAATTTCTATCAGATGTGGAGGGTTAACCCAATTTTCATCTGAGATCAAAAAGCGGTAACCCAGTAAGTTGTTAGACTTTGTTAATTTATATAAGTATTTATATTTTATTAGATTTGCAGCCTTAGTGCAGACGTTGCCTTGCTTACCCCCACCCCCCCCATAATATCTTACCTCTTTACGCGCTAATGATCCGCCACACTGTTGTCTTCCGACTCAAACATCTTTCATCTTCCGTTGCCGAAATGGTTTTCCTCAGAGCTGCAAGCGAGCTTGCCAGTATCCCTGGCGTGGAACGATTCGAGTGCTTGCGGCAGGTCAGCGCCAAGAACCCGTTCAGCTTTGGCCTCTCGATGGAGTTCGCGGATGCGGCTACCTATCAGCGATATAGCTACCATCCCGACCATCTGCGCTTCGTGCAGGAGCGCTGGCTCCCTGAAGTCGTCGAATTCATGGAGATTGATTACATCCCTCATGAAGTCAGCCTCGCCCCTCCGTCGCCGGTCTACTTTCAGGGTCCACAAACCCCAGCCCTCACTAAAGCAAGTTCCTAGAAGTTCTTGAACTCGGTTCCATGGGTAAGCCCTATGACCAAACCAGATGAGGTGAGGTTTCAGGTTAATTGCCGCTAAACATTTCCAATCGCAGGTTTGACGTTGCCTTGTGTCTGCGGAAGATCGCTGGCCATGAAACTTACTACCTGGAACGTCAATGGCATCCGTGCCTCGCTCAAAAAAGGGCTGCAGGAATACCTGCTGAACTGTGAGGCGGATGTGATCTGCCTGCAAGAAACGAAGGCGATGCAGGAGCAGGTGGATTTGTCGTTTTTCACGGGCTATCAGGCGGTCTGGAATAGCGCGGTGAAGAAGGGTTACTCGGGCACGTGCATTCTAAGCCGAGCGCCCTGGATCAGCCATGCTCTAGGCATGAATCACGCCGATCATGACCAGGAAGGTCGTGTGATCACGACGGAGTTTGCTGACTTTTATGTCGTGACGGTTTACACGCCGAATGCGCAGGGTGAGCTGGCGCGTCTGCCATATCGTTTGGAGTGGGATGCGGCTTTCCGCCAATTCATCAAAAAGTTGGAGCTGAAAAAGCCGGTGCTGGTTTGTGGGGATCTGAATGTGGCGCATCAAGAGATCGATCTGGCCAATCCTAAATCAAACCGCATGAACCCTGGTTTTAGCGATGAGGAGCGAGCCAGTTTTACCCAGCATCTGGAGGCTGGTTTTCTGGATGTGTTTCGCGAGCTTGATCCCACCCCGCATCATTACACCTGGTGGACTCAGCGTGTGCCCGATGCACGGGCTAAGAACATTGGGTGGCGTCTCGATTACTGGCTGGCCTCAGCGTCTCTGCGTTCTGCGCTGAAAAGCTGTACGATTCGTGACGACATTCACGGCTCTGATCACTGTCCGGTCGAGCTTGTAGTGCATTAGAAATTCCCTGCTAGGTCCAGCTCCGATTCAATCGGTTTTCCATCGAGCAAATGCTCCACAAGCTGCCGTGATAGCCAAGGCGCGCGGAGTACACCTTTGGAGCCTAGGCCATTCATGAAAGCGATGTTTGGCCTAGCGGGATGCCGGCCGATGACGGCCTGGCGATGCTGGATGATGGGGCGCACTCCGGTTTGTGAACCCGTGATTTCATAGGGTTGCTTCAGCAGGAGCTGCAATTTGGCTTCCAATCCTGCCACGGCTGCAGGGGCGGGGAGATGCGGATGATCAAAGTTGAATTCATAAGTCGGCCCGACGCGTATGGTACCGCCGCCACGAGGCAGTAGCCAGCAGCCGCGATTGATGATGCGGGTCTCTCCCCCAGTGTCCGCTTTGATTTCTAAAACGGTGCCACGACCACTGCGAAAGGGCAGCCAATCAAACCAAGGATGATTGGCGGCCTCCCAACCGATGCAGAAAATGGCGTGAGTGTAGGTTTGGCCATGCCACTGGATTGGCCCGTTTGATGAGGGCAGGGGATACTCCGCGTTTTGCCAACGACCGGTGCTTGCAAAATAGCGCTGGCTGGCAGCTAAAAAGGCTGCGGTATCCAGCCAAGCGCCGCACTGTTCAAAGCCACCCAGAGGATTGCTAAAGATCCGCTCATCGACGAGTGCTGATTGAGTCGGAGTCTTTAAATAGGGCTGCACCTCTGGCTGTGACTGTCGCTTCTGCCACTGAGTGACGGCTTGATCATCCTGCAAGAGACTCACGATGCCTGTCTCATGATAAAATCGACTGCCCAGTTCCCGCTCAAGCTGCTGATAAAAGGCGGTGGCTTCAGGGAACAGCGTGTCGATTCGCCAATTCAAAACCAACCGCATCCCTGTGATGGGAGTGATCAAACCTGCGGCGACTTTGGACGAAGTCTGGGGCTCATCCCGATCCACCACTAGAAAGGGTGCGCCACGCTGATGCAGCTGCCAAGCGAGCGTGGTGCCAGCCAGTCCGCCGCCGATGATGAGGAGGCGTGGGGTCATTTCACGATCACCGGTCCTTGCTGCACGACGCCCGGCTTACCTTGCAGATGATGATCAAAAAACAGCTGCATTTTGTTCACCAAATCAGGTGAGAAAAACACATGCGGTGCTCCCTCGCCCGTAAGCAGGGTGCTGGAGACGCCAGCCTGATCCAAAGCCGCATCAAACTCCACTGCCTGAGATAGCGGGACTAACTTGTCAGCCGTCCCGTGTATGTGTAGAAACGGCGGATCGTCCTGGCTCACATAGGTGATCGGGGAGGCGGCCTTGGCCTCTTCCAAATGCTGGCTCATGGGTCCACCGAAGAGTTTGGTAATGGCTGTGCTAGGTTTCTCGGAATCAATCACACTGCCTTTTCCCGGAAAGGTCAGGAAATTGGCCGGGCCACAGAAATTAGCGACACAGGCAATCTTGGGTGATTCGCCAGCTGTGCCGACACTGCCTTCTACCTCGCTGACGCCGCGACTGGTGCCGAGCAGACTCACGAGTTGGCCGCCTGCCGAGATGCCAAAGAGACCGATCTTTTCCGCATCGAAGCCGTGATCCTTAGCGTGTGCTTTGAGCCAACGCATGGCCGCTTTCACATCATGAATTTGTGCAGGCCAGATGGCCTCGTCGCTGAGTCGATAACCAATGGAGGCACCGGCATAACCTTTCTGAATGAAGTGCAGTAGCACTCCAGGCTCATTTTTGCTGCCGCCTTCCCAGCCGCCACCATGGATGTAAACAATCAGCGGTAATGGCTTTTCCGAAGGCTTTTCTGGTAGATAAAGATCCAGCTTTTGACGTGGATTGTTTTGGCCAGCGTAGTCGAGATCTCGCAGGACTAAATAGCCCGGCGGTGGTAGGTCCGCGCGCATGAGAAGAGGAGTGCAAATGATTGCAAGCAGGGGAAGAATGACTGTGAAAAAGCGCTGGTTCATGAAGTAAGGATGCTGCGTTGAAATACCGTGATTGCGAATCAAAATCTCCGACTACTCATGAAATACCTCGTCTTCCTAACCTTTTGCTTCAGCCTGCGTGCGGCTGATTTACCTTTCGCGGTAGCCCTGAGTGGAGAACCCGGTCCATACACGGTTGAGCGCTGGAAAAACGATTGGCCAGGATGCGAGTTTGAAGACGGTATCAAAGAAGGTCATGTTGCCCTCAAGGAACGGGAAGGTGTGAAGTGCCTGCGCCTGAACTATGCGGTCGGTGGCATCGGTCCTGAAAAAGGCGGTGCCGGCTGGCGCTGGCCGATTGGCAAACATGAGTCTGCCGAGCTGCACTACACGCTGCAGTTCAGCAAAGAGTTCGACTTTGTTAAAGGGGGCAAGCTGCCCGGCTTTTGCGGAGGTCCAGAGAATGTGAGTGGTGGTCGCCCAGCCGATGGAAGCAATGGTTTCTCGGCCCGCCTCATGTGGCGCAAAGACGGTCGCGGTGAGGCCTACGTGTATCATAAAAACCAACCCGAAAAATATGGCGAGAGTTTTGCCTTTCCTGAGGCCTTTCGTTTCCCTCTCGGTAAGCCCATCCAAGTGCGATTGGCCGTCCACATGAATGCCAGTGGAAAACGTGACGGCATTTTGCGTGTCTGGATCACACTACCTCACGAGACAGAGCAACTCGTCGTCGATCAATCAAATCTGGAGTGGCGAAGTGCGGCTACCTTTGGCGTGGATAGTCTGTATTTTGAGAGCTTCCATGGTGGTAATGACTCCTCTTGGGCACCGACGAGGCCTTGTTTTGCTGAGTTCAGTCAATTCAAGGTTGTGAAACCGTCTGACAGGTAAGGCCTAAAATCAAAGACCTGTCGGATGGTCCACAAACGACCAAGGCAGAGCGAATGGAGTTTCCAAGGATTGAGCCAGCGCCTTGACCCCGAAGGTCTCCGTAGCGTAGTGGCCGCCATAGAGAACATTGATGCCGAGTTCTTCAGCCAAAGTGTAACTCCAGTGGGGACCTTCACCAGTGATAAAAGTGTCCACACCAGCTTTCGCGGCTGCGGCGACTTCAGATCCCGAGCCACCGGAAGAAATGCCGATCTTCCGCGTGAGTTTTGGACCGCCTGCACAGACATGAACACGGCCACCATCGAGCGCACGGATGAAGCGGGAAACAACCTCATCGAGCGCAAGCTCAGCCTCGCAGGTCACTCCGACCGACAGGCCTTTGTAATCCAAAAAATCACCGCTCGGTGTGAGCTCCATAGTGCGGGCAATACAAGCGTTGTTCCCTAGCGTGGCATGGACATCCAGCGGCAGATGAGCGCTGTAAATGGCCAGATTGTTTTCCAGAGCCAAACTCATGCGTTCAAAGGTGGCGCCAGTCCATGGCTGGAGTCCGCTCCAAAAAAGGCCGTGATGCACAATCAAGAGGTCTGCTCCAGCTGCGATGGCCTTTTTGACCACCGGCAAAGTCGCATCCACCGCCGCTGCTACGCGCGTGACTTTGCCAGAGCGATTCTCAAGCTGCAGTCCATTGACCGCATTCGAATAGTCTGGCAGTTCTGGAATCCGCAGCGTGCGATTGAGGTGAGACGTCAGTTCTGGGAGCGAGATCATGGCGTTCATTAAGTGCGCAGATCACTGCAGCCAAGAGCAGAGCTTAGTCATTGAAGAAGTGGCGACCGGTGGCGCCCGCTTCCGTTTTGTTGTCCACTTCCCAGTAAACGTCGTCAAAGATGGACTCCGGTTCTGGATAAGGGCTGGCCTTGGCAAATTCGCCTGAGGCTTCCGCTTCGGCTTGGGCTTCGCGGTCGATGACTTTCAGCTGTTCTTCGGTAGCAATGCCGCCTTCGATCAAATTGCGCTTCATGACCTGAATAGGATCATGTTCTTTTTGGTAGTTCTCGACTTCTTCCTTGGTGCGGTATTTGAGTTTATTCGCATCTGCCACGCTATGACCTTCCCAGCGATAGGTGGCGATTTCTAGAACCGTCGGCTTGCTCTCATTGTGAGCGCGGTCGATGGCCGCTTGAACGCGGGCGCGGACTTCAAAAATATCTTCTCCGACAAATTGATCCCAGGCGATGCCGTAACCTTCGGCGCGCTTGGCTAGGCAGCCATCAAAGGCGGATGAGCGCTCCTGGCTGGTGCCCATGGAGTAACCGTTATTTTCGATCACATAGATGACCGGCAGATCCCAGAGGCCTGCAAGGTTCAGTGATTCATGGAAGGCACCCTGATTCACGGCACCATCACCAAGGAAACACATGGCAGCACCTTTGAGACCACGGTATTTCAGGCCGTAAGCGAGTCCGAGGCCGAGCGGTGTCTGACCTGCGACGATGCCGTGTCCACCCCAGTAGTTTTTGTCAGGTGCAAAGTAATGCATGGAGCCACCTTTGCCCTTGGAGCAACCCGTGGCCTTGCCAAACAGCTCAGCCATGCACTCATTCATGCCCATGCCGACGCCAAGAGCGTGTGCGTGGTCACGATAAGCCGTGATCACATGATCATTTTCACCCATGAGGGAGACACAACCAATGGCCACGGATTCCTGGCCGATGTAAAGATGCAGGAAACCGCCCATGCGGCCGCCTTGATAATGCAGCATGGAGACTTGCTCAAAGCGGCGGACACGGACCATTTTGCGATACAGCTCGATTTTTTCATCAGCTGTAAGCTTGGCGTTGATAGGATGCTGGGCGGCAGTGGGGGCTTTCGCGGTGGCCATAAAGGGACTTTGAGAGTAGGCAGAAGAGTGCAGGAAGCAAGTGTCGGCTGATAAATGCCTTGTTGCGGTGCCCACATTGTTGTTCCACTAGCATCATACGAACCATGACAGAGTCAGAACGTCGAATTCAGGCCGCCCAAGGCTACGTCGAGCTGGGCCTCCATCCAGAGGCCCGGGCGGAACTGTCTCAATTATCGACTTTGGCGGCTGAGAGGCCTGACGCCTTGGAAATTTCTGCTCTTTGTTTCATGGGTGAAGAGCGCTGGGCAGAGGCGCTGCCACTCACCCAAAAACTCTGCCATATGGAGCCCAAGGAGCCCGGCGGCTACATCCATGCGGCCTATTGCCTGCATGAACTTGGGCAAACCCATGAGGCGCTGGATTTATTAGCCCGTGGACCCGCGGCTTTGAAAGCCAAGCCAGTCTATTATTACAATGTCGGCTGTTACATGGCGAAACTCGGGCAGAAAGACAAGGCATTGAAGCTTTTAGAGCAGTCTTTTGAAATGGATGGCAGCCTTCGTAGCTACGCCAGAAAAGACCCGGACCTCGCCAGCCTGAGAGAAAAATTGGCCAAACTCTAATTCCAATGAGCTTTCAAGACGAAGCCATCCTCTTGCGAATGTGCCTGCTGGCTTCGTTGCGTCCTCGTCAGGTATTGCTCGAATACAATCCGCGTCCGCGTCTAGCCACCGGACACATTGGCAGCGAGGCTTAACACTATCTTCAAAGCTCATTGGAATAATGTATCAGCCTGCACCCCATGCACTAGCAGACGTCACCACTTGGTTTGAGGAAAATTTTCACATTCGGGGCGAACTCGGCGCGTCTGTCTCTATCTGGCAAAATGGGGTCGAAATCCTGAATCTGTCGCAGGGATACATGGATCGTTCGCGTGATCGAATCTGGAATGCCGACACCTTGGCGCCCGTTTGGTCTGCCACTAAGGGGCCGGCGGCCGTGTGCTGCCTGATGGCTTTGCATGAGGCCCATTTGCCGCTTGATTGCCCCGTCTCAGAAGTTTGGCCAGAGTTCGTTGTTGGCGGGAAATCTAGCCTGACCTTTGCACATCTTCTTTCTCACACGGCTGGGCTATGTGCCTTGGATGAGCGAGTGCCCATTTTTAATTACGAGGCCGTGATAGATGCCATTGAGGAACAGACGCCCCTCTGGGAGCCCGGCACTAAGCAGGGCTATCACGCCCGCACCTTTGGTTTTCTCATGGACGAGATTGTCCGCCGAATCACTGGCTTGGAGTCGCTGGGTGACTATTTCCGCGAGACCATTGGCAGCCCACTGGGTCTCGATTTCTGGATCGGACTGCCCACCGCTCAACATGGCCGAGTGGCCTGCATTTACCCCGGTAAAATCAGCATCGCAGGCGGCGATCAGCCTTTCCTCAAAGCCTTCAGCACGAGCGGGACGCTGACACAGCGCACCTTTACCTCTCCCATGGGGTTGAACGCTGTCAGTGATTTTAATCAGCCTGAGACTTGGAAAGCGGGTTACGCTAGTATGGGCGGAGTGGGCAGCGCCAGAGGTCTGGGGCAATTTTATGCCATGTTGGCTAACGGCGGTATCTGGCAGGGTCGCGAGATCGTTCCCGCCTCTGTTTGTGCCATGCTCAGCCAGCCACTATCTCAGGAGGAAGACAGCGTTCTATGCACTTCTATCGCCTTTTCCGCTGGGGTCATGCAGGACCCTGTCAATCAAGATCCTGAGCACCTTTCTGGAAAACTGCGTCAGCATTTTGGTCCATCGCTCCAAGCTTTCGGACATCCAGGGGCAGGGGGCTGTCTAGCCTTTGCCGATCCTGAAAATGGACTCTCCTTTGCCTACGTCATGAATCAGATGGAAGTCGGTGCTCTTCCTGGTCCCAAGGCCATCGGCTTAATTGAGCGATTGTATCAGGCTTAGCCGTCAGGAAGAGCGACGTTCACTACTTTTGCAAAGGTTGCTGCAGCCAGCTAGGCGGTGAGTGCAAGGGTCGTGCATAGAATTTTAGCACGGCCTTCGCGGATGCCGACCATGGATCGAGCACAAAAATAGTCGATGCCGGTAGAGGCCATCAGCAGCGCCAAAAAGCGCAGATCCCAAAGTCCGTAAAAGAAGTAACTGGCGGCCAAAAGCAGCGCCATGCGCCCCAGCCTCGGCAGTGGTCAATCGAGGACCAGCACGAGTGGTAGAAAGAGGGCATATTACCAGGAAGTAAACGACATTCAGTCCCATGGTGTAAACGAGCGTCGCCTGTTAATCAAAAATGATTGCGCGGCACTTCATCAGCCTAGGGGACTCGTTGTTGCGGTGGGCACGTCACCCAAACAACGCCATCACTGGCTTGCCGCCGTCCACGATTGGAATTGGACGGTTCTCGCGATTCATGAGCATGAGATCGGGATCGATGCCGAGGGACCAGTAGATGGTTTTGGCCAGGTCCTCGGGCGAGACGGGCTTGTCGTCGGGATAGGCGGCT
>Ga0164295_10002268_pt1 | contig 15870 bp, 9 predicted proteins | sample GEODES006metaG_FD_111798 | JGI IMG/M metagenome (GOLD analysis project Ga0164295, IMG submission 111798) | Oligotrophic lake water microbial communities from Sparkling Lake, Wisconsin, USA - GEODES006 metaG | ecosystem: Environmental > Aquatic > Freshwater > Lake | place: USA: Sparkling Lake... | reverse complement strand
CAAGAAGAACCATCTGTGCGCAATTGGTAGCCGACGACGGATATAAGTTATAAGTAAGTATTGGATATTGATTTTGAATTGAAAGAAAGTGCCGCTCAAATGAGCGGCCTTTTTTTTAAACTACCCTTACGTTTCTTGAAAAACTTTCTTCTAATGAAATGAAAGTTTCAGTACGCTCAATCCCTTTTATTTTTTGTAGTTCGTCATGCAAGACATAACGTAATTGCTGAATGTCTTTACAAACAATTTCAGCGAACATGCTGTAGTTGCCTGTGGTATAATTTAAGCGCACAATCTGAGGAATATTTTTCAATGCAAGTGCCACCGCATCATACATCGAACTTTTTTCTAGATACACGCCAATAAATGCAATCACATCATAGCCTAAGGCTTTGAGGTCTACGGCCAATCTTTTACCTTGGACAATACCCAATTCTTCTAATTTTTTGATACGCACATGAATGGTACCACCAGATACAAACAATTGCTTGCCTAAGTCGGCATACGAAATCTCTCCATCTAGCATCATGCTTTGAATAATTTGCAAATCAAGCTGATCTATGCTTTTGTCAATATTCAATTTAGTGTTGTTTTTAGGTTCCATTTTTATGTATTTATGAATTTAAATGCAAATTATTAGATATTATCTACATTTTAAAATATTTATTTAAATTATTTGCAACTTATAGGCCAATACATTAGTTTTAATTTATCAAATGATCGGAAACATGGAAGAATCAATGAAAAATACGCTCAAATGACCGTTCTTAATATTGTGGGGTGATGAAATTTTGGAATACATGCCTCCTTGTCTCGGAGGTGGGGATAACGGAATAAACTAAGCCACTGAACTTTGTGTTATAGCTAACTGCCTCATGGAGGTTCGAGCCCTCCCCCTACAGCAACAAAAAGCCTTCTTGAATTTTCAGGGAGGCTTTTTTATGACCATTAGAAGTAACACTGATGATGAATGGTCCAATGAACAATTAATTCTAAAAATACATTAACTGCTATTTAAAGAAAATGGAATAAATTTAAACATGAAAAGAAAAACCTTTATAAAAAATTCAGTAATAACAGCATTTGGCATTTCAGCTTTTGGAATAAAAAATTCATTTAGTAATAGTATGGCAACTGCCGATACTTTTAAAGTGAATTCAAATCGTATATCAAATCGCATATTTGAATTAGCGAAATTTGGTTTGGACGACAAGGGACGCGGCTACAGGGTTGCCTATACAAAAGCAGATATTGAAGGAAGGGCATGGTTCATGGACTTGATGAAAAAAGCAGGGTTGAATCCAATAATTGATGCTGCAGGAAATATTATTGGTAAACGTAAGGGAAAGAATGCTTCATTAAAACCAATTGCTTTTGGCTCGCACATTGATATGGTACCAGACGGAGGTAACTATGATGGCACAGTAGGTTCAATAGGCGCATTGGAAATAATAGAGATATTAAATGAAAATAATATAATTACAGATCATCCGCTTGAACTGATCATTTTTTCTAATGAAGAAGGTGGTACTATTGGGAGTATTGCAATGGTTGGAAATTTAACTCCAGAAGGGCTTCTCCAAAAAAGTCAAAGTGGAGTCACTATGGCGGAAGGCATAAAAGCTATTGGCGGGAATCCTGATCATATTCAGTCATGTATTCGATACAAAGGAGACCTTCATGCTTGGTTGGAATTGCATATTGAGCAAGGAGGAATTTTAGAAAGCGAAAACTTAAAGATAGGGGTGGTTGAAGGTATTGTGGGTCTTAGACATTGGATAGTTACATTGGACGGTTTTGCAAATCACGCGGGTACTACTCCAATGAATAGGAGACAGGATGCCTTATTGGCAGCATCAAAATTTGTCATTGCAGTAAATGAAGTGGTGAATAGTGTGAAGGGAAATCATGTAGGTACAGTAGGGAAAATGACGTTACAACCTGGTGCGTACAATGTAATCCCAGGCAAAGTAGTACTGGGTTTAGAGATTCGTGATTTGTCAGATGATAAGATAGATATGCTCTTTGCACAAATTGAAAAACGTGCAGCAATAATTGCGAATGAATCTAAAGTAAAAATCATGTTTGAATTGCAAGCCAATCCTTCTAAGCCAGCATTAACCAATAAAGTTTTACAGCAAGTGATTTTTAATGCTTCAAATGAATTGGGATTAACAACCAAGCTTATGCAGAGTGGCGCAGGGCATGATTCTCAGGAAGTAGCTTTCATAGCGCCATCGGCCATGATTTTCATACCTAGTGTTGGCGGCATTAGTCATTCACCTAAAGAGTTTTCAACAATATTAGATATTACGAATGGAACCAATGTACTTTTAAAAACAATATTAGCAATTGATAAGGGTATAGCAGGATTAGAAATTAATAATTAATGGACACAGCTTATAGAAAGTTTGGTGCACTCCCCTTACAACAAAAAAAAGAAACAAACTATGGTATTAAACCATAGCTGTTTCTTCATTGCTTAAAAACCGCTCTTCTATTACTATTTTGGTTTGATAGTCAAATTTGCCTTATCTAGTTGTGCCTCTAAATAGGGGATACCAAAAATATGCGTCCAACCAAATATCCTTAAACCATTCGTGATTTTCCAAATGGCTTCCCCTCTAAAACTTTCCTTATCATCTGGTAAATGGCTAACTTTATCAAGCTCATCTGCTAAATCTTTTTGGGTTTTGAAATCCTTAATTTCCATAGGTAATTTATCAGTAATTAAGTTCTTTGCCCTTAATAATGCTTCTGTTAAGAATGATTTGTCATTCGTAAACTTATAACCTAAACTTAGCCCATGTATAGTTGATAAGTAAGATTCCATCTGATGATTAATCGAAGGATTATCTCTTTGAAATGTAACATGTGTAATTAAAGCTTTTTTTACACTTTCATCCCCAGTCATTTGTAAATACTTATATAAACCATGCGTGATATAGTTTTGAGAATATCCATATCGATCTATCACTAAATTTCCTCCTTGGTCTGTATTTTTTTGAAGCTCTAGCATCATTCCCACTCTATCTTTTAGCTCCTTAAAATAGCTGTCTTTTTTAGTTACATCATATAATTCTGCTAAATTCCAAACGGACAAATACAATCTTCTTCCTCTTAAATCAGAAAGACCCCAGATTCTTCTTAAATATAAATCACCAGTTAGTTCGGCAACATCAAGTGCTCTATGATTACCTGTTAAATAATAGGACGCTAACCAGCCTTGTAACCAAATGTGGGCAGTTAACAAGGATGTGAAATGTTGATTGGCATGCCTACGCCCCATACCAATATAAGGACTTACATTTTTTGATGCGTTATCATCAACAAAATTAAAATAGTCAATGGTATTATTAGTCTCACCAGCATATTTAGGCAAATTTGGCCAATGGATATTATCTACATCCATTGTATGTTGACTATTTGCTTGTGCTGTTAAATAATAGTCTCTGCTTCCCGTGCGCATAAATTCAAGCCACCACATATAATCATTTGCAGGTTCGTTATTATCCCATGTGTTCCATTTTCCTTTTATATAATAAGTTTGAAAATCGCCATAATCCAACATACCATACCAAGGCTCCCACTTTTGATTAAATTTCATCCACTCAAACTTGTAATCAATGCTACGCTCCAGTTCGGGATGCTTATCCGTTCTAATTCCAAATTCACCATAAACATCACTCTTCGAATACCATTCTGGAGTGGTGTGTGATACAGGTGGGTCAAGAAAATATTTAAAATTACTTACTAATTGTTCTTGTGGCACGCTAGCATCGTAGAATTGGTATACCATTTCTGTAGTCTTAGCAAGGCCTTGTGCAAAATTACCAAGCATTTCACTGTCAAATTGGTCAGTTGCCCTTGCAAAACTCATTGGAGAAACATTAGGAGACCATATATAACTAAATATTTTATTGTCGCTTCCTTGAATTGCAATTTCCTTTGGATACTCTTCAAAAAAGTTTCGAATACCAACTCCTACACCCCACTTTTTATCTGCAAGTGTTACCCATCCTGACATCTTTTCTTTGTTTAGCACTTCCGTCCCACCTAATTTTAAAGTACTTGTAAATCCATTAGTTTGTACTGTAGGTGTAGTTGTACTTAATGGTAGAAGCCTGTTTATATTTGGACCAGATTGTAAAAGTGAGACATTTTGATTATTCACCTCTGCATCATACAAATTTTCTGCTCCTGGATTTGTCCAGGTTCCATTAAAATATCCGGTTTGGAAATGTTTAGTTGCATCCAATTTGTAATTCAACTGGAAACCGGCATCTGCAATTCTATCGTTCGGTATCATCCAACCTTTATCTCCTTTTAATTTTTGCTCATCAACAATACTTTTATTTTGAGTCGCAATTGACATATACTGACCTTCCATTTTAGTATGCATATCAGGATCACCTGTATAGACAATTGAATGCAATACTTTAATGTAAGACTTACCAGCATAAGCGTGGATTCTCAGTACAAAAGGTGATGTATTATTATCTTTATTTTTATAAATATAATCTCCTTCTATTCTGATGATGGCATGCAATGGTCCTGATCCTTTTTCTAAAACAGAATTATTAATTTTAACATTGGAAGTATCAATGCCCGAAGCATCTAAGATGTCCAAAAAGCTTCCTCTTGTTTTACTAGACTCTGCAATTACATCTTTGTCATCAAAACCATTTTTATCCATATCCAGCTGCACCTTATCCAAAAATCCACCACCCAAGCGATTAATCGTAAATAATAAAGGTCCAGTATTCACTCTAACCCTACCTGCTGGTCTTTCATTGTTTTCCACTACCACTCTGTCGCCAACAAATTCTTTACGAACCACATCATTTCCAAATTCAAGTGTGTAATTATTTTGAGCTTCGGAAAAGAAAAATACCCAGATCCATTTAACACTTGTCGAAACTGGTTCCCAAGTATTGACAATAGTGATTTGAGAAGGAATCTCTTCTCCCAAAGCATTCAATACCCTCACATGATCACTTGATTGTAGTTTGTCTTTAGGGAATGGGATACCTAGTAATTGAGGCGCACCTGGGACATTCTTTTCAATCACTAAAGGAATTTTCTCAGAGGCAACTATACTATTGATCAAAATAAATTGAAAAATAATGAGTAGTAGAACGTTATTTTTTTTCATTGTATCGTTTTAAAATAAATCTATTAAGGGGTATAAATTAGTTAATTTTACTGTTGTTAATTAAAGGCTTGGCCCATATTCCTATAGAAAGAATAAAGCCAAAAGTGATATATAAAAAGAGCATGCCATATTTAAGTGTAAAGTGATCGCCAAGGACGCCTACGATCAAAGGAATAATTGCTCCGCCACAAATGCCTGTCATTAAAATGCCTGCAAAAGATCCATGGTGTGCTGGAACTGAATTTAAACCTAGAGAAATGATGATTGGATACATCACTGCTATAAAAAACCCAACTGCAGGAAATGCATATAATGTAATGCTTGCTCCTCCAAATAATGCAATGGATAAAGAAAAAATAGCCAATGCGGTAAATAAAATCAATATACTTCTTGTATCAAATAATTTTACTAAAATCAAACCAACAAAAGTACCTGCCGTCATCATCCCCCAAAACCAGGAAACCACCTGAGCACCTACTGTTTGTGGGTCATACGCGTGGTATGTAAATAAAAATTGCGAAATCCAATTAGCTACACCTTGTTCAGAACCAACGTAACAGAATATACCTAAAAAATAGAGTAGTACTGTTTTATTTTTTAGTAGTTCAATATGCACTTTAAATGCACCCGCTTTTTCATCTTCTTTTAATTCAATTTTTGGAAATTTAAATGCTGCAATGACCAATAGCATGATTAAAGAAATAAAAGCAAAAACCCAATAAAAGGAAACCCATGTCAAATTCGCAGGAACCACTTTCTTAAGTAAATAAAATAAGGTATTATTACTTGTACTCATATTTTGAGATAAATAAGTATATACAAGTGGGCTAAGAAAGGAAGCTAGTCCAAAAAACAATTGACCCATTAAGGAATAAAAAGAAAACTCGGCTTCACCCCCAGCGCTTCGTAATAGTGGGTTAATGACCACCTGAAGCATTGCCATTCCTGATCCAATTAAAAACAAAGAAATAATGGCCATATTGAATTTTGGAAATAACCCAAAAAGCAATGCGCCTATCAATGCGATACCAAAAGCAAAAAGCATTACAAATTTTCCTCCATATTTTTCAGTCATGACACCAGCCGGTATGGACATAAAGCCATAAGCAATGAAAAATGCAAAAGGAAGAAAGGAAACTAAGGTTAAGCTTAAGCTAAAAGAATTGATAATCTCTGGAATGAGTGGACCAATGATATTTGTCAAAAAAGAGATGACAAAAAAAGTCAACAAAACAAGGCCTACTATGAAGTAATTCTTTTTCACATTGAATATTTAAATTCCTAGTCTCGATATACATCAAGACTAGGAATTGATAGAAATTAACTTATTTATTTTTTCAACATAGGAAACAGTCTTCTAATATCTGCTTCTGTTGGCTGTGCGCCATATTCTGTAATCTCAAATGACTCTGCAAATTTAAAACTAGCAGCTTTTTCAGGAGAGTACCATTTAGCTAATCCAGCTTTTTGTGCATCGCTCATGTTTCTTCCCATCCAACGACTTTTTAACCAAGCTTTTCTTTCTGCTGGGTCTTTTGGCACTTTAGGATCTATTTCGCCGCCATTACTAATCCAAGGTAACCACTCATACATTTGAGATGTATGTTCATTTAAACCATCTACTTTTTGATCTAATACTTCATCAATTCCGATTACAATATCATGACTAAATGGATTAGGCTTTTTAAAATTATCCTGCATGTATAAAAACACAGGGTTCTTTTTTAATGCAGGTACATCAGCAGCCACATTTGGAACTGCAACCATATAAGAGGCATCTTCTACCAACTTACCTGCATTTCTATGATCAGGATGATAATCATTAGGACGTAAGCCTAAAACTACATCTGCATTCCATTTTCTGATTTCACGAATCACTTGCATTCTAGCATTTAAGTCTGGTAATAATTCACCATCATGGTTATTTAATACCACATATTCATCTATACCATATTTTTTTGCAGCACGTTGTGCTTCTTCTCTTCTTCTTTGTCCTAATACACCGCCACCTTCTGCATAGTGACCAGCGTCACCATTTGTTAATGCAACAAATTTTACAGCAACACCCATTTTAGCTAATAGGGCAGCTGTTCCACCCATTTTAGAATCAGCATCATCAGGGTGTGCAAATACAGCTACCACTCTAATTCTTTTATCTTGAGCTGTTTGTGCAGTTGAATTCAAATTGAAAACAAAAATGAATAATACTGTAGCAATTAAAACTTTTTTCATTGTAAATATTTTATTTTATAAATTATAATCCTGGATTTTGAACCAATTTTCCGTTTGATACATCAATTTCCTTTTGAGGAATCGCAAATAATAGTCGAATATCCGCTTCAGGGACAGCTAGTTGTTTTGCCATGACTGATTTAGCTACACCAAATCTCAATAGATCTTGCCAACGATGATTTTCTAAAGCAAACTCTATTCTGCGTTCGTCTAATAATTTCTGTGCAAAAGTACCAGCAGTAGTTGCACTGATTGCAGGTAAGCCAGCTCTTGCTCTAACTTGATTGATATAAGTATAAGCTTGTGCAGATTCCCCTAAGGCTTCCGCTAACATTAATAATACATCTGCATATCTTGAAACATACCAATTGTTATCGCCATCAAATGTGGTGGTTTGAGTAGAAATATATTTTAAAGAATAAGTGGTATCTGGTATTTTGTTATTTCTATAAACAGATTTAGCATACCGTAAATCAGTTGTTTGATAGGCAGCTAATAAATCAGTGGTCATTGTCATTGGTGTATTACCTCCGCCTACACCACCTGATCTACCTAAGATAGATGCAAAATATTCAAAATAACCACTTCCCTCTCCCTGACCACCTGTCTTATATTGAATTTCAAAAATAGATTCTGGTCCATTTTCATTTGCTGCACCCCATAATTTAGCATAATCAGTTGCCAAACTATAATTTTTAGAATCTACTACTTTATTCAAAGCAGTAATAGCAGATGCTTTATCTCCATTGGTTAAATAAACTTTACCCAATAATGTATTCACAGCGCCAGTTGTTACACGGCCTATGTCAGCACCTGTATATTTAGCTGGTAATAGTGGCTCTGCTGCAACTAAATCTTTAATGATTTGTTTATAAATTTCCGTTGCAGGATATTGTTTTAAATCTACATCAGCAGGAGAGGCCACATCGGTCAACTGTAATGGTACATTACCAAAAATAACAGCTAAATTAAAATACAATAAAGACCTAACATAAAGTGCTTCGCCTTTGTATCTTTTCTTTAAAGCATCAGACACAGCAGAAGCGTCAAGTTTATCAAGGATGATATTACAACGTGCAATCCCTTTATAAGAATCAGACCAAGCAGATGATAACTCATTTGCTGTTGTAATTTCTTTAAAGAGCTCAATCTCACATTGAGAGGCAGCAATACCATTGCAACCACCACCATTAAATGTGTTGTCAGACCTCATTTCGTTAAGCGATAAGTATGTTTTGCCATAAGTACCACTCAATTGAAGTGCGTCATATACACCATTGATTGCTACAGCAAAATCAGCCTCTGTCTTATAGGCAGATTGAATATTTCTCTCCGAAATTGGAGACAACTCAGTAAATTCTTTGCTACATGATGAATGTATAAGAATTATAAAGGCATATAATATATTTTTTTTCATATTCGTTTATTTATTCTTTTAATTAAAATGTAAGATTAAATCCAACTAAAAATGTTCTAGAAATTGGATACGCTCCATAGTCTTCTCCAGGAACAAGATTATTAGTGGCTTGTTGTTGTACTTCTGGATTAAACCCTAAATAGTTAGACCATATAAATAAATTGGTACCAGTTACATACACTCTTGCTTTTTTAGATACGCCTTTAATAGGAAATTCATACCCAAGGGTTACATTTCTTAATCTAACATAAGATCCGTCTTCCACTTGGAAAGAGGATGGTCTCATATTAAAACCATGCAATCCAGAGTTACTATCCCCTCTTGGAAGTTTACCATTACCTGGTTGTTCAGCAGAGACCCATCTGTCTTTGAACGCTGCATAAGAGTTAAAATTAGCTTCTCCATTGAAAAGGTGTCTTTGAGTTAAATTTAAAATTTCTCTACCTTCTACGCCTTGAACGAAGATGCTTAAATCAAAATTGGAATATCTAAATTTATTCGTGATACCATATGTAAAATCAGGCATGTAGTTACCAAGTGTCGTTCTATCTAATTGCGTGATTTGTCCATCCCCATTGATATCTTTGAACTGTAAATCACCAGGTCTTGCACCTCCTGCGCCAACTAATAAATCTTTTGGTGCAGCTTTAATTTGATCCATTGTTTGATATACACCAACCACTTGATAGCCATAATAACTACCTACAGGGTCTCCAATTCTTGTGATGTGTCTGATATCACCAGCACTACCAACACTCAAAATAGGATCCCCAGTTGGTCCAAGTTTTAACACCTTGTTTCTATTCGCACTGATATTAAAATCTGTAGACCATTGAAATTTTCCTACTGTATTTCTTGTATTCAAAGTAAACTCAACCCCTTTGTTTTCAACCTCACCAACATTCGTTAATGCAGTTGTAAAACCAGCTGAGGAAGCAATATTTACATTCAACAATAAATCTGATGTAACACTATTATAATAGTCAAATCCACCATAAATACGATCATTAAATAAGCCAAAGTCCAAACCAATATCCAATTGCTTTTTAGACTCCCAGCTTAATTTGTCATTATTTAATGTGGATCTACCAATACCATTCACTAAAGCATTGCCAAATACATAATTTGCATTGTTTAATAAACCAATTGAGCCGTAGTTTGGAATCTGGAAGTTACCAGTTAAACCATAACTTGCTCTAAGCTTCAATTCATTCACAAATTCAACATTTGTCATAAATGATTCTTGGTCTATTCTCCAACCAGCAGAAACGGATGGGAAGATACCAGTCTGATTACCTGTACCAAATCTTGAAGATTTGTCTGAACGAATTAATGCAGATAATAAATATCTATCCTTAAATGAATAGTTTGCTCTTGCTAAAGCAGAAACCAAAGTCCATTGTTCTTTAACAGCAGATCCGCCAGTTACGATTCCACCACTAATGGTGGTTACTTGGTCATCTGGGAAACTATTTGCTTGGATGAATTGTAAGTCATTGTTTTGCTTTTGTGCAGTATAACCACCAAGTAATGTCAATGTGTGGTCATTCAATGTTTTAGAATAATCCAATGTATTTTCCCAAATCCAATTTAATCCTTGTGAAGTACTAGACTTTGCAAATGGATCAGGCTTTGTAGCGCCTCTATATAATAAGGTAACTCCTTTATAATAAGACTGCTGATAATTATCAAGATCAATACCAATATAAGTCTTGAATGATAAATCTGGTAAGATATTATACTTAAGATAGCTATTACCAAAGATTCTAAGATTACGAATGTTCTCCTTAATTGCTTGCATCGTTGCTAATGGATTATTAGCAGTTGTCATATAAGCACCTAATTGATTTTGGTTGTCAGACTGATTGATACTTCCATCAGCTAAATAAGGTTTAATCACTGGAGAGTGCACCATCGCATCATAAATAATCCCTGGAGGTAAAGCAAAATAAGGTCCATTCGCTGGTAAACGATTGTTATCTGTAAAAGCAATATTGACACTAGATCCAATTTGAAGTCTAGAGGAAACATCATCTACCACATTTGCTCTAAAAGTATAGCGATCGAATTTAGAACCCTTGATCGTACCCTCTTCGGTATAATATCCAGCTGAAGTATAATACGTCATGTTATCCTTGCCACCACTAACGGATAAATTATAATTAGACACCATACCTCTTGAAAGCACTAAGCTTAACCAATCGGTATTGGTACCATCCCAGTTTACATATTTTTCTGGAATTAAGAAATTGGCTTGTGTTCCTCTTCCTGCATTTGTATTAGGATTGTATAATGCATTGTATGTTTTACTAGCAGGATTTGTTGGATCGTTGGTTTGTAAATAGTTATTATTTCTAGTTTCTTTAGTATACTGGATTAATTCTTCTGAATTCATTAAATCTGGTAAATTCATCGCTTCATTCATACCAGTATATGCATTAAAGGAAATTTGTTTTCTGTTTTTTAAACCTTTTTTAGTCGTCACCATAATCACCCCATTCGAACCTCTTGATCCATAGATACCAGCTGCAGATGCGTCTTTTAACACTTCGATAGATTGTATATCATTTGGATTGATCGTTGTGAAAGGATTAATTTTTGGCACTGTATAAGCCTCTGTTCTTTGTCCAATATTTTGTTGTAAACCAGAATTGCTTGAAATTGGTAAACCATCTATTACATATAAAGGATCATTTCCTGCTGAAATAGATGCAGAACCTCTAATTCTAATCACTGGGGCCGAACCAGGTTCACCCGAAGGTACTGATACCTCTAAACCTGCTACTCGACCTTGAATTGCATTCTCAAAACTACTCACCGCAATCTCTTTTAGTTGTGACTCATTGATACTTGCAATCGCACCGGTAACTTCTTTTCTTTTTTGTTTACCATAACCTACCACAACCACTTCATCTAAGGCTTGTGAACTTGATTTTAATGTTACATTTAAATCACTAGACTTGCTTGCAGACACTTCTTTGTTTGCATAACCAACATAGGTAAAAACAAGTGTACTATTTACAGACGCTAATTTTATTTTATACCTTCCATTATCATCAGTCATTGTGTTCGAAGAGGAACCCTTCACTGTCACACTCACTCCTTTAAGTAGCTGGCCGTCTTCAGATGCTGTTACAACACCAGAAACAACAGTATCAACTATTACATTAGATGAGGCTGAAAAAGTAATGCTTGTTTTATTAGAGATGACAATGTTTTTATCATCGATAAATTTCCATGTAACTGGAAGTCCATCTAAAATTTTATTCAAGATCACTTCGACATAAGCATCTTTGAACTGCGCTGCAACTTCTTTGTTTGCAGGCAATACATCGTTACTGTAAAAAAAGCGATAAGTTGACTGTTTTTCAATCATTTTAAAAACAGTTTGTATATCAGTTCTTTCTGAATCCAACGAAATCTTTTGCTGTGCAAAGTTTTTTGCTGAAAGCTGAATTGAAATGATAATTAATAAAAATCCAATTTTGATTCCTCTTGTGAAAGAGAAAAGAAGATTTTTAATTGGAAAAGATTCTTTTTTTTCCATAGGTTTTCTTTTATTGGTTATTAAAAAGCGAATTAAGTCCATTGTTAAAAAAAATTATTGCCGTCAACTTTGTAATCTTATTAGAACTTATAGGAAGTATAAATCCTTATTCAATCACAATATTTTTATCATCTATTTTATAGTTAATATTTTTAGAATACTTGATTAATTGAAACACTTTTTCTAAACTCACATTTTCAAATACGCCCGTGTACCTATATTTCTTTACCTTTTCTTCTTTAAAAGTGATGTTAATGGCATACTTTCTTTCTAATTCAATTGCTATTTTTTCGAGTGGTTGATTCACAAATACCAATTTGTCATTTAACCAAGATGTTTCAGCGACCAAACTATCATGCCTTAAATAGGTGATGGAAGTCAATACTACTTTAATCTCATTGCTAGTTTTAACCTTTGTTGGAGCAGGTAATTCATCTTGCTCTTTGGCAATGATTAATTTTTCGGTTGGTTTTAATGTAATAATATCTTCGGGTCTTGACTCTAGGGACACTTCAATCTTACCTTTAATTAAGGAGGTCTCCAACTCTTTGTCTTGTGGATAATTTCTTACATTAAATGAAGTACCAAGCACTTTAATATTGATCTTTCCAGTATGAATGATAAATGGCCTTGAGCTATCATGTGCCACATCAAAATACGCTTCACCAACAAGCGTAACTTCTCTAGTCTTACCTGCAGCAAAATTGAGGTAGGTTAATCTGCTATCAGTATTTAAACGGACGATGGTGCCATCTGGCAATTTTATAGAAGACTTTGAACCCCTTTTAGTGATGATTTCATTTACAAAAGCATTGTTATTTTGTTTGATCACACTTTTATCTAACAGAAGGGAATAATTGATAAACAAGACAGTAAAAACACATGCCGCAATCCCTATCAATGCAAATTTTCTTTTTGAAAAACTAGGGGATTTCTCTACCTCAGGTTCAAAAATATTATCATTGATTGATTCAAACTTGCCCGCCAATTGCATTTTTACATAGTGAGTAGCATATGCTTGATCTGCTATAGATGTAGCTTCTTTTTCACAATAAACAGGCTCAATCATTTGATCATACAAGAACTGTAAAGAAGGGTTGGCTTGTAAAATTGTAGAAATTTCTGCCAACTGCGATTCAGAGGCGTCACCAGAAAGCTTTAAGCTTAACAAGTCAAAAAAGTATTGTTCTGCCTGTTTATTCATGGCTATACACTACTAAGACTAGATTATTGAGCCTTACCGTTAAGGCAAATCCGATTATTTATCCCTTTTTATGATTTAAACCTATTTTAGGAAATGCTGAAGGTCCATTCTGATTTTCCTTAAAGCAATCCTCATATGTGTTTCAATGGTATTTTGAGAGATTTCAAGCACTTTTGAGACTTCTTTATAGCTTAATCCCTCTTCCTTGATCAGCCTAAATACCATTTGACACTTCATAGGCAAGGAGGCAATCACTAAATTGACTCTTTGAGTGACTTCTGAATAGATAAAAAGTTGCTCTGGATTATCCTCATTTGTACTAATATCCTCATTATCAATTGATTCACTCAAAGATTGTTGGTGTTTTTTAGAAGATAAATAGGTAAAACAGGCATTCTTAACGGATGTAATTAGGAAGATTTTCAAATATTGAATTTGAGAAAGCTTGTTTCCCATCTCCCAGACCTTTAACATGATATCAGAAACAATTTCTTCGCTAACAGACTTATCATGTAATATATTCAATGCAAAACGATACAGCGTAGGGTGAAAAAATAGAAATAGGCACTTATAGGACTGCTCATTCCTATAGTAGGCTACTTTACTTTGGTGATACAGTAATTCTTGTGAGGATAGTTTCAAAATCTTATTGATTTAAATTAAACACCTACAACTTTCTTAAATATATTCATATTTATCGACTTTTCATGTACTACACTTTCCCCTTAAACCCCAGTTTCGCAGGTGTAATAGGTAAATCCCTTACTCTTTTTCCAGTGGCGTTGTATACTGCATTGGTGACTGCAGCTGCAAAACCAATCAAAGCAATTTCTCCAATGCCTTTTGCTCCAATCGAATTCATATTGACATCTGGCTTGTTTACAAACCAAACATCGGTTGGTGGAATTTGAGAATGCAATGGCACATGATAGGCGCCAAAACTTGCATTGATAATTTGTCCAGACACATGATCCATTTCCAATTGCTCTGTTAATGCCATCCCAATACCTCCGACTACGCCACCAATCATTTGGCTTCTTGCAGTTTTAGGGCTAATAATTTTCCCTGCATCTCCCGTGGTCACTGCTTGTAAAATTTTAATGGTGCCGTCTTTAGGATTGACAGCCAGTTTTACATAATGCGAAGAGAAAGAATTACTTGTAAACTTTAATTGCTCCGCAGTTTTCCCTGAAGATGCGATGGTCAAATCAATTTGTTTATCAGGACTTAGTTGTAATAAATCTACAATGGCAATTTTAATAGCTGGATCGTTCGTTGCCATGACCATTTCATTTTTAACTTCTAGGACTTCTGCTTTTAAATTAGCAAAAGCAGGAACTAGTTTAATAGCAAGGTCTTTTAAATTTTGTTTTAAAGTCGTGCAAGCCAAGTCCACAGCAGATCCTACCGTAGAGGTTGTGCCTGATCCGCCTTGTGAAGGGCCTGGAGGTAAATCAGAATCACCTAATTTAAATTTAATTTTTTCAATAGGCATTTGCATTGCATTTGCTGCTATGATGGTCATGGAGGTGGTGGTACCTGGACCCATATCACTCACTGCACATTCTAATGTTAATTTACCTTCCTTATTTAATAGAGCGCGAACAGATGCACTGCCCTTGCCTGCTCCAAATACGCCATTCGCCATACCATACCCTATTAACCAACCATTTTCTTTTAATGTACCAGGCGTTGCAGGACGATTTTTCCAGCCAATTTTTTCTTTGCCGTATGCATAGCAATCTTTTAAATTGTTATCAGAGAAAGGCAATTTATTTTCAGGATTTACAGTGGTAAAGTTTTTTAACCTTAAGTCTATTGGATCCATTTTTAATTGATAGGATAACTCGTCTATCGCCGACTCTAAGCCATAAGAACCAGTGGCTTCGCCAGGACCGCGCATCCAAACAGGTGTGCTAACATCTAGTGGTAGCAAACTATATTTTGTATCTACGTTGTCACATGCATATAAAAATTTAGAAACATTCACAATGCCTTCTCTAAAATCTTCGTAACGAGATGTACCACTAATGGCTTCGTGTGTGATGCCAATAAAACGACCAGCAGCATCCGCGCCAATACCAATTTTTTGCCAAGACTGCGGACGATACCCCACCAATGAAAACATTTGAGGACGGGTTAGTACTATTTTCACAGGACGATTTAATTTTTTAGCAGCAATCAAAGCAGCAGGCACATTGGCCCAACTTCTTAAACCACTTCCAAAACCACCACCTACATTTTCTGCAATCACCCTTACATTTTTATCTAGTAAGCCAAAAGTGCGGGCCACCGTAGTTTGTGTACTTTTAGGT
>Ga0164295_10002267_pt1 | contig 15896 bp, 19 predicted proteins | sample GEODES006metaG_FD_111798 | JGI IMG/M metagenome (GOLD analysis project Ga0164295, IMG submission 111798) | Oligotrophic lake water microbial communities from Sparkling Lake, Wisconsin, USA - GEODES006 metaG | ecosystem: Environmental > Aquatic > Freshwater > Lake | place: USA: Sparkling Lake... | reverse complement strand
GTTCGCAGGCTGTTCGTGCTGTTATCGACGAGTAGGACGACGCTGCCGCCATTGCCTCCATCGCCTCCATCAGGACCGCCTTTGGGACGGAACTTGCCTCGGTGGAAATGGACGGAGCCGTCGCCGCCTTTACCGGCGCGGGCATTAACTTTGATCTGATCGACAAACATGGATCTGTCTTGTAGCGGAGGATCATGTCCCGCACAAGTACCAGCTGAACGCTTGCAAGATCCCTTGAAGTGCGGTTGCTTGGCTCATGTCTGCATTCATCTGGCTGAATGGGACCATCTGCCCTTTGGCAGAGGCCCGAATTTCGCCCCTCGACCACGGTCTGCTCGTGGGAGATGGGGTTTTCGAGACCTTGGTCGCCCGCCAAGGTCAGCCTTTTGCTGCGCGTGAACATTGGCAGCGTTTGGTGAATTCCTGTCAGATCATGGGCATGGTCCCCATGCCTTTGGAGCAGTATCTAGCTGCGTTAGAGGCTGTTTTAAAAGCCAATGAACTCAAGGATGCACGACTGCGTGTCACCCTCACGACTGGAGATGGCCCTCTGGGATCAGATCGCGGAAAGGGTGCCAAGACCGCGCTGGTGACTGCCGTCGCTCTGAAGCCCTGGCCTGCGACGGAGAAGGTCTGCCTGGTTCCTTGGACCCTGAACGAAAATGGTCCTCTGGCAGGTGCCAAAAGTGTGTCCTATGGTGGTAATGTGCGTGCCTTGGCCTTGGCAAAGTCCAAAGGCTGTGGGGAAGCTCTGATGGCTAATACGCGTGGTGAACTTTGTGAGGGCACTGGGTCCAATGTGTTTCTGGTGCTTCGCGGTCGCCTCGTCACTCCACCCTTGTCGTCCGGCTGCCTAGCTGGAATCACTCGTGACCTTGTCATCAAAGCCTGCCAATCCTCGGGCATCGATTGCTTTGAGGAGCCTGTGCCAGTGTCCGCTTTGGATCATTGCGAGGAGGCCTTTTTGACATCTTCGACTCGAGACGTGCACCCTATTGCCGAGCTGGATGGGCGCCTTCTGCCTACTCCAGGTGTCCTGACTCAAAGCGTAGCAGTTGTCTTTCATCAGCTTGCTGCGGATTTAGTCAGATGATGTTTTGATTGTTTTATCGGAAGCGTTGGTCATGGGCGATGCAGAATTTTACTTGGTGGCGACCCAGACAGCATTTGGGGTAAAGTATTCGATGTAGCCAATCATCATTTCATCAGAGGTTTGCGGGCCCCAGTGAACGGTTCTTGTGGGGTCCGGATTGGCTGGATTCGTGCTGCTATTATCGTAGATGGCCGTGATTTTCACTTGGCTGCCTTGAGGGATGAGGCGGGCTTGTGCATAGTCATAACGCAGCTGCCAATTGAAGTCATAGTTGGGTAGATCGAGGAGGACTTCGGTTTTACCGCCAGGTGGGGTGACTTCAAACTTGAAGGCTTTTCCCCGAACGTGCATATGGGCCATATACGCCATGACCTGCATGTCGATTGGGACGTTTTGAGTTTTAACTTCGAGGTGGTTGGCTTCCCCTGCAGGAATCTTGAGACGGTGATTGGAAACGGCTGCGGTGTGGACGATATATCGAGGCGTTTCTTTGGCAAAGATGAGGCCCATTTTTAGCTGATCCTGGGTGGCCTTGCCGTTGGGGGTATAGTGGATTTGAAAGCTGACGGTAGCTCCTGCTGGTAGCTTTTTAGCAAAGCCTGCTGGCCATTGATGATGATTATTGCCTGGCACATAGGCAGCCCAGTAGCCTTGGCTGCCTTCATCTCTATCTTTCGTTTGACTGCCTTTGGCATGAACTTGCACGATGACGTGATGAACGACACTTCTATCAGTTGGCTGAATCTCGTAACCCTGCACCCAACGGTCTTCGGTAAAGCTGGTCTTGGTTGTGATGAATTGATAGGGCATCGTTCCTTCTGCCTTGATGCTAACAGGATTGGGCAGCTGAATGATGGCGTCGGGTGTGCCGAGTGCCCAGCCTTCTGGAAAGACCAGAGGCTTGGGGGCTAAAGCTGCATCGCCTCTGGGGCGATCGCTATTGAGCCAGCCGAGAAGAGAACTTTTATCTTCTGACGTGAGCGATCCATCATTTATCCAGGGGCTCTGTTTATCCTCTGGTTGAATCGCTGCAAACCAAGGTGGCATGGCTCCACGTTCGACTTGTTTGCGAATCATGGAGGCATTTTCAATGACGTCTTCGTAGCTTGTGAGGCTGAATGGGCCAACGCCTGTGTCATGATGACATTCCACGCAGTGAGTTTGTAGGATGCGGGAGATATGCTGGTGGTAGGTGATATCGTTTTTGACCGCAACGGCTTGTTTGGGAATGTCTAAAGCACAACCAGGTGCCGTGGTTGCTGCAATGTCAGGCAAGCGATTTTTTTTCATCGCTGTCAGGGCATCTCGAAGATAAGTCTTAGTGGCTTTTTCCTTGCTGTAGCCAAGGCCGTACTGGTCGTTGACGGCTCCGCGATAAAGGAGAGTGCGGGCTGTATCGATGAGGAAAACTTCAGTCGTGGTGGTGGCGGCTAGAGTTGCAGTGATATGGCCATCTTGATCATGAACAACGGGTGACTTCAACGAATGCGTTGTGAGGAATTGTTGAATGTCATCTTTGGATTCAGTTTTGACAGGGCAGATCAAGACAAAGCGAATGTGATGATCGTTGGCTTCTTTTTCTAGGCGTGCCAGCTCAGGGCCCAGTTTCCCACTGATCGGGCAGGTGGCCCCGAAATAAGCGAGAACGATGCCTTGGCTGCCTTTGAGTCTCGAGCTGAGTGTTTCAGAAGCTCCGCCGAGATCGGTTAAGGGAAGATCGTCGATCAGTTTATTGACGCCGATGGAACTGCCTTTGAGGATGATCGGTGCCTCCATCGTTTCTGTGACTGCAGCAGGTGCAGCCGGCATCGCTGAGGAGGAGTGAGATGGAAGCCGAGGCAGGCTTTCACCTCGCTCACGCATTTTAGAAACGACGGTACTGGCTTCTTCAAAGGTGACCTGGCCGTCGCTATCTTGGTCTAACCTAGAGAACCATTGTTTTTTGGGGACTTCATCGCTGTCTAGTTTGCCGTCCTTATTTTTGTCCAGTTGCTTAAACAGGCGATGTTCAGAGCCTGTTTCAGGTGCCGTTGATGTCACCGCTATCTTGTTGGCGGAAAATTTGTTTTTGAGGGCTTTACCTGCCTCGATCATGGTCAGGCTGCCATTGTCATCGAGATCTAATTTCTTTAATATCGGTGCTGCAGACAATTCTTCACCAGATATATGGCCATCTTTATTCCTGTCAAAGTTGTCAAAGCGCTCACGCAGATCGGTCACTTGTCCGAAGGCTAAGTAGGCGGTGGTCGCCACTGCCACCAAGGTGAAAAGAAGAACAGCTTTTTTCATGAGATTGACCATGTGTGACATGTCGCTGCTGCTCATATGACAGGAAGAATTTTTTCTATTGTGTCGGATGGATAGCAGGTAGCCATTCATCAATGGCTATGTCGTAAAATCGCAGATCTATGCCATGAAAGCGCATTGTCAGGATCTCGTGGCTTGGAGATTCAAGTTGGTGATGATCCCAGGAGGAGAGTTTCGGGAAATTAGGCTGGTTTGGCCCTAGCGATGATGAGGCCGTCGCTGCGGCTAAGATAGATCAGGCGGCTAGCGCTGCTGTCTATTTTCATGGCGACTTAAGGTCCTAGCCTGCCTCTTACGGTTGGATTTGGATGAGGATCTTGAGGCAAGGCCTGCTTTTTGATCAAAAGTGACCTCTGGAGCGCCTTGATTTTTTTAACGGTCTTAGCTCGAGAGGTGGGAGTTCTTTATTGACCCTTTTACCATCGATGAACGCTGGCGTAAAAGGATTCAGTTCCTCAGTCAGGTGCTGTTCGATCTCCAAGTCACTCAGACCGGCCTCTCTGAGTCGGTCTCGGATTTCAAATTTTCGTCTTTGGATATCTAACATGATGACGCTGTGCCGTGGAGGCTTGGAAACATAGTCTATTGAGACGCTAAACAGTCAGAGACAACTAGCCCCACGTTTGACTATAGCGTTGTTGAAGATAAAGAACCGGAAAATTAAATATTTTTATAGTTTTAGACCTAGGTTTTTTTTAGGGGTTCTTTCTTGAGTATTGATATTGAACTCCTTGGGGGGTAAGGGGTGTTTTTTGGTGATCGTCTTGGCTAAGATGAGGCTTGGAGTTTTTCTGCCTCCGATTCAAACCTGCTAGACAAAGTGCACTTTTCGTTTTCGGAGCTTTCAAAGCTCCATTGTTCCCAAAGCTTTGCTTATTTTTAGCTCTGGCTGCATGTTCAAAGAACAAAAGCACTCGACAGCTCCTTTCTGAGTAAATCGTCATGACAGGTCTTTCTCTCTAAAGTTCGTGGCAATTTGAGAAGCCGTTGCCGCGGCAAATGCCCAGTGCTTCCTTTTTCAGATTCTGAGTTTTCCGTGTCGCAGGTGGCCGCCTTTAGCGAGGCGTTCGGAACTGATGGTCGTCCGCTCACCAAAGAAGCTCAAGCCGCCCTCCGTGTCACCGGCACTGAGTCAGTAAGGAATGGCTTCCGTTTTTGGCAAGTCTAAGTAGGCGACCTCTTGCCAGTGTTTCAAACGCAGCCTAAGGTCTCAGGAATGAATAAAACGACATTTGGATGTTTGATCGCGGCGCTGGTGATAGCCTTAGGCCTGAGTGTGAGCTTTAACCTGATACAGCTGGTTACGCTGATCGGCTCTGAATCAGGACTGACGGAAGAAGTGGAGACTTTGAATGAGAAGCTCGTCACTCAAGGCCAGGCTGATGTTCCCAGTAAGATTGTGCATTTGGATTTGGAAGGCATCATCAGCTCAATGAGCGCGCATGGCTTTCTGGAACAGGCTCTGCCGACTGTGGATGGCATCAAGCGGGCACTGGCTCAGGCTGTGGCTGATGATGAGGTGAAGGCTATCGTGCTGCGGGTTAATTCACCTGGCGGAGAAGTGACGGCATCAGACATCATTTATAACGCAGTTAAAAAGGCTGCCACTCAGAAGCCTGTTGTGGTTTATATGGACTCAGTGGCTGCGAGTGGCGGCTACTATGTGGCCTGTGGGGCTACGAAGGTCATCGCTAGTGAAACGACGCTCACCGCGAGTATTGGCGTGATCATGGAGTCCATGAATTACCATGAACTCTTTGGCAAGGTCGGGCTAGGATCACAAACGTTCACCAGTGGCGCCTTCAAAGACACGTTGAGTGGTGCACGGCCCATGCGCGAGGATGAAAAAGTGTATGTCCAGGCCTTGGTTGATGAGATGTATGATCGCTTTCTAGGGATCGTATCCGAGGCGCGAAAGGTGCCAAAAGAGGTGCTGAGAAAGACCGTGGCCGATGGTCGTGTGGTCACTGGCCGACAAGCTCTGGATGCAAAGCTCGTGGATCAAATTGGTTACATTGAGGATGCTTATGCTTTAGCCAAGGAGTTAGGTAAGGCACCCGAGGCATCTGTCGTGAAGTATCATTCGGCACCTACTTTCTTGGATGCTCTTGGAGTGTCTGCACATCACTTTCAGGCTCCGGCGAAGATTGAGTTGGATTTGACAGGTGGGGCAATCACGAAGTTGCAGCCAGGAATGATGTATTACTTGCCAGGCTCTTATTTACGCTGAAGTCACCGATTCTTATGGATGCACCAACTCTTGGCGTTTTATTGGATTTGACCTGGCTGGCCTGTTTCGCAGCAGTATTCGGCGTGGTTGCTTATCGACTGCTCGGTCCTACGACCGAGATGAATTGGGGCGGGCACGTGGATGTGCGAAGTTTTTCGGTGGGGGATGGGTTCGTCTTGGGGAGTATTGCTTTACTGCTGCTTGGAGGCCTAAATCAGGCGAATCCAAGCAAGGAGGAGGCCGATGCTGCCATGCAGTTGACCGTCAATACGGGTCTCACGGGGATCGTGGTTCAACTGGGCATGTGTGCGCTGTTACTGGCTTATCTCAATGTGGTGCGCGGTCTGAATTTGGTAGAACTTTTCGGCCTGCGCCAGATCTCGCCACTGATGGTTCTGGGCATTGGTGTCGCATTGATGTTACCGACGCTGCTTTGCGTAGGGGGCTCTGTTTATGCTGTGCAGGCCTGGATGAAGGAGTTCTGGCCAGACATGAGTAATCAGGAAACGGTCGAAGCCTTTCGCGCCTGCAAAGATCCTTTGGCAAAAGCTCTGATGGTCTTATCCGCAGCCATCATTGCACCGTTGGTCGAGGAGACTGTTTTTCGTGGATTCTTCTATGGGGTTCTGAAAAAATATACAGACGGTTATTTCGCTGCCATCTGCACTTCACTTCTTTTTGCTGTAGTGCATCTACATGTGGGAACGATTGTGCCACTGACGATCCTCGCGCTGATTTTTTGTGCTGTTTACGAACTCACTGGCAGCCTCCTAGTGCCCATGGTAATGCATGGTTTATTCAACTCCACAAGCCTAGTGGTGATGATCTTTTTCCCAGACATCCAGTGATGCAGACCTTGGCTGAACTGGGAGAAGATGCTCTGATTCGCCGTTTGGTGGCGGGGCTCAAACTGGATGCCAGCGTCATCGCGGGACCTGGAGATGATTGCGCTGTGGTTCTGCCGCCCTCTCGTGGTGAGCACTTGCTTTTAAAAACTGATACGGTGGTGGAAGGTGTTCACTTCACCACTGACACGGCACCACGCTTGATTGGGCGTAAAGCCATGGCTCGTGTGATTAGTGATTTTGCCGCAATGGCAGCGACACCACGCCATGCTTTGATCACATTGATTGCGCCGCCGCAAACGCCGGTAAAACGGGTGATGAATGTCTATGCGGGTCTGCGCGCCATGGCGGAATTGCATGGTGTGAATATCGTTGGTGGTGAGACCTCTCGCGGAGATCAGCTCATCATTACTGTAAGCATGACAGGCACAGCACCTGCCAAAACCTGGCTAGCCCGAAATCAGGCTAAGGCTGGAGATACACTCTGGGTGACTGGCCAGTTGGGTGGCTCGATCCATGGCAAGCATTTACGCTTTAACCCCAGGCTGGCAGAAGCGCATTGGCTGGCAAAAAATCTTCCGGTCACTGCGATGATGGATCTCAGTGATGGTCTGGCTAAAGACCTGCCTCGAATGGCCGCAAGTTGTGGATTAGGCTGCAAGCTTTCAGTCGCTCATCTGCCAAAGACTCGCGGATGCACCTTAGCTCAGGCATTGGGAGATGGAGAAGATTATGAACTGCTGTTTGCTCTCTCGTCCAAAGCACCTTGCGATTTCACCTCAGCATGGAAACAGGCTTTCCCAAAACTGAAACTGACTTGTATCGGTCAACTCGTTGTCGATAGTAGCAAAGTTGATCTACTCCAGGGCGGTTGGGAGCATTTCCGTTGAGCGTCTGCATACGAGAAATGAAACCAGATCCTTGCCTGGAGGGTGGACTGCTTTATCGTTGGCGGCTGTAGTGAACGACTTCCTTGTCATCGACCAAGTTAGCAAATCCTTCGACACCTCACCTGTCGTGGATTCGGTTTCCATAAGCATTCATCAAGGGGAGGTGTTCTCTCTTCTCGGTCCCAGTGGTTGCGGAAAAACAACATTGCTGCGGATGCTGGCAGGCTTTGTCAGGCCTGATTCAGGCCGAATCTGGCTTTGTGGAAAAGACATCACGGATCTACCGCCTGAGAAGAGGCCTGTGAATACGGTGTTTCAAAACTACGCCTTGTTCCCTCATCTGAACGTCCAAGAAAACATTGCCTTCGGTCTGCAACTAGCAGGTCGAAGCCAATCCTACATCCGGCGTGAGGTCGAGCGAATGCTGACCTTGGTCAAGATGGTGGATTATGCCCACTCATTGCCTGCCCAGCTCAGTGGAGGTCAAAAGCAGCGTGTGGCCATTGCCCGGGCTTTAATCAATCAACCCCAAGTGCTGCTGCTGGATGAGCCTCTGGCTGCCTTGGATCTCAAGCTGCGCCAACACATGCTTTCCGAGTTAAGTGCGATTCATCGGGAAATTGGCACCACCTTTATCTATGTCACTCATGATCAGGGAGAAGCTCTCAGCTTGAGTGATCGTATCGCCATCATGAATCAGGGGTGTGTGGAGCAAATCGATACGCCGACAGCTCTCTATGACTATCCAGTGAATGATTTTGTCGCTGGTTTTATCGGTGATGCGAATCTCATGCTGGGCATCATTCGTGAACGTTGTGCGGAGTCTCTCTTGCGTGTCGAGGTCGCTGGCTTGGGAGATGTTTTTGTTGAGGCATCTGAAGATCTGGAGTTGGGCCGTCGAGTGACGCTTCTAGTGCGGCCGGAGCATTTGCAGTGTTCTCAGGATAGGCATGATGAAGGATGCTCAAAGAATGGGTTTCCTGCCATTGTCGAAGAGGTCATCTACGCTGGCTCTCATGAGAAAATACGTCTAAAATCCGGCCTGCAAGCTTTGCTAGCGCAGCGGTTTCGTGATGGGGCAGGACTGCCCATCAGAGTTGGGACAGCTTGTTTTGTAAGTTTTGATCCAAAGACTTGCCGCATTGTTGGTTGACGGCTCATCAGGGGCATTCATTGAAGCATCGACGGGAAGGGTGGTAATGGCATGACCTATTTCACCTGAGTGAGTGTCAGGCTGTAGGCGGCATCGCATCGAGCCGCTAAATGATCAGAAACATAAGGGCGAAAACCGTAGCGCTCGTAAAGCGAAACCGCCTCGCGCAGAACAGATGCTGTTTCCAAGACGATGCTGGAAAAGCCGAGAGCTGCGGCCCGATTCAAGGCATGCTCTAGGAGACGACGACCCAGGCCCTGTCCTCGTGCAGATGGCGCCAGATACATTTTGCGGAGTTCACCTACCGAAGCTGATACCCGGAAGAGAGCCACGGTGCCGATGATCTCATCCGAGCGGGTCACCAGCACGTCAAAAGCACCGCCAGAGGCATGGTAGGAGCGTTCAATGTCATGCAGGTCAGAGTCTGTCCCATCTGGATCAGGCGTCAGGTCATACTCAGCCAAGACGGCAAAGACGAGGTTTTCCACTGCGCCACGGTCATCATTGCTAGCTGGTCGGAGTTTGAATGGCATGATACAATCGATGAATCCAAATGATGAGAGCTTAGGGCTGCGACTTGGCTAACGCAAGCAGGTCGCATCAGGGGCTGTCTCAAAGTTTAAGGAAGGACAAACCTTAGGATAGACTTGCTGAGGAAGGTCATCGACACGCCCACCCGGTCCTGTGGCGATTGATTTCGCCACAAACCCAGCCTTTTTCGTGCCCGATAAAGAGCCATCCGTTGCGTTTAAACTTGTCAGCATCAGTGATTTGGATCTTTCCGCCCGTGAGCGCATCTCGCCGGCGGATCTTGGTCGTTGAGCTAACCCAAAACCTGTCATGACTCCGGGCCTTGCCGGATGTTTGGTGACTGAGTAGAGCTTGCGCCCCTTGTTTTTTCAGTCCAGACGGATGTGTGATGCGCTGATCTCCTAGCCGAGGGCGTTTCTGCCGGATTAAACTAAGGCAAGGCCGTTGGTTATTTAGGTTAAAAATCTTGATGATTGACTTTAATTAATGGCTGGAGGATTAGTCATTTGGGATAACCCATTTAATGGGGAGATTTAATCAATGAATTGCAGTGTCATTGAATCATGATGACGGACAACAGCGCACACCATTCGCCTATTCCTTTAGACCAGGGCATCTCAATACCCCATGGCCAAGGTGGCTTGGCTTCCGCTCAGGCCTGCTCATGCCCAGTCTCCGCCCTGCGTTCAGGATTTAGACACGGCCTGCGTCAAAGCTATTTCCAAGCCCTTGGGCTCAAGCCATGGACTTCGGCTTCGAATGCTGAGTCAATGTGGCGCGGACGCTATTTTGCAAAAGCTCCGTCATGCTGCAGCCAAGATGCTGGCAGAGTTGAAACATTTCTTCCAGTTCCTGTATGCTAAATTCAAGCGGTAGGTTGGAATACATTTTATCGGCCACCCAGGCCGGGATGCCTCGTTTTCGGCCTTCCCATTGCACGATGGCACCGGCGGAGCAGCCGAGTTCTTTGGCAAGTTCTTGGCGGGTCAGTTTGCGGTCCTTTCGCAGTTGCAGCAGTTGTTCTGGAGTGATTTCCATGAGCGAATGTGAAACCTTTGATTCAAGGAGCAAGTCTTCTTGACTCGATTGTGTCAAAGTTTAAATAAAATAATTAAAAATAAAATCATTGAGTCATCCATATGAAGCTGAATCTGAACATCGAGCACAATTTGAAGCCTGAAGAGTTGGGAGTGATCGTGACCCTAGCCAAAGAAACCAACAAGCCTATCCCCCAATTGATCTTGGAAGCCGCCCGAAAATTGGCCGACCGCCCGCAGGCTCTAAGCAACAAGGCTCAGCCTCAGGAGACGGGCGAATGACAGGGGCTGTTCAAGGGGTAGATCTCGATCTTGCTTAACTAGCATCCCTTTGCAGTCATCTTTTCTCCAGGATCTTCATGTCAACGCACCCTAGCTCTTCACTCGCTGACTCCTTCCGAGTGGTCGTGGCTCTCACCCTTTTATCGACAGTTGCCCGAACCGAGGCTGCTTCTTCGTTAAGCAACCTGACCGTTGTGCAACGCCCTGGAACAAGGCTTGTTGATTTGACCTACTACTTGTTAGCTCCAGATCTGACTTAAGTTACTGCAAAGCTGGAGATTTCCAGTGACGGAGGCGCAACATGGACGGTGTCTGCCGTGAGTGCGACTGGCCCCTTCCCGGAGAAGGTTGAGGGATGATTCCGTCGGCTTCAAATCACTCCCTATGCGGCGTTCTTTCAGAACGCATGAATGGCAACGCGCGATCCCCAGGGTTGCACCCTGGGCTGAATTGCCCGGCTCCGTTGGAGCCGAAAATTTCATTGATTGAATCCTCATGCCGCAATCACTCTCCAACATCCTTATCCATCTAATTTGGAGCACGAAAGACCGTCATCCGTGGCTCAAACCCGGCATCCGTGAAAAGACCCACGCCTTTCTCGCTGGAGCCGTGCGGCAATGTGATTGCGAGGCGTATCGCGTCGGCGGCGTGGCGGATCATGTGCATCTGGCGGTGCGGCTCTCACGCACCCTGTCCGTGGCGGACTTGGTGAAAGAGGTCAAAACTGCTTTCAGCAAATGGCTGAAGGAACAAGACCCGGCCTTTAGCGGCTTTTACTGGCAACTCGGCTATGGAGCCTTCTCCGTGGGGATAAGCCAGAAGGAGCCGCTGCTTCATTACATCGACACTCAGGAGGAACATCACCGCACGCGGACCTTTCAGGATGAATACCGCGACTCCCTGAAGAAATACGGTATCGACTATGACGAACGCTATGTGTGGGACTGAAATATCATGGGCAAGAAGATCATCATCATCATTGCCGGGACGTTCGGCGTGGGGAAAACGCCCTTTGCCCGTTCCTTCCTGTCGGAAGAGGCGCAATGCCCGCGCTTCATCAATGCGGACTGATCGCATCGGGGTTGGCCCCGTTTGCTCCTGAGACAGCCGCGCTCAAGGCAGGGCGTCTCATGCTGAAGGAAATCGAGGACTGCTTGCGCAAAGACGAGATCTTTGCCTTTGAGACCACGCTTTCTGGCCTGAGCTATCTGACCCGGATCAGGCAATGGCGGGAACAAGGCTACCATGTGAGCCCATTGATCTCAAAACCAAAATCCTTTCAGCTGCTGAGAGCAAGTTTGAGGCCTGTGGGAGTTTTTCCGCCTCTGAGCAAGCTGTGGCAGCGTATCCGAAGTATGCGATTCACACGTTATCCCGCTGTCAAAGTTGCCCTAGCTTGTGGGTTCGGCATGGTGCCCCTGGCATGGTTTGCTGATTGGATGTCCTTCGGGGGGCTGCGTCCTGTCGTGGGACCTTGGATGCTGTTAGTTCTCATGTTTGGCCTCCTCCTCTTCAGCGCAGCTTTTTCTGGGGCTGTCGTGTGGTTGCCCGCCGTGGATGCCGCACCTCTTCATCCAACGCTGGTAGCAGCTTGCGGGCTCGTGTTGTGCTTTTCTAGCGGAGTCCAGGGGGCCGATGAACCTCTCTTGTCACCTACACATTCGATCGCGGAATTTGCCGGCAAAGACGGCATCGACTGGCAGGTTGTGAATGATGGGGTGATGGGTGGGCTGTCCAAGGGAAAGCTGACTCCAAGCGACGCTGGAACCATGAGGTTTAGCGGCATGCTATCGCTGGAGAACAACGGTGGCTTTTCGACCTTCCGCAGTGGCGATTTGAAACTGGACCTTAGCAGCCATCTCGGGCTGCTGTTGCGTGTGAAGGGCGATGGCCGCACGTATCAGGTGCGACTCGCTACTGACGCCTTATTTCGCGGTATGGAGGTGTCATTCGCAGCCGAGTTTGTCACCATCAAAGGCGAATGGGTCGAAGTGAAGGTTCCCTTTGCCGGCTTTAAAGGCAGCTTCCGCGGTCTTGCGTTGCCCAAGGAGCCACTAGATACCTCCAAGGTTCGCCGAGTCAGTATTCTGATCGGCGATAAAAAGCAGGCGCCCTTCGCTGTCGAACTCGACTTCATTCGAACTTATGGCGCAACTGCACCCTAGGGTTAAGGCTCAAGAATGGAGTTCTTGTGCTGAGAGTTCGAGCTGCCTTTAGGGTGTCATCAAGAACTAACTCGGAACACCCATCTAGCGTTCAAAGACTTAACCTGGATTCGGCAATGAGATTAACCACAGAGGCTCGATGAACACAGAGGATGAACTATTTACGGAAGGAATACTGAGAGCATTCCATTCACTCTGAAGGGGAGGTATCAGCTGATCTGAAAAACAACACAAGTCTTTTAATCTCTGCGCCCATCGAGCCTCTTTGGTGTCATGTTAGATTCGTTTCTAGGCTTAACTGATCTCCATTCATGAGGCGCTCCAAGTTTCTCCAATTCATGACCGCATTGGCAGCTCTGCCGATGTCGGCTTGCCGTCTGCTACTACCCCAGCCGACGCGGCCTCTGCGGAAGCTCCAATTTGAACCTCAAGGGAACGAGGCTAGAGAGCTCGTGTTACTCTTGCCGGGACGATTGAGTCCGCCTGAGGAGTTTGTGCAATTCGGCATTGTGGACCTTATCCAGAAGGCGCGCCCTCTGGCGCGAATCGTGGCTCCCGATCTGCATCTGGGCTATTACATGAGTGGTCTGGCGGATACCTGCCTGCATGAGGAAATCATTGGCCCAGCAAAAAAACAGGGACTGAGGGTAACGATCATCGCTGTCTCTATGGGTGGACTCGGGGCGCTCACATACTCCCTGCGCTTCCCTGGGGAGGTGGACGAAATGTTTCTCCTCTCGCCCTTTGTGGGTGACAAGGCGCTTTTGGCTGAAATCGAGCAAGCTGGCGGTCTGGAGACATGGGAGAGCCAAGTGGGAACTCCGCGCAGCAAGGCCGAGGCGCTTCAGAAAATGTGGAGCGAGATCAAGCGCCAGTGGCTTTCTCGTTCAGGCCCGCCTTTTCCCATCGCACTCGCGGTGGGGAAAAGCGATAGACTGCTGTCCAGCAATCAATTCTTTGCGCGCTCCATCTTGAAGCCCCATCAACTGATCGAGATCGAGGGTGGGCATGATTGGGATTGCTGGAGACGAGCGACAATGATTCTGCTCTCGAACTCGAAGGACTGAAAGCAGGCTCAACTCGAACCGTCCCCCCCAAAAGCAATGTCAAAATTCCCTCTCAGCCGGAGGGTGGTGTCTTGTGGCAAAGGGCATTTTCATCGCAGGATGAACGCGTTCAGACAGGGATTTCTATTCAAAAGACGTGTGCCTTTCGGCTGGACACTGCAGGTCAATGTGGGCAACCTCAATCATGCGATTTTTGTATACCTCGGATCTCCACTATGTTCTCAAGCAGTTTGACTGGCTTTTGTCAGAGGCGGCTGATTTTGATCTCGTTGTGATCGGGGGCGATCTCCTGGATATGTCGTCAGCACTCGACGCGGATGTGCAGATCACGATCGTGGAGAAGTATCTGGAGCTACTCCGTCAGAAGACAACGATGGTGGTGTGTTCTGGGAATCATGACGGGGACAGCCGCAACGAAGCGGATGAATCCGTCGCAGCCTGGCTGCGAGCCGCAAGCAACGATCGGCTTTATGTGGATGGCGACAGCTTCGACATGGGCGACACGCGGATCACTGTGTGCCCGTGGTGCGACGGGGAGGTCAGTCGGGCGGAGATGGAGGCGCAGTTGGTCCGGGAAGCCGCTAACGTAAAAGGGCGATGGTTGTGGATTTACCACGCGCCGCCAGAAGGATCGCGCACGAGTTGGGCCGGGCGCCGATTCATCGGCGATGAGTTTATGACGGCCATGATCAAGCGTTTCAATCCCACCTTGGTGATGAGCGGGCACATCCACAATTCTCCGTTCTATGCGGAAGGCGGATGGGTGGACCGGATCGATCGGACGTGGGTTTTTAATCCCGGGCGTCAACTCGGTGCTCAGCCCGCCACGATCATCGTGGACATGGAAGCGATGACGGCTGAGTGGAGTTCGCAGGAGGGGCACTCAGTCCAGGACATCCGGATCGAGGAGGGTTGAGGCCTTCGGCCTCTGGCGCTCGCGCGGTTGCCGGTGCATGAGGGTGTCGAGCATGCCATCGAGAATGGCAAGGTGGTCGTGACCGGAGAACTGCTGCTTCACATCCACCAAGTACTTGTTCATCGAGTCCAGACGGCGGGCAAGCATCCTGCAGAGGTGGAGCGTAACGGACGGATTTTGTTGGAGGAATTCCGCAGGTTCATCAACGACATGAAAAGTCGCGGGCATCACCGCACGGACGGCGGCGGTGTGTGGAACGCCCATGAGAGCAGACAAATCGCCGAAGATGGCCCCGCGCTCCTGCACCTTTGCCACGACGACCTCATCCTTCACGACTTCCACAGCGCCATCGATCAGGAAATAGAGGTGCCCGGTGTTCTCTCCCTGGCGGAGGACATAGTCACCCGTGTCGTAGTTTTTCACCGGATAAGCCTGAAGGGCGGATAAAAGGAAGTCCATGGAGCAGGAATTAAGCTTGAAACTATTCAAAGGCCAGCAGGTTTCAAGCCTTCACTGACGGGCAAAGGAACACTGCATGAGAATTGCAGGCGAGGATGAAGCTCCTCAAACCCCGTCTCCTCGCCACGTCCAGGGTCAACCTGACCTGCACTTTTGAAAAGTAATTTGCTACATCAAGAGGAATGAATCTCAGGCTCGGATAATTGGCGCAGGCACGATGCGGCACCGCAGCTGCAACGTGTTGAATATTGCTAGGGAAATGAACACGATGCCAAACGCCGACAGCGTTGCATAGAGCAGGTATTTAAGGTTCAGGCAACAGGATGGGGATGCCGTGATCAATGGGAAACACGCGTGAACCATCGTCACAGGCCAGGGCCTTTGTCTCAGGGGGCATGGCGTGACGCAATAAATCTTCGGCGGTGGCCCAGCGGAGAGATTGATGCGTGTCGGGACAGCGCATGGTGGGAAGGAAGTCGTTGATCCAATCGAGGTTCATGAGTGTTAGCGGATCTGGCCAAAGCCATCGATGAGTTGCCGATGACTTGATCCTACCTTGCCAATCAAGATCGACTGCGAGAAAATCGCGGCGTTTTTCCGTGAGCGGGGAATCTGAAAAATGAGCCTGTTCGGCAACGTGCTGAGGGATGATTTCAATCCGCAGTTGAGTGATGTGGATGTTCTGGTGGACTTTGCACCTGAGGCTTTGGACGGGATTGGAATCGCCTACTTTGGCTGAGCGGATGATCTGGCTCAGATCGTGGGGCGGAGGGTGGACTTTTGCTCGCGCCCGAGACTTGGAGACACGGGCAATCAGCGAGCCTTTTCCAAGGACATGGTTCGGCTAGACTGAATCCCCAGGGTGCGGACACGAAGCTTCTCCAACAAGACGATCTTTTCCTCAAATGGCAAAGCAGCCAG
>Ga0164295_10002265_pt1 | contig 15926 bp, 15 predicted proteins | sample GEODES006metaG_FD_111798 | JGI IMG/M metagenome (GOLD analysis project Ga0164295, IMG submission 111798) | Oligotrophic lake water microbial communities from Sparkling Lake, Wisconsin, USA - GEODES006 metaG | ecosystem: Environmental > Aquatic > Freshwater > Lake | place: USA: Sparkling Lake... | reverse complement strand
TGATTAAATATGGGGGTAACTCCATAGCGTCCACTGGTCTCGAATGCCGCACGTCCTACAAATGTCAAATCGTGGGAAAGGCGGTACAAGATCCCTGGATGGAAGGTCACATTATAGACTTTGCTTGTCCCATTTTCTGATTTAATGGTCGGAATTACCTCCATAGAGAAGCCCACTTTATCTGTTTTCCAAATATTTATCGCCATCGGAAATCATACTCGGTAGCTATTTTCAAAATTAAACTCCGTTCCATTTGTGCTAAAAGAAACGAGCGGATGTAAGATTCCCACGTGTCCCGCCACGCGTGGATAAGTCGATTGCGCTTTACCTAAAAAAGGTGACATCAGCGAAAAGAATAGTATTTTTTTCATAAGTCATTTTATAAATCTATAAAATCTACCGTTTATATATAGATTATAAATGTACCTTACTTAGATTTAATAGCAAATTTTTATAACTATTTCACCAATTATTGATAATATTTCATTAGTACTTGATAATAATTTGTAAAATTGAAAATTGAAATAAGCATATGTTTGTATGGTATGGTTCAATTAATTGTAATTGATTATTTACGTTAAGAATAAAAAAAATTATTCCATTTTTTGTAGCCATTTTTTGTTCTGTTGATACGATATTATAGTTCGATTGCGAGGGTTGATAAAACGTTAATGTTGGTTGAAAAATTGTGAAATATTGGTAGGTAACATACGTACCTTATCAACAAAGCCCACAAAAAAACGTATCCTATTTCTGTGAAAGTTTGAGTAGCAAAGCTTGGTTACATTTTGCCTATGCCTGAACACATGATGTATTTATTTAATAAAATAATTTTAACATTATAAATTAATTGATATGCCTTTATCGATAATTCAGTTTTTGGTTGTGTTCTGGGTTTTTATCATGAGTGCCTTCTTCTCAAACTTCAGTCAAAATACCAAGCTACCGGCCGGAGATCGTGACAATGGCGGACTTTTCTTGCCCGAAGGATTTGAGGCTCTGGTGGTTGCAGACAGTATTGGCAATGCCAGGCATCTAGCCGTCAATGAGAATGGAGATATCTATGTAAAGCTAACCGGTACAAAAAAAGATTCTGGTAATGTGGCTTTAGGAAATTTTAAGAATGGCAAGGCTACGAGTATTGTTTATTTTGGAGATTATCAGGCGGAGATCGGGTACGGCCCCACAAGTATGAGAATCTATAAGGGGTATATCTATTTTAGTACTTTGAGTGCAGTGTATAAACAGAAGTTAAGCCCTGGGAAATTAGTTCCGAATAACAAAATGGAACTAGTCCTCAGCCATAAGGATGTATTGGGACACCCTGCCAAAACGTTGGCCTTTGATGATCAAGGAAACATGTATGTGAATTATGGGTCGCTTACCAATAATTGTCAGGTTGATGATAGAAGACCAGAAAGCCCAGGTCAATTTCCATGTCCTGAACTTTCTGAACACGCCGGTATTTGGAAATTTGATGCAGATAAACTCAATCAAACACAAAAAGATGGAGTTCGATATGCGACAGGGCTTAGAGACGGGATAGCCATGGATTGGAACCATGCGACTCATTCATTATTCGTCGTAGAGCATGGAAGAGACAGTCTACATGAACACTGGCCCTCCCTTTATTCAGAATGGGAAAGTGCGGTATTACCATCTGAAGAGTTTTTTGAAGTGAAAGAAGGAATGAACGGTGGTTGGCCATACTATTATTATGATCAAATACAGCATAAAAAATTGGTGTCTCCGGAGTACCGTGGAGTTGACCTGAAAGGAAAGGCAAATAACCTGACAAATCCTATCATTGGCTTTCCTGGACATTGGGCTCCAAATGACTTGTTGTTTTATACGGGAAGCCTATTTCCTGAGCATTACAAAAATGGAGCTTTTATCGCTTTCCACGGATCTAGTGGACGTGCTCCATATCCACAATCAGGCTATTTTGTTTGTTTTGTCCCTTTCAAAAATGGAGTTCCCTCAGGTCCTTGGGAAGTATTTGCTGATGGATTTATAGGGAAAGAACCTATCGTAAGCTCATCTGACGCTGCTCATCGCCCTATGGGCTTAGCCATGGGGCCAGATGGTTCATTGTATGTAAGCGATAAAGTTACAGGTAAGATATGGCGAGTGATGTTTAAGGGCGATAAGGAGAATTTCGGAACAGCACAGCGAGTGAAGATGGAAGAGCGAAAACTCCTTACTCACCTGAGAACTCCTGACAAGGTAGGAGATTATCTTGAAAAGGGTATAGTGGATGAAGGTCAGAAACTTTATAATACGTACTGTGCTTCATGTCACCAGGTGAATGGGTATGGCGTAATGGGACGCTTTCCTTCTTTATCAGAGTCAGAATGGGTAAGTGGAAATAAAAAAAGATTGATAAGCGTAATTTTAGCAGGGCTTAAAGGGCCGATCACTGTAAATGGTAAGGGATATGATGGTGAGATGCCGAAGCACGACTTTTTGAGTGATGACAACATCGCTAAAATTCTAACGTATATTAGAAAGAACTTTAAAAATAATGCAGGTGCCATTTATGAAAAGGATGTGGCTTCCATGAGGGTTAAATAAAAAGCTGAACATCATTAGAAATACTATTCGACTTGTCAATAAAAATTAAATTTAGATTACTAAAAAATTAAAGTGGAAATAAAAGCAACATGGAAAAATCAATGAACGAATCAAATGAAACAAATCGGAAAATATTATTTTATGCGGGTTGTTTTGCTGTCATAACAAATGCCTTTTCATTTAGTATAAGAGCAGGTATTTTACCCCAATTAGGAAGGGAATTAACTCTTTCTGGAGAACAATTAGGATATATTAATTCCATGTGGTTCTTAGGTTTTCCTATTTCTATGGTTATTGGTGGATTAATCTACAACAAGGTTGGAGGGAAATTAATCATGCAATTTGCTTTTTTAGCCCATACCATTGGAATTATCATGACCATTTATTCGGGAAGTTATCTAGGATTACTTATTTCTACTTTATTAATTGGCTTCGGAAATGGATGTACTGAAGCGGCTTGTAATCCATTGATTGCAGATGCATATGAAGGAAATATGATGAGTAAAATGATGAATCGTCTTCATATGTGGTTTCCGGGTGGAATTGTCATTGGGGCCTTATTGTCTAAATTCATGACTGATCGTGGATTGAGTTGGGAAACTCAGATTTGGGTCATCATGATTCCTACCCTTATCTATGGTTATTTATTCTTCGGGAAGTCTTGGCCTAAAGCAAAAACTCAGGAGGAGAGTTCTTTGGCCGAAAATCTTAAAGCCATGGGAACACCCTTATTTGTTTTTATGTTGTTTTCTATGGTGTTAACCGCAATTACAGAATTTGGACCTCAGCAATGGGTTGGATTGATACTTGCCAAAAGCGGGGCAGAACCTATGTTGATTTTAGCTCTAGTAACAGGATTAATGGCAGTTGCTAGATACTTTGGTGGAGATATTGTTAAGAAATTCGATCAAACTGGGGTCTTTTTAGGATCAAGTGTTTTGGCGACTATCGGTATATTTCTATTCAGTACTCAAACAGGAAGTATGGCCTACGTGGCATCTATCTTTTATGCGTTAGGAGTTGCTTATTTCTGGCCAAACATGCTCGGATTTATAGCTGAGAAAATTCCGAACAGTGGTGCGATAGGGTTGTCAATTATCGGAGCAGTTGGAATGTTCTCATCTTCCATCTTTCAACCAATTATTGGAGGCTGGATTGATTCTGATAAGGCTGCAGCCGTAGCAAAAGGTTTGACTGGAGACGAATTAGAATTAGTTTCTGGTCAAGCTACCTTACAAACTATGACCGTATTCCCTGTTATACTGATTGCATTATTTATCATCCTTATGATATGGGTGAAAAAAAATAACAGAGCGGCCGTTTCGAGTTAATTTCAAGAATAAAACAGCAACGAGACTATTTACAAAGCACAAAAAATAGCAAAATTCTTCTTTTCATTATGTAAGAAATCCAATCATAATTAGTTAAAATTTAAATCAAAATTTCGCATGAAACTAATACCATCTTTGCCGAAAAGGAGTATACGAATGACCCGATTTTTCGTATTTTTTTTTACGATTTTTTGCCTAGGCACCATGCTATGTGCCCAAACCCAGAATACCTCCAAAGTCTACATGTCGACAGATCGGCCTCATGCATTGGCCTTGATTGGAGACCGCTATCACTCATCAGTCCACATCCGTAATGGCCTGATGGGCGCACTAGCACTAGAGAATATCCCTGTCGTTTACATCGAAAACCATGAGGCTCTGACCGCAGAGGCCCTGAAGGACATCGATCTGCTAATCTTCTTTAAGGATGGCAATATCTGGCCGAACGGCTACGAGAGCGGATCCGAGAAAAAGTGGATGACCGAAAAGCAGCAGAAAGCCATCTCGGACTTCGTGAATAGAGGTGGCGGGTTTCTGGCGCTCCATAACTCGCATGGCCTATACCCGGCAGGGGGACTTTACTATGAGATTTTCGGTGGCGACTACGGCGGCCATCCAGCTCCTGAAGATTTTATGATCCGCATCGAGAACAAAGATCATCCTATTACGGCTGGCGTTGAGGACTTCAGGACCTACGATGAGCAGCACATGAGCAAACACTATGGGGATCGCGAGCACTTGCTGTTGCGCAATATCTCGGATGCAAACAAATCCGCTCCGGCCGGTTGGTGGCGAGAGATAGGAAAGGGACGATTTGTTTACCTCGCGCCTGGTCACACGCCAGAGGCGCTTTTACACCCGATGATGCAGTTGCTGATTCGCAACTCAGCAAGATGGCTCACGCAACAAAAAACGAGCAAATAAATAATCATCTTCACAAAACAAACGAGATGAATACCCTACAAAAAAGCAGCATTGAGGCTATCCAGCAAAAAAGATTTAGTGATCATCATAGTCTTTTGGTTTTATTCAATCCTACGAGGCATTTGGTTGCTATGGTTGGACTAGGTTTCTTATTAACCTTGTTTTGTGTGAGTCGAGCTTCTTCGCAAACTCAAGTTCAACAAGGACCCTGGCCTTCAATCGCTTGGTCAAAAGCCAAGCCAGAAGCCGTAGGAATGAACAGCGCCGCATTGAAAGAAGCGGAACAAATATATCCACGAATTTTTCCCAGCGGCTATAGCTTAATGGTTATTCGACACGGAAAAATTGTGTCGGAGTCTTACTTCCACGGTCAAACTGCCGAGACATCCAACCATATTTATTCCATTACAAAAACATTTTCTGCGACACTATTGGGCGTTGCAGCAAAACAGGGCTGGATACAAGGTGTTCATCAGCGCGTGGCTGATTTATTACCCGAGTATCCGATTCACCCCAATTTAGCAGCCTTAACACTTGAAGACGTATTAACACACCGCTCGGGCATGAAAAACAACAGAACCGTTTCAGATATAAGCCTATCTCTTAAAGAGGAGCCCCAATCGGTTCCTGGTACGGTCTTTGAATACAGTAACTATGCGCCGAACCTCATAACCGCGATTCTGGACAGACTAGCAACAAAAGGGCAAGCTGGGGATGCTTCTGACGTCCCAGCCTTGGCAAAAAAGTATCTGTTTACACCTCTTGGGATTAACGTTAGCCAATGGACCAAGGGTCCAAATGGGGTTCCGGAAGGTGGCAACGGATTATATATGACATCTAGGGATATGGCGCGCCTAGGCTACTTAATGCTGCGAGATGGGTACTGGGAAGGCAAACAATTACTACCGAACGGATGGATAAAAGAAGCCACGCAACTTCGTGCAGAATTCGATCGAGAGAAAGGCTACGGATACCTAAATTGGGTTCGAAATCGCCCAGACATCGTAAAGATAGGTGCTAATAATCAAAGCGTTAAAGGTTACTTTGCTTATGGACACCGCGGACAATTTATCGGAGTTTACCCCGAGTTAGACCTTTTAATCATCACGATGGCGGATGCAACTGACGCCACACGAGACACATTTTTTGTACCCGATTTACTGCATGACTATGTCCGTCGATTTGTTTTTCCATCGATTATCCACTAAGGCACAATCCGATGGTGGAGATTAACGACATTTCTCTCCTTAAGTCTCTTGTGGTCAGATGATGATTTCGCTTTAAGACAGGATAAAAACCCTAAATAACATCAATGGGTTAATCGATTTTCAATAACACATAGATGAAATATTTTTATAAATCTTTAATTTTTAAACCTAATATCAAATGAAAAAAATACCACTTTCACCAAAAAAAGGTATCACGAGGCGATCAGCCATCTGGACGTTGACTGGACTAACTACAGGGGTAATTGCTTCCCCATTGGCTTTTGCGATGGAGAAAGCCCCTAAGAAAGCACCCATATTTGCTTTAATTGGTGATCACTATCATAACTCCGAGTACATACGTACGATGCTGAATCATGACATCGTCAAGAACCTCGGTATACCAATCAAGATGACGGACGATTACACATCACTAAACGCTGAGACTTTGCAGGGTTACCGGATGTTAATCGTCCATCGCGATGGCCGTATTTTTCCTGACGGCTTTGGTCCCATTGGTGGAGAAAGTGGAACCGTTCTACAGGTCGCAGGAGAAAAAATATCGGTTGTTAGCGAACCACGTCTAGAACCCTCTGCGGGCCAAATGACGACCTGGATGCAACCGCATCAAGGCAAGGCAGTCCGCGATTTTGTCCAGAACGGCGGTTCGGCGCTGTTTTTCCACAACGTTACAGACGTGGGGAGCAGCAATACTGACTTTCGTGACGTCCTTGGCTGCGCCTATGCAGGCCATCCTGTCATCCGGCCCTTCAAGGTTAAGGTGAAAAGATCAGATCATCCAATTATGGAGGGGATTACCGACTTTATCGTCACTGATGAGCAGCATTTTATGTATTATGATAAAGATCCAAAACATATTTTGATGGAGTCCGTGAATGAGGATGGCCTCCGCCATAGTAACAATGGTAAGGACATGGGAACGACGGCTCCTGCAGTTTGGGCCTATGAATATGGAAAAGGCCGAGTTTGTTATTTGGAACCAGGTCATCTTCTTACAGCCCATTGGAACCCGATGTACCAGAAATTAAAACATAATGCGGTCCGTTGGTTGCTGAGGCAGAGCTAATCAAACGCTGATTTGACGGCTAATCCGCAAGTCGACAAAATGGCTCATGCAGCCTATATGTGGACTTATACATTCGAATCATAATTTATTTAACTACTATACCATGAGGGAAACGACCATAAAATACCTTTTCGTTGGAAGTTATACAGGATATGAGCCGGGACAGCTTGGATGGGTCGGCTCAAAGCAACCGGGAGAAGGCATCCTCTCTTTCGCATTTGATCGTGCTGATGGTTCACTTACCCCAACAGGCAAGATCATGAAGCAAGATTCACCGACATGGCTGGAGATTCACCCCAACCAACGGTTTCTGGTTGCTACACACGAACTTTCCTCCCATACCGGTATACCAGCGGGGGTCGGATTTTTGACTTCGTACAAAATCCAGTCCGATGGAGGGCTCGAGAAGATATGTACCCAGCCGACTTTTGGCTGTGGTAATACGTGTGTAACCTTTGACCAAACTGGTCGTTTCCTGCTCGTAACAAGGTATTGGGAGGGCGGTATCTCGGTATTAACGTTCGACCCTGAAACTGGAATGATCGGAGCGGTTACAGCACGACCTAATTACACAGGCTCCGGACCAGTCCCTATTCGTCAGGCCATGTCTCATCCCCACGGTATTCATGCAGATCCCATAACAAACTTAGTGTATGTAATGGATTTAGGTACGGATACAGTGCATCAGCATGCCCTTGATATAAATACAGGGGCGCTGACGCCACAAGGTGATGTGAAGCTAAGCCCGGGGAGTGGTCCGCGTGGCATCAACATCCACCCAACGCTCAGGGTGGCATACGTGAATTGCGAGCTTAATGGCACCGTCGTCGTGTGTGTTATCGATAACTTAAAGGGACTGGTGCCGGTTCAAAATGTGCGCTGCTATCCGGAAGACTTCGAGGCGCGCGGCAATCCGGAAAACCTTGGCAAGGCTGATTTTTGGGGAGCCGAAGGCTGCTTGTCGGCCGACGGATCATATTACTACTATATTTGTCGGGTCCACCAAAGCATAGCCGTATTCACCGTAGGACTTGACGATGGCAAACTGACTTTTTCAAGCCGGTGCGCGCTAGCGCCTAATTCGAATGCGCGCAATCTTAGCATCGATCCGAGTGGCAAGTATTTACTTGTAGCGAGCCAGGACGCTAACTGTGTCGAATGTTTCCGTATTGACAGGGGAACCGGATCACTCAAGCTTGCGCACACTCAGCACGCTCCTTGCGCTGCGGACATCGCATTCTATACACGTCCAACATAGGTTTACAAAAAAATAGGTTTTAAAAATAGATATTAAAAACGCAGACAACATATTCACCTAAGTAAACAAACACATGATCATCATAGAAATGATTTCTGCTAGATTAAGCAAAAAGCAGATATGGAAGAAACGGATCACAGCGATTTTGTCAAAGGGTAATTCAGAAACCGGTGACAGTTTTACTTTGAAGGAAGATACCGAACAAACGATGATGGTGCTTAAAAAAATAACAAAAAAAATCTATTTGGATTTTTATAAATAAACAGTCAATCTATAAGTCAATGAAAATTTTATCTAGTCTGTCCTTATTATTTTGGTTTTTAGGAAGTCAACTTCAATCCAAAGCCCAAACCTATTATGTATCACCAAATGGAAATGATCTGAATTCCGGATCTCAACCCGAAAAACCATTTGCCAACATCCAAAAAGCTGTGGATGAAATCCAAAAAAACGGAAATCTATCCAATAGTAAAGAAATCGCAACTATTTTTTTGATGGGAGGAACCTATGAACTAAAGAATCCCCTGATAATAAAACCGGTAGCGGAAGAATTAAAAAAACAACCGATGCTCATTGACCGATATCAGAATCAAGCTGTGATACTAAGTGGCGGTCGGGAAATAAGAGGCTGGAAGAAGCAGAAAAATGGATGGTGGGTCACGACGATTCCTGAAGTTGCTGCCGGACAATGGAAATTCAACCAACTTTTTGTCAATGGTGATTCCAGACCCCGGGCTCGGAAGCCCAACAGCGGATTTTTGCGTGTTAAAGGAATGCCTGATGGAACACCCAAAACGACGGGATATAATAAAGTAAGTCAGAAGTTTGAATTTACGAAAGGAGATATAAATCCAAAATGGACCAATTTGGGTGACGCTGAAGTGATCGTTTATCATTTCTGGACAGATACCCACCTGTCTATTAAATCCATTGATGAAAAGAATAACCTTCTCTCGTTTATACATGCTTCAAAAAAAGTATTTGCGGACGATTTTAATGAAGAAGGTGCACGTTATGTAGTCGAAAATGTGATGGAAGAATTGGATTCGCCTGGCGAATGGTACCTCGATCGAAAAACCGGAAAACTGAGCTATTTCCCATTCCCAGAAGAAAAACCAGAAGATGTTTCATTTTTCGCTCCCGTCATAAAAGAATTGGTTCGTTTAGAAGGTGACCCCGAAAATCGGCAATTTGTTGAGAATATTACTTTCAGGAATATTGAATTTCGCTATACTAATTACGAGCTCCCTGAAGGGGATACAAATAACGGACAAGGCTCATCAACCATCTCTGCGTCTGTGACTTTAAAAGGAACACGCAATTGCGAATTCAGTAATTGCAAATTTACTCAGCTAGGAAACTGGGCATTTGATTTGCAAGCAGGATGCGTTAGCAATCGTTTTAAAAACAATCAAATTAGCCAAATTGCCGCCGGCGGATTCAAGGTAAATGGTGGTACTTTTGTAGATTCTCCCTTTTTGAGAACGGCCAAAAATGAATTTATTGATAATGAAATTGGGTATTTTGGTCAGAAGTATCCATCGGCTGTTGGAATTCTTTTGCAACAAACGGAAGCAAATTATGTGGCTCATAACCTGATCCATGATGGTTTTTATACCGGAATTTCAGTTGGCTGGGTGTGGAGCTACAAACGAAGCATTAGCCGCGACAATGTCATCGAATTTAACCATATTCATCATATCGGTCAGGGATTACTTTCGGATATGGGTGGAATTTACACCCTCGGAGTTTCGCCAGGTACTGTTTTACGAAATAACCTCATTCATGATGTGGATGCCAATCGGTATGGAGGATGGGGAATTTATAATGATGAAGGTTCTACTCATATTTTAATCGAAAACAATATCGTTTACAATACCAAATTCGCAGGATACAATATTCATTTCGCAAAAGAACTCACCGTCAGGAATAATATTTTTGCCTTCGGAAGATTGCAGCAGCTAAGCCGTAGCCGCAGTGAACCGCATCAAAGTGTTTATTTCGAAAACAACATTATTTTCTGGAAGGAAGGATTACTGTTAGATCAAAACTGGAAAGATCAAATTTACACGTTTTATTACCATCCCTTCCATAAAGAAGAAGAGACGCTAAGTTCAACATTTGAAATGGATCGAAACCTTTATTTCAATCCGTCAAAAAGCCTTTCAGAAATTAACTTTAACGGCAAAAGCTGGGCTGAATGGCAGAAGGCTGGAAAGGATATTCATTCTCAATATGCCGATCCGATGTTTGTAGATGCTGAGCATTTTAATTTTGCACTGAAACCTGGTTCACCTGCTTTAAAAATTGGCTTCAATGCCATTGATATGAGCTCTGTTGGGCCACGTGGTATAACAGGTCCCAACATGTAAGTGGCTCTACCGTATCATCACTTCCCAATAACGGGTACGTTTGGAGCTTCCTTCAGGCCCTTCAACCTCTAAAGTAATGACTTTGCGTACCCCATTTTGCTTAAAAGAATGAATCGGATTCTGTTCCGTTGAGGTTTCACCATGGCCAAAATCCCATTTCCATTTTTTTATCAATCCAATGGATTCATCTTGGAAGGCTACTATTCCTTTTTCCTCGTCGATAACTTTGAACGTCCATGCTGCCTTAATGGGCTCTAAAAATTCTTTTTCCAAAGGCATTAATTGAAATGAACAAAGATATGAGGCATTACTTACCATTTTGACATTATGGGAGAGATTAAAATGGCCTTTCCTTTCGCCCCCATCAAAATCCAATATTGACCATGATAGTCCGATAACCTTATTTTCCTTGAGTTCCGATTCTATGGCTCTTTGCGGCCCTTCGTACGGAGCATAGTCATATGGCGTAATCCATCCTTCCAAAATCAAAGTGCCGCTTTCGCCATGTTTAAAATTATAAGAATAGGCTTGATTTGCACGCGGAAACTCGGAAATCCAAGGTTGATTTCCCCACACCAATACCCATGCATTGTTTACAGGGGGTGTAAAAATATGGTAATTCTGTGCATGTACCCCACTAAAGTTAAAATGGTTTTCGATATAGGAAGGGCTTTGGGGCTGCCATTTTATCTTGGCAGGATCATATGAGGGATTTTGAATAAATGGACCACCCGATAAATCACCATCCACTACTAATTCAAAAATATCGTTCAAATATCCTTCGGGATTGAAACGCTCAAAATCCCAAAAATTATCATAGGCCTCGTAAAGAAAATAGATTCGATTCAATCCCTTTACCCAACCAATTTTCACTTTTACGTCGAGATCTTTGGGGTCGATATGGGTACCTATACCATCCTCCGTATCATTTAAAAGATCTGTTCCATATATATAGTTTTTAGGCACCATTTCCCAATCACTTTTATCACCATCGATTCGTGGCATTTGATTTTTGGGAAATTGAAATATTTGGAATATTTTACCATTTCTTGCCGTACTGTAGGTTGGTGTAGACTGGCCATGCATTACCAAAATATTTCCTGTAAATAGTAAAAGGATAATCAACCATGCCATGTTACTTACCGGGAAGTTACAGTTGATATTATTTTTCATATTCGATAGGTTTAATCTGCTTTTTGATGGAATGTTCTTTGCAGTTTTAGTGCGGAAAATTACTCTTTTTTTTCAATAAGCCCTAGTTCAATTTATGTAAGAACTGGCCCAAAATCCACCTAACCTTTAGAATAAAAAATTCTTGGCAAAAAAAACAAAAAATCCCTGATTAAAAATCAAGGATTTTAATGACTCCGTGTGTGTTCTAAATGATACTTCCCTTACTAACTCCATTCAGACAAATCAAAATAATAATCTTCATTCTCCTTAAACCGCTCCCACCTTATTTTGAATTTCTCAAATTCCGATTCATTACAAGGCAAACTGAGCAAAAATTTCATTCCATTTTGAAGCTCAAAATTTACTACCGCCTTTTCCTGCAATACTAAAAAGACTAATTTTTGATCTACGATATCTTTGCATAAAACGAATTCAAATCGATTTACATTTAAAAAATGATCGAATTTTTTTACCCTAAAAGCTTTCATCGCGATCAAATTTAAATGATTAAAAAAAATGCAAAATTGTGAAATCACAAATTTTCGAAAAAAAGATATTTTTAAATTGCCTTATAAGGGTAAAACCATTGTATTAATTGGGCTTGTTTTTTTATTTAGTTTATAATCGTTTACTATACGTTTTAGCGGATAAGTGATTTTTTCAAGCCGCATCATGTGATACAAATGATTAATTAAAAAAATCATTTAAATTGTACAATTAATCAAATACGATTTTCATGAACTTTTCCAAACGATTTACGGAAAGTGAATTTTTTAAACATAAACCGAATCCAATATTTTTTGATTGGATATTTAAACTAGTCTTTTCGCAAAAGGTAAAAAAAGGCGAATTCATCCTACATGAAGGGGAAGTATGTGACCGAATTTATTATATCGAATCAGGCCTGATTCGCATATTTAGAACCCAAGATTCCAAAGAAATTAGCACATGGTTTTCTAAAGAAGGAGATTTTATCAGCACGGTTAATAGTTTTCATTTTGGAGTTCCGTCGTATGAAAGCTTTGAAGCGCTGGAAGATTGCGTGATTTATTCCATCAATAAAAAGGCCTACCATTTTTTGGTGGAACTCAGTTCCAGCTTCGCACTTTTTGCGATGAACGAACTATTCAAAAATTTATGTGAATATCAAAATCAATGTGAATTCCTGAGAACGCTCTCGGCCGTGGAACGTGTCAAACTAATCGAAAAAAAATATCCATTTTTCATCACTCGAGTGAAAAATAAGGATTTGGCAAGCTTCCTAAATATCGAATCAACCTACCTTTCTAAACTTTTAAACGCAAAAGAATAAAAAAATCCCCAAACATAATTTGAGGATTTTCTGTACTCCGTGTTCTAAATTAATAGGTTCAAGGTCTGAAATCAAAATTGGTGATGTGTAAATGTAGAGAACGCTAACCTATGTACATTTGGAAAATCACAAGATTTTGAAAAAAAATTAAAAAAAGGAACAATTCCAATGGCTACAGGGTTCTACATACCTAAAGACTTTAAATTCCTCGGAATTCTTACCCATGGTTCTAATTACCGATTACCAGATTTACAAATCAACCACTCATATACCTGAAGACTGGTTTGATTTGTCCAAAAACAACCTATTTTTAAGCCGCCCTTATCTTCAATTTTTAGAGAACGCTTCGCCATCAAACTTCAGTAATATTTTCATCGGGCTGTATTCCCAAGAAAAATTAGTCGGAATATGCCTAGCCCAGGGAGTTGACCTACGCAAAGTAGATCATTTTGGCCAACGGGATTCCCTTCTTAAAAAAGCCATCCGAGGATTTTTATTCAAAAACTTTTCAGGGAAACTATTGATCATCGGCAATAATTTAATGACAGGTGCCCCATGCTTTCAATTAGCCCCCGAAGTCGACATCGCCTCCGCCATGGATTGCTTGAAACGCATGATCCAAGATCAATTTAGGTCAAATATCCATCTGTCTATTTTCAAGGATTTCCAACAAGAAGATGCTATTTATTTTAATCAACAAAAGGAAAATACCTTTCTAAGCTTCACGGCCCAGCCGACGATGCGCATGCAAATCCCGAATAAATGGCAGCATTTTGCCGACTACCAGGACGATTTAACCAAAAAATACCGGGACCAATGTAAACGCGCTAGAAAAAAAGGAGAAGGAATCACCAAGCGATTACTCGAAATTCCAGACCTTTTAGCCGCGAAAGACCGCATGCATGAATTATACCTTCATGTCGCGCATCATTCCCCTTTTAACACCTTTTTCCTTCCAAAAAATCATTTTATTGAATTGAAAAATCAATTAGGTAATCAATTTCGAGTTTGTGGATATTACCTAAATGACCAATTAGTTGGATTTAATTCCATCATCCTATCGGGCGATACCTTAGAAACCTATTTTCTAGGCTATGATGATCAGGTCCAACGCGAGCACATGCTCTACCTAAATATGCTCTATGATATGATCGAATTTGGCATCCAGAAAGGTGCTACATGTATTAATTTCGGTCGTACCGCCATGGAAATCAAAAGTTCCGTGGGAGCCAAACCGGAATTACTCTCAAGTTTCATGCAACATAGCCAAAAAACGATTAACCGATACCTCGGATTTTTCTATCATTTCTTAGAACCTAAGGTGGCTTGGACCGAGCGCCACCCATTTAAGGCATAGCCCATGCGATTTTTTGGAGGATTTTACTTAATTTAGAGGCAAACCTATTTATACCTCTATGGAATTATCAGAATCAAAACGCCTCTACTCGCTTGATGCCCTTCGTGGCTTCGACATGTTTTGGATCATGGGTGCCGAACATATCTTTCACGCCATGTACAAAGCCTCCGGTTCTCCGTTTTGGGGATTTTTTGCGAATCAATTCGAACATCCCGCATGGAATGGCTTTACCTTTAATGACCTCATTTTCCCTTTGTTTTTATTTATGGCCGGTTGCGCCACCCCCTATTCCTTAGGTAAAGACCTAGAAAAAGGAAAATCAAAACAGCAATTATTAGCGCGCGTCATCAAGCGCGGCTTAATCTTAGTGATTTTAGGCATTATATATAACAATGGCCTCGAAATCATGCCGATCGAAGAAATCCGATTTGGAAGTGTTTTAGGGCGGATTGGATTAGGCTATATGTTTGCCAATATCATCTTTCTCTACACCGAAAAACAAATCATCCAATTCACCTGGTTCGCCGGCATTCTAATCACCTATTATTTGATATTAAAATTCAATGCTGCGCCAGGTTTTGCGATCGGGGATTTAAGTCAAGAAGGTAATTTCGCTTCTTACATGGATCGTATCCTCATGCCGGGACACTTATACAAAGGAAATCACGACCCAGAAGGTCTATTCTCAACCATTCCAGCAGTTTCAACAGGATTGTTAGGCATATTAACTGGGAATTATTTAAAACATAACGCGGCTTCAGGCCTGGAAAAAACAAAAAAAATGGCCCTAATCGGGGTGATTTTCATTGGAATCGCTTTAGTTTGGAACCTTGATTTCCCGATCAATAAAAACTTGTGGTCGAGTTCATTCGTTATGCTCGTCGGCGGCATCAGCCTTTGCCTGCTTTCTTTGTTTTATTACATCATCGATGTATTAGGTCATCAAAAATGGGCCTTTTTCTTTCGAGTTATCGGAATGAATTCCATATTGATCTATTTGTCAGGCATTTTAATCGATTGGAAACATGCGACAGATGGGATGTTTCATTGGTTAGGCCAATTAATCGGGGACCCTTATAACGCCGTGGCGCTAGCCATTTGCTACACCGGTTTAAAATGGCTATTCCTATATTTCATGTACCAAAAGAAAACCTTCCTACGCGTATAATTCGTTTTAAAATAACATAAAAAAGGTCGAGACTTGCATCTTGACCTTTTTTGTAGACACGAGATAAGAACCTATGAAAATTATTCCAAGCGCTTTTTTAAAAGGTAGCCTTTTAACTCTGCTGTATATTTTCTTATTTATTTTATACCAAGGGAATATCTCTGG